>Ga0222712_10007703_pt1 | contig 10338 bp, 10 predicted proteins | sample C33_657DmetaG_FD_165043 | JGI IMG/M metagenome (GOLD analysis project Ga0222712, IMG submission 165043) | Estuarine water microbial communities from San Francisco Bay, California, United States - C33_657D | ecosystem: Environmental > Aquatic > Marine > Unclassified | place: USA: California...
CGCGGCAGCGCACCCAGAGACACAACAGATCCTCAATGCCTGTGAGGCACTGTATGAGGAGAGCGGCGGCATCTTTGATGCCTGGCGCGCCGGGCGCGATGGTGGACTTGAGCCCGCTGGCTACGTAAAAGGGTGGGCGATCGGCGTCGCTGGCGCCATCTTGCGCGAGCACGGTGTTGAGAACTTCTCGCTCGGCATCGGTGGCGACATCACCGCGGCGGGTGGTGGACCTGCGGGCATTGGCTGGAGTGTTGGCGTGGTGGATCCGCGCCGCAACACCACACTCGTGGCACGCGTCGCGCTGCGGGATGCTGCCATCGCCACGAGTGGCCTCTCGGAACGACCTGGTCACCTGCGCGACACAGCGACGGGTGCAAGCGCCACCAGCCCCTGGCTCAGCTTCACGGTCGTGGGGCCCGACATCGCCCGTGTCGACGCGCTTGCCACGATCTGCTTCTTGGAGGGACGAGCGGGCATGCGGCGGGTCGACCAGGAGCCCGGATATGGCGCCCTTGCCATGGACTCGGAAGGGGTGCTCACCGCCACCGAGGGCTTCCGTACCCGCACGATTTAGGGCAATTTATTGGCGACTTCTCATGAGTTCCTGTGCTCTCACACAGGACGCCCGCACGCTGAGGAGCCGATCATGGCTACAGGCGACCGAGGCGATAGCCCTGGCGAGTGAAAGGAGCAACCTCATGGCAAAGGAGAAGCGCTCATTCGAGGGGCAGGAGCTCGCCCCAATGGAGCCGTGGCGCCCAGAGTACGCGCCGCAGGCGATCACCAGCCGACGCCATCCAGCGTCGACGATTGTCGCGTTCGTACTGGCAGCCGGATTCGGTCTCTCGGTCGGCGGGGCATTCGCCAACCAGGCCGGCATCTTGCCGCCGCTCGGCAGTACTGAGTCCGCAGCCGTTGCTGATCAGTCACCTGATGTGACCGTCGACCCAACTGTTGAGCCAACTGTTGACCCAACGCCTGCCGCTGATGGTTCGCCGGCACCGAGCGAGGTGCCAGCGATCGACCCAGCCCCAAGCACTGACCCAGTCGTCATTCCTCCACCAGCAGGTGGCGGCGATGAGGACGACGACGAGGACGAAGACGAGGAAGATGGCGACCACGATGATGATCACGAAGATGAGGACGGCGACGACTAAGCGCTAGCCACCTAATCGCAACGAGTCGCCGCAGCCTACAGGCGGGTTAGCTGCGGCGACTCAGCGTTTAGGGCGCCGCATCAGGTACCGTGCAGCAATGCCAGCAGCACCGCTCGGATTCGCCACTCGACACCCGCGACTTGGAGCTGCTCTTGGCGCCGTGGCCATCTCTCAATCCTCAACGCTTGCAAAACTGTCAGGCGGCACACCTGCCGTTGTGACGCTCTTCCGCGGTGCAGTATCGCTACCGTTCCTTTGGTTTATCGCGCGCCGCGAGGGGCACACGGCAAACCGTCGTGATCGACTCTTAGCCGTTTTGGCCGGCGCACTCTTCGCCCTTGATCTGCAATGCTTCCACATCTCTATTCCGCTGCTCGGTGTTGGTTTAGCAACGGTAGTGCCGAACGCACAGGTGTTCATCGTTGGTATCTACGCCGCAGTCATGGGGGAGCGCACGCCAGGTCGGGCGATTGCAGCGATCCCATTCGCCTTCCTCGGACTTCTTTTGCTGGCCCAGGTGGTGGATCCGTTTGCCGGTGCGGTCAACGTTTCCGCTGGCAGTGATCCAGCACTCGGCGTGCTCTGGGGCCTCGGTGCGGCGAGCTTCTACGGCCTCTATCTCGTCATTACTCGCAGGATCTCCTCCGGCTCGAGCGCCGTGGGGCCGTTCGGCATGCTGCGCGACGCTGCAATCGGAACGATTTTCGTCTCGGGGATCATCGCCGCAGCCGGTGGCACACTCCTCCTGCCGGACCTCTGGCCAGGGGTCGGATATCTCGTGCTCCTCGCCCTCCTCTCGCAGGTGCTCGGCTACCCGTTGATCAACGCCTCAATCCCGCACCTTCCGAGCGTTGTGGGCTCAGTGCTCCTCTTTGTGCAGCCGCTCATGACCGTGGTCGCAGGGGTGTTGATCTTCGGTGAGATCCCATCCCCTGGGCAGCTGCTCGGAGCGCTGATCCTCTTTACGGGGGTTCTGGTCGCCGCGCGCCGCTAGGCGGGCGCGCGTAGCGTCAATAGACGCGCCGGATTCTCTACGGTGATCGTCTTAATCGTTGCCGCGTTGACACCCGCCGCAGTTAGGCGCGGCAAGAAGCTCTTCTGCAGATAGGTGTAGCCGTTCCCGCCATACAACGCGAGCTGCGAGTCGTGGCAGACATCTTGACTCAGCAGGATCTGCTTCTCAAATCCTTCGTTTAAGAGTGTGCTGATCAACTCGACTACCTTCGGCTCACCGGCACGCTCGAGCGGTGTGAAGCTCATCCCCAAGAAGTCGGCCTCGACATGTGCGCCGCGACGCACAATCTCGCGCCAATGCTCGATGCGCGGATGCGAGTCGCAGTGACCGATCACAATGCGCGCCGGATCAAGGCCTTCGTCTTCAAGGATTGCCAACTGCGCGAGGCCAACGTCGCTCTGCACCGCGTGGGTGGTGACCGACGCACCAGTGCGCAGTGCGGCGCGAGCGGCGGCGCGGAAGACGCGCTCCTCTTGTGCGGTGACCCATGGCTTATCGGTGCCGATCTCGCCGATGATCCCAGGCCGCACGGGGCCGTCAATAAACTCCTGCACGATCTCGTCGGCGAGATCGTCGATCGAGCGGCGATCGATGCGCGCCTCGGCGGGGTAGTAGGACTGACGGTACCAGCCGGCCCCAGCAACGATGTGCAGCCCAGTCGCTTCTGAGAGGCGGGCTAGCCGCGCAAGATCTCGGCCGATGCCGATGGGGGTCACGTCCACCAGGGTTCCGCCGCCGAGTGCCTTGTAGGCGCCCAGCTCCTCGTTGATACGGGGCTCGTCGCCGATCAGCTCCCAGTAGTCCCAGCGGTTCTCGATCCACCAGAGGCTGCACTTGGTGTGCTCGTGGGGGAGGGTAAATCCGAGGTCGTCAGGCGCTACGGCACCGAGGACTGTTTGGACCTGACCGGGGGTGGCACGGCTGTTCATGGGGGCATCCTACGGCCTCCGCAGCCCGCGCAACCTCTTGGCAGCACGCTGGGGAGCGTGGGATCATCGCCCCCAAGGCGCCGAGGTGGCCCGCTGGGCCTGCCCCGCCGGAAGATGTGAGGTAGAGACGAGATGAAGATCAAGTCGACACTCCTGGCGCTCCTTGCGGGTGCCGCAATCGTGGTTGGAGCCTGTGGTGGCTCGACCGCAAGCCCAAGCGCGAGCGCCGCAGCAGGCACCGCTTGTGAGAAGGCAATCGCCGCTGGCGAGCCAACTACCACGCTGCTCGGCAAGATCTGCGCCGCAGGCGTCATCAAGATCGCAACCGACCCAGCCTATCCACCATATTCCGAGCTGAATGCATCGGGAGAATATGTTGGATTTGACTCAGACACCGCTCGTGAGACGGCCAAGCGTCTCGGCGTCACCGTTGAGTGGGTAACGCCTGACTGGGCCGCAATCACCGCCGGAAACTGGGGCGGCCGATGGGATATCTCGATCGGCTCCATGACCCAGACGGAGGAGCGCGCCAAGGTCGTCGACTTCCTTGATCCCTACTTCTATGAGGCTGGCTACCTGTTGGTCGCCACCGACTCGGCCTACACCAAGGTTGAGGACCTCGCGGGCAAGACCATCTGTGCCGGTGAGAGCACCACACACAGCACCTGGATTGAGGGTGGATTCGCCAACAGCACCGTGGTAGATGTGTTCAAGCAGGCGCCAGCCGGTGCCGTGTTGAAGACCTACCCAACCGACTACAACTGCATCGAGGCGTTCCTTGCGGGCCGCACCGATGACTGGGATGCCATGGCACAGAGCCGTGAGTTCATCGAGAACGCAATTGCAAATTCCGACGGCAAGTTGAAGTTCCTCTCAGAGGAAGCAAACTTCGCCGGACGAATTTCCTTCGCGCTCGATAAGTCGGGCCCCGATACCGCGTCGGCACTGGTTGCGATCAACGAGATCATCGCCGCGATGCATGCCGACGGCACGCTGTCGGGCTTTTCGGTGGCGAACCTCGGTCGCGACGTAACGAAGCCGTAACTTTTCGGTAGCGAAGATTAGGGCAGGGGAGCTGCGGGTCACTCCGCAGCTCCCCTCTCCGTAACTGACGGGGGTGGCGTGCAAACCGAAGCCGAGCTTCTAGCCAAGGCGGTCGCACAAGACGAGGCGCGTCGAGCCGCCCGCTGGCAGTTGCGGTTTCGACTCGGTTGGGCCGCACTCTTGGCGTTGCTTGCAGCGTTCGTATTCGTCTCCCTCAATGTCGAGATTGACTTCCTTACGCGGGCAACTCCGTTCATTGTTGAAGGAATCTGGATCACCCTCGCCGTTTCATCCGCCTCGATTGTTCTGGCGACGATCTTGGCCGCGCTCGGCGCCCTCGGTCGCCTGTCGAGCAATGCCGTCGTCAATGCGGTCGCCTCGTTTTACGTCAGCTTCTTCCGAGGCACGCCGCTCATCCTGCAACTCCTCGTCTGGTATCTCGCGCTCCCACAGGTTGGAATCATCTTGGATCCAATCTTCTGTGCCATTGGAGCCCTCGGCATGAATTACGGCGCCTACATGACGGAGATCTTCCGCGCTGGCATTCAGGCGGTTCCGCTCGGTCAGCGCGAGGCGGCCGCAGCTCTCGGAATGTCGGGAGGCACCGCTTTCCGCCGCATCATCGCCCCGCAGGCGTTCCGCATCATCGTTCCGGCGATCGGTAACGACTTTGTTGCCATGTTGAAGGACTCCGCTCTCGCCTCGACCGTTGCACTCCACGAGATCGTCTGGCGCGCGCGAAACATCGGCCAAAAGGAGTTCAAGACGCTTCAGACGTTCATCATCGCCGCGATGATCTACTGGACGCTCACAATCATCTTTACCGCCGTCCAGAATCGCATCGAGTCCCGTCTTGCTGCCGGCGACCGAAACAAGGCGGTGAAGGGATGAGCGACATGAAGCGGCTCTCAACGACGCCTGCGGTGCATGAGCTTCACCCCGCCGAGAAGCCTGGGATCTTGGTGAAGCCGGGTGCCGAGCCGGTCCTGAAGGCAACCAACATCACGAAGTGGTTCGGCGAGAACCACGTGCTCCGCGGTGCGTCAATCACGGTGTGGCCTGGCGAAACCGTCTGTATCCTGGGCCGCTCGGGTTCGGGCAAGAGCACCTTCCTGCGCAGCTTGAACTTCCTCGAGGATCCAACAGACGGCACCGTCGAAATCGATGGTGTCATCGTTGGTGCCGACCCCTTCCACACCGAAGGGAGCGAGCGTCAAGAGCGCATCCGCGAGGTGCGCATGCGCGCCGGCATGGTCTTCCAGGAGTTCAATCTCTTCCCGCATCTCAGCGTGATCGAGAACTGCATCGAGGCGCCAGTCCATGTGAAGGGGATGGAACGAAAAGAGGCCGAGGCGATCGCAGAGAAATATCTGGCGAAGGTCGGCCTCGCCGAGAAGCGTGACGAGTATCCATCGCGACTCTCCGGCGGCCAGCGGCAGCGCGTGGCAATCGCGCGTGCACTCACCATGCAGCCGAAGGTGCTGCTCTTCGACGAGCCAACGTCGGCGCTTGACCCAACGCTCGTTGGCGAGGTGCTCAAGGTGATGGCGGACCTGGCCCATGAAGGGCGCACCATGATCGTGGTCACCCACGAGATGGACTTTGCGCATGAGGCAGCCGACCGCGTCTACTACATGGATAAGGGCGAGTTCGCCGAGGTCGGACCACCAGAGCAGGTGATTGACGCGCCGAAGGACCCACGCACCAAGGAGTTCCTCTCGCGCTTCCGCACCCTCGGCACCAAGAGGTAGCCATGGGGGGCGGTGCACCCGACCTGCTGGTGGTCGGCGGCGGAGTTTGGGGGACCTGGACCGCGTTGCAGGCGCGACGACTCGGCGCCACCGTTCAGGTAATTGAAGAGCGCGATCCTGGCGGCCCCAAGACCACCTCAGGCGATTACAGCCGCATCATTCGTCACTCGCATGGAGAGGATTCGTTGCTGATGGGCTGGACGCAACGTGCGCTTGTTGCCTGGAAGGAGCTTGGCGAGGCGGCCGGCGAGCAGATCTTCGTCGAGAGCGGCGTCGCCTGGTTCATCTCAGGTGATGGCATCTGGGAGGGCCACTCCGAGGAGCGCATGCGCGAGGTTGGCGTACAGTGCGAACGCATTACTCCCGACGAGGCGCTGCGCCGCTGGCCGACACTCGGCCTGGACGGGCTCACCTCAGTGCTTTACGAACCAACCGCCGGCTTCTTGCGGGCGGGGAACGGTGTTCGCGCCGCGGCGCGCATCTTGCAACGCGAGGGGGGCGTAATCGTGCGCGGTCGTGCCACACCTGCGAACGATGGAAGCGCGCTCGACGCGAACGGCGTGCCGATTGCCGCTGGGGCAACCGTGTGGGCGGCGGGGCCATGGCTCCCCGAGCTGTTCCCGCACCTGGTAGGCGCCGAAGCGGAGGCTTCGATCAGCCCAGTTCGACGCGACGCGATCTACTTCGATGCGCCGAACATGGGTGTCGGCGAAATCCCAACCTGGATCGACGAGGGACTAGGCGTCTGGGGGATCCCCGACGACGAGGGTCACGGCGTGAAAGTTGGACCAGAGTTTGATGCTGGCAGTTTCGATCCGAGCGCCTGGCCCGACGAAGCCCATCCAACCTCGATTGCGCGTGCGCGGGAGTGTGCCGTGCGATTCCCGACCCTGAAGAGTGCGCCAATCAAGGAGACGCGCGCCTGTCAGCATGAGCGCACCAAGAGTGGTCATTACGTCCTTGATCGACATCCTGAAAATGCTGCGATCTGGCTCGCCGGTGGCGGTTCAGGACACGGCTACAAGCAGGGCCCGATCGTGGGCGAGCTCATGGCCCGCGCGGCGCTGAACAACAATCCGATGCAGCTGCCCGATCGCCGATTCAAGTTGCGCGATCGCAGCGAAGGCCCGTCGAGCCCAATGGGGGAGATGGGGCTCGCCTAGCCCCGAGCGTTACTCCGCCGCCGCGGCCAGTTTTGCGGCGATGGCGGCACGAGCCGCTTGGCGATCACTGAAGTCAATCCCCGCCATGTCGCCAGGAGCAAGGCCAGCGGCCCAACCGCGAGAAGTTCGCTTCCCGTCGGCGGCGTAGCGGTCGGCAACCATCAGGTCGAAGGCCTGCACGCTCGCCTCAAGCTCGCTGTAGCGGCCAGGGGGCAACATGCTTGATGCGGTGCCGCGCTGCTGTAGTTCGCACACATGCCAGTCCTGGCGGTTTGTCATGTCCCAGAAGCCATGCGCATCTGAGAAGTCGTAGTCGGGGAGCTTCATGGTGTCAGGGTGCAGATACCAGTCGCAGACAACGCGCGATCGACCTGGACCGAGGGGCTCAATCATGTGCACCATTAGATAGTCGGGGTGGAGCGAAAGGAGCAGGTTCGGCCACACGGCGAAGTACTGGATGCGCTTCGCATCGGTCTCGGTCATGCCGGTGAGCCACGGGCGCGAATGCGATCCCTTGTCGAGTCCCATGGTGAGCGCCTCGCCGACGAGCGGCTGCCAGCCACCCTTCCACCAGCCGCGCGCCGGAATATCTTCGCCAAGGTCGTATGGAGTGAGCGCGTTCAGCTGCGGATGCACCCCTGGGCAGTGATAGCACTCGGAGTAGTTCTCGACGAGGATCTTCCAATTCGCTGCGACGTCGTAGGTCTCGCGCTTGGCGAGTCGTAGCGGCGCAAAGTCAAACCGCGCAAACACCTCGACGAGGTCGTCAAGGTACGTAAGGAGCGGCTCGGCCTCCTTGTCGAGGGTTAGAAAGACAAATCCCTGCCACGTATCGCAACGCAGTGGTACCAGGTCGTAGTCCCCGGGGTTGAAGCGTTTCAAATCTTCGGTGTGCTTCGCCTTCTGTAGTTTGCCATCGGGGCCGTAGACCCAGGCGTGATACGGGCAGACGATCTTGTTCGCCTCGCCGCAGTCTGGCTTGCCATCCGCTGGCCCTTCGATGAGTGTGGCGCCACGGTGTCGGCAGGCGTTGATGAAGGCGTGCAGCTTGTTGTCCTCGCCACGCGAGATGATCACCTGCTCGCCGGCGAATTCCAGGAGTCGGTAGGAGCCGACGTTTGGCGTCTCCTCTTCGCGGCCGACGCAGCGCCACTCGTGACGGAAGATCTCCTGCGACTCCCAGTCGAAGATCGCCTGGTCATGGAACACCTGCGGCGGGAACATGTCTGCCTCGTCAAACGGGCGACGCACCGCCGCAATGGCGGTCGGGTCGAGCGGGGCGGGGCGCTTCGCAATGATCATGTCGCTATGGTGCCACGCCGTCGCGCTACTTGAGCGGGGCGTTGAGGCGGTAGAGATCCCCAGCAGGCCCAGTTACTTCTACTTTGAGGTCTCCATCACGATTCAGGAGTGCCCGCCCGCGGCTGCCATCCGATCCGGTCAGGGCAAGCTCCCCGTAGGCGCGAATGGTGGTGCCACGGAGGGAGGGGGCAAGCTCTGTGGTGATTGTGCCGCGCGCCTCCCCCCACCAAGCTGCGAGACCGGCGCGGTGCCCGGAGTCGTCTATCGCAAACGTGAAGTTTGATGGCGCCGCCATGCCGAGGCCACGGAGCCCAACGGTGGTGCCAAGAATGCGCTCACTGCCACGAAATTGGCCGATATCAGGCAGGTTCAAATCAACCTCAGCCGCAATACTCCGACCGTCCCCCACACTACGGGAGGTTATGAGCGCACCCGTTTGGCGGTCGCGCTCCTCTGCTTGTCGCTCGCCGGTGAACTCAGGCTGGCGGTACCCCTTGCCGTATGTCGTAGCGGCCGCAACTGCGTAGTAGGCGAAACAGGCGAGAGCCGCAGAGTATTCGGGGCCACCTTGCCGCTTCACCGCCAAGAGGTCGCGCAACGGCAGCAAGATGCGGCTCTTTGCCGCACGACGTGCGAGGTATTGCAGAAACGATGTCCCGTGGGTTTCGTATGCCGCACGCTGATCACCCGATGGGGTGAAAGCCGGTCTCCGCAGCTGTTCGTCGAGTCGTAGCACCATCTTCCTATCGTAGACCGAATACGAGGGTTCGCGGCTACACTCCTCCGCATGCCCGAGCGTCGGATAACAAGAGCGGCAACCTTTGACCTGGCCCTTGCAGCAGCCTTGTGGGGCGGGATGTACGTGGTCTCGGCTGAAACCTTTGCCGCCGTGCCACCAGCAACACTAAGCCTGATCCGTCTCGTCATTGGCGTGGTGATACTTGTGTTGGTCGCAGCGGCACGAGGTGAGTCTCTCGGCTGGAGCCGAGCCCCGAAGCGCCCCATGCTCCTAGCGGGGGCAGCGGTTGCAGCGTCGATGCTCCTGCAATTTGGTGGCACGGCGCTGACCTCTGCAGTTGAGGGGTCCGTGGTCACCATGGCCACCCCAGTTTTCGTGCTGCTCTTTGGACGCCTCATCGAGGGCGTTGCAGTGCCGCGACAGGCGTGGGGAGGCATTGCGCTCGCCACTGCGGGTGTCGTCGCCCTTGGACTACGTTCGGCCAACCTAAGTACCGGTGGTGAATCCGAGGATGCAATTGCGCGGCTTATTGGTGTCGTCATGCTGATTGGCGCTGGCGCAACCTGGGCTCTCTTCTCCAGCTTTGGGCGACCTGTTGTGGCGGCTGTTGGCGCCAGAACCGCAGTGACGCTGTGCGCGCTCGTTTCCATCCCGTTCCTCGCCCCGTTCTCGGCCGCTGAGGTTACGCTCGTCGGCATCAATCTTGCCGCTGCCTCCACCCCAGTCACGCTCCTAGCGATTGCGTACCTAGGCATTGGCTCGACAGCGATCGGCTGGAGCAGTTGGTATCGCGGCTACGCGGCAGCACCACCCCGACTCGCCGCTGGCGTCCTCTTCCTCCAACCGCTTGTCGCCGCGGCACTCGGCGTCAGTGTGTTGAACGAGGCCATTGATGCCGGTCTCGCTTTCGGAGCGCTCCTATTACTTGGTGGCGTGGCGCTGATCTCGTTTGAGTCCTCGAGCGGCACGAAGCCACGCCGCGTGCGATCGTAGGGGGAATGGACGACCTTCGACGCTATCGCGCCACCCCGCCCCCGGTCACGGGGGTCGCCGCAATTACCACCAGCGACAACGGCGAAGTCCGCAACCCAGATCCAACGGACCGTGCCGCTTGGCGCGAGTGGGTCTCGGCATCAAAGACCCGCAACTGGCTGCGACGCGATCCACTCCTAGATTGGCTCGAGGTACACGGCACCAGCAAGGGCTTTGCCAAAGATGTTGGTGCCGATGCCGATCCA
>Ga0222712_10007705_pt1 | contig 10337 bp, 10 predicted proteins | sample C33_657DmetaG_FD_165043 | JGI IMG/M metagenome (GOLD analysis project Ga0222712, IMG submission 165043) | Estuarine water microbial communities from San Francisco Bay, California, United States - C33_657D | ecosystem: Environmental > Aquatic > Marine > Unclassified | place: USA: California...
AGCCGCCAATTTCATTGAGTGCTTCTCTCAAGAAGCAACCAAGATAAACGGTGTCTACTTCACCAGAGCCACCACCAGTGTGAAACTTTGCAGCACCAACACCAAGTGGGCTGCGCATTGCTCGTGACACACTTTGCTCAAATTTTGTTTTTCCGATGGCGCCCATTAATCCACCAACATTTACAGCACCAGTTTTGCGAAGGAGTTCAACTGCTACGGAAAGATAGTTACTAGGGATTTCAGCATGCCCATCAACTCTTACAATAATTGGTGATTTTGATTTTGATAGCGCAAGATTTAAACCTGCAGCCGTGCGTCCAGTCGGATTTAGCACTACAACAACTCGTGAATCGGATTTTGCTAACTCGTTTGCAATTTCAAGAGTCGCATCTTTTGATGGTCCAACTGCCAAAATAACTTCAAATTTGCCCTGATAATCCTGCGAGAGGATTGCTTTAACTGCTACTGCTAAATGGTTTGCCTCATTTAAAACTGGCAAAATGACGGAGAGATCCGGTGAGGTAGATAACTCAATTTTTCTCGGGTCAGGTGCGGTAGTCATAGCCCCTAAACCGTATCGCCCAAGTACGCTTTCGCCATGTCTTCGCCTCGCGAACCTCGCAAACACAGCCGTGCCATTCGGGCGATTACCTCACTTTCGGTAGGAATTGTGGCTCTATCTGCCATTGGTTGGTTGGGTTTAGGCCAAATAAGTGGATCCCTAAATCGAACTGATGCATTTGCCGGTATTAATAACCGCCCCGATAAACCGACAAGTGCGATGAATTTATTGCTGGTGGGTTCAGATAACCGCGCAGGTTTAACTAAAGAGCAAATTCGTGAACTTTGGGTAGGTGGAACTGAAGTTGCAGCCGGTGCCCGCTCAGACACGATGATACTTGTACACATTAGTAAGGCGCGAGATAGGGCAGTGATTATCTCCCTTCCCCGAGATTCGTTAGTGACAATTCCAGAACATGTAAGTAGTTCGGACTCAACCAAGACTGTTCCAGCCCGCCAAAATAAATTAAATGCTGCTTTTAGTTTCGGTGGAGCTCCGCTCTTAATCGAAACTCTAGAAGGTGAAACTGGTCTGCGAATTGACCATTACATCGAGATCAATTTTCTAGGCTTTAAAAATATTATTGACGCTCTTGGTGGAATAGATGTTTGCGTCAAGAAAGATATTGATGATCCTAAATCTAACTTAGTGCTTTCAGCTGGACTACAAACTCTAAATGGAATTGATTCGCTGAAGTATGTGCGCACACGCTACTTCGATGGACAAGGCGATATTGGCCGAATGAAACGTCAACAAGAATTTATGTCAGCGGTCTTACAAAAAGCTACCAGCTCAGGAACGCTGTTAAATCCGATTAAACTAGTTAACTTCTTCAATGCCGCCATTAGTACTATAACAACTGATAATGATTTCAATAAGAATGACCTTTTAACTTTAGGTAGACAGCTAAAGAACTTATCGGCAGATAGAGTTCGCACGCTCACTATTCCGCTCTCCACCGCAAATGGTCGAGCAGCTGGTGTTGGCTCGGTTGTAATCTGGGATAGCGTCCTAGCGCCTGATTTGTTCAATCGGTTGCTGAACGATCAACCAATTATCGATGAAGTTAAGGCGACACCATCGGCCAGTGCTTCGCCAACAACTACAATCGTAGATAAGTTTAAGACTCAAACCGCCTCTGACAACGCTTGCCTGAGTGCGAAATAAGGGAATGAATATGAAAATGAAGTTATCAGTAATCGGAACTGGTTACCTGGGCGCTACTCATGCTGCTTGTATGTCATCCCTAGGCTTTGAAGTAATCGGAGTTGATACCGATGCTGCCAAAATTGCTCAGCTAAGTAAGGGCGAACTACCTTTTTACGAACCTGGTTTAGATACTTTGTTGGCGGAAGAAGTTAAATCCGGTCGCTTGACTTTCACCACAGATTTTTCACTCGTAGCAGATGCCGATATGCACTTCGTTTGCGTCGGAACTCCGCAGAGCAAAGATGGTCTGGCAGCTGATTTAACTTATGTGCGTTCTTCGGTTGCCGCAATTACGCCGTATTTAAAGCCTGGTTCATTGGTGGTTGGAAAATCAACCGTGCCCGTTGGAACCGCACAATCTTTGCGCGAAGAACTTCTTAAGTCTGCACCCCATGCAGATTTAGCTTGGAATCCAGAATTTCTACGGGAAGGTTTTGCGGTCGAAGATACTTTGCGCCCAAATCGTTTAGTAGTTGGAGTAACTAGCGATAAAGCCGAAGAAATGTTGAAAGAAGTTTATGAGCCAGTACTAGCTCTTGGTACCCCATGGATTCGCGCTGATCTACCAACCGCCGAACTTGTTAAAGTTGCAGCCAACTCATTCTTAGCAACCAAAATCTCATTTATTAATGCCATGGCTGAAGTTTGCGAAGCAGCAGGTGGTGATGTCACAGTATTAGCAAAAGCTATTGGTTATGACCCACGCATTGGCAATCGATTCTTACAAGCTGGTATCGGATTTGGTGGCGGCTGCCTACCTAAAGATATTCGCGCATTCATGGCTCGCGCTGAAGAACTTGGCGCCAAGCAAGCCCTTGAATTCTTAACTGAAATCGACGCGATTAACTTGCGTGCGCGTCAACGTGTGATCGATGTCGTACGCGCAGATCTTTCCGAAGATTTAACTCAATACAAAATTGCCGTATTAGGCGCTGCTTTTAAGCCAGATAGCGATGATGTGCGTGATTCCCCAGCTTTAGATATCGCAGCACAATTACATGCAGCTGGCGCCGAAGTAGTCGTGCATGATCCAAAAGCGATCGAAAATGCCCGCAAAAGATTTCCAAACCTGGGTTTCTCTGAGTCAATTGAAGAGTGCGTGACTGGGGCAGATTTAATCTTGCACTTAACTGAATGGAAGCAATATCGAGAGCTAGACCCAGTTGCTATTAAGGCTTTAACTAACGGGGCCATGATCATCGATGGGCGCAACGCGCTTGACCGTGAACTTTGGCGAGCAGCTGGTTGGAAATTTCACGCCTTAGGTCGTACGGATTAATTCATGAACACTACTGAAACAATTTCGCAAGCACTTGAGCTTAAGAATTGGGCGGTAGTTGGTTTAGGCAATAACCCAGATCGGCCAGCATTTGGCGTTGCCAAATTATTGCAAGACAAAGGTCATCAAATTTTCCCAGTGCATCCCAAAGCTGAAGCGGTTCATGGCGCTCCTGGCTACCAATCGCTTCTAGATATCCCGACTCAAATTGATGTAGTCGACTGTTTTGTAAATTCAAATTTAGTTGGCGAGGTAGTTGATCAAGCAATTGAGATCGGGGCAAAGGCAGTTTGGCTACAACTTGGCGTTATTGATCAAGCCGCAGCAGATCGAGCACAAGCAGCTGGTCTTTTAACAATTATGGATCGTTGCCCAGCGATTGAGTATCGGCGCTATATTTAAAGCTAACTTAAAAACCAGTTTTTTGACTTCGGCGCGCAGTTAAATTTGCACCTTTCGCTTTAGCTTCACTTTCTAATTCTTTCAAGTGATCTGCAACTTGCTGTGAAATCTTCTCATCACTAATTCCTAAAATGCGTGCTGCCAAAATGCCGGCATTCTTAGCGCTGCCAATTCCCACAGTTGCAACTGGAATTCCGGCAGGCATCTGCACTATTGAAAGAAGTGAATCCATGCCATCTAAATTCTTTAGCGGTACTGGTACGCCAATTACGGGCAGCGTAGTTAGAGATGCCACCATGCCAGGTAAATGTGCGGCTCCACCAGCGCCAGCAATAATTACCTTAGTGCCAGCACTCTTAGCACCTTGGGCAAAAGCAACCATTTCAAGTGGCATGCGATGAGCAGATACAACTGCAGTTGAATATGAAATTCCAAACTTATCAAGAACTAGAGCGGCTTCTTCCATTACTGGCCAATCTGAATCTGACCCCATGATGATTGCTACATCACTCATCAATAACTCCGCCCATATAGTCGATCGCATGTTGTACTTCGGTGGTTAATTCTACGAGGTTTTCACCAAGTAAAGTCACATGGCCAATCTTGCGCCCAGGTTTAACTTCCTTGCGGTACTGATGAACCTTTAGTTTTGGCGTGCGAGCTAGGAGATGCAGGTAAGGACGATACATATCTTGCTTCTCACCACCTAATACATTTCCCATTACGGCATACTTGGCGGTCATCGAAGTATCCCCTAGTGGCAAATCTAGAATCGCCCGCAAGTGTTGCTCAAACTGACTTGTAACAGATCCATCAATGGTCCAGTGACCAGAGTTGTGTGGGCGCATTGCCAACTCATTAATGAATAACTGATCGCCTTTAACAAACATTTCGACCGCCATAACACCAACTAATTTAATTTCGGCCGCAATACTTAGCGCTATTTGTTGTGCTTGTTGGCCAAGTGCCTCTGTTAAGTCAGAAGCTGGTGCAATCGTCATGGTGCAGATACCATCACTTTGCACTGTTTGGGTAGGCGCCCAAGTTGCAGCTTGTCCGTGTGGTGAACGCGCCACCATCACTGAAATTTCAAAATCAAAATCAATTAACTCTTCAACTAGTAACTTGGGATTTTCTAACAAAATCACGGCAAGTTCACTTTCAGAATTAACTTTCCATACACCACGACCATCGTAACCACCAGAGATTGACTTAGCGATGGCTGGATATTCCAAAACTTCATTTGCTTTGGTGACGACTTGCCATTTAGGGGCTAGATAATTCGCTAACTTTTCCCGCATTGCAGCTTTATCTTGCGAGTAAATAAAGCTTTCCGAAGTTGGATAGAACTTAACACCCTCATTTTCTAGAGCTCTAATGACTGAGATTGGAATAAGTTCATGCTCAAAAGTAAGTAAGTCACATTTCTTGGCAAATTCACGAACTTGAACTAGATCGCGGTAATCACCAACTTCAAATGCAGCGACTTGCGCACCAGAATCAGTTGCAGATTGTGCGAGTAAAACTAGATCGATCCCTAGCGCTGCTGCAGGCGCAGCACTCATTCGGCCAAGTTGGCCGGCACCGATTATGCCGACACGAGGAAAGGGTGATTTCACTTGCCTATCGTAGGTGAATCACATCGCCTACGTTAACTCGAGCGCCGCTGGCCAACTGCAGTTCACCTAGCTCATTGATTCCCATCGCACGCGAATTGAGGATTTCACCCGAAGGCAAGTGAACTTCAACCTCTTTGCCCAGTGTGGAACTAACTTGGTGGTATTGCTCGATCGCTGTACTCGAACCACTCTCCCATAGCCCGATAATTACTGTGAAGTTCTTTAAAATCTCAGGCAAAATAACGTTGCGATTTAATTCGGCGAAATTTTCTATAGCCAATGAAGTTGCTGTTGGCACAGGTAACTCAGATTTATTCATAGCTACATTAAGGCCGATACCAACTACGACTCCGTTATCTCTGGCTTCCACCAAAATGCCAGCAAGTTTCTTTTCCCCGATAAGTAAATCATTAGGCCACTTTAAATTAGTTGCCACCTTTGCATCCAAACTCTTTAGCGCATTTACTAAACTAAGCCCTGCAAGTAATGGAATTGCACTCCACTCCAATTTGCTTCGCTTTGGTTCGAGGTAGATTGAAAAAAGAAGTGCACTAGATTCTGTTGCTTCGAAAGTGCGATCTAATCTGCCTCGGCCAGCGCTTTGAAATTCTGTTACATAGACATCACCATGTTGCAGATTCTCTTTTCCGATAAGTTCAGTCTGGGTGGATGTAACGCTTTGAAAAACGCTTACCCGCCAGTAACTGCCACGTAATGTTGCGTTCATCGCACTCTCATTTAGTGCTTCTCGAACCATTTCGACCTCCATAACTAGTACCGTAGGGGTATGAAGCCAGATCTGCATACTACTGCCGGAAAAATTGAAGATCTTCGCAATCGCCTTAACGAAGCTGTCCATGCTGGTTCTGAAAGTGCGATCGATAAGCAACATGCCAAAGGAAAGATGACTGCGCGCGAGCGCGTTGAAAAACTAGTCGACGCTGGTTCTTTTACTGAGTTCGATGAATTTGCTCGCCACCGTTCAGTGCATTTTGGTATGGAGAAGAATCGTCCATACGGAGATGGCGTCATAATTGGTATCGCCACAATTGATGGTCGCAATATCGCTCTCTTCTCTCAAGATTTCACAATTATGGGCGGAAGTCTCGGCGAAGTTATGGCTGAGAAAATCGTCAAAATCATGGAATACGCCCTGAAAAATGGCATGCCGATAATCGGAATTAGTGATTCTGGTGGAGCTCGCATTCAAGAAGGTGTATCAGCTCTCAGCGGATATGGCCGCATCTTTAGATTAAATACTCGTTCATCTGGCGTAATTCCACAGATTTCATTAATTCTTGGTCCATGTGCAGGTGGCGCTGCTTATTCACCAGCCCTGACAGATTTCACTGTGATGGTTAATGAGACTTCACATATGTTTATTACTGGACCAGATGTTATTAAGACGGTAACTGGCGAAGAAGTTGGCATGGAAGAACTAGGTGGTGCTCATACGCATAATACCAAGACTGGTAATTCGCATTACTTAGCTCAAAGTGAAGATGATGCGATTGATTACGTCAAAGCACTTCTCTCATATTTACCAAGTAACAATATGGATGGCGCTCCTCATTTACCAGCTACTGAGAGCTTAGAAAAGAAGTTAACTGATAACGCGCTAGATACTTTGATTCCAGATAGTCCTAATCAGCCTTACGACATGAAGGTTCTGATTCAAGCACTACTAGATGAAGGTGAATTTCTAGAAGTCCATTCTTTATATGCGCAAAACATCGTAGTTGGCTTTGGTCGCATTGAAGGTGAGTCGGTTGGCATCATTGCTAATCAACCGCAGCAATTAGCTGGCACACTAGATATCAATTCCAGCGAGAAAGCTGCGCGCTTCCTACGTTTCTGCGATGCCTTTAATATTCCAATTCTTACCTTGGTTGATGTGCCTGGTTTCTTGCCCGGAACTGAACAAGAGTGGGATGGCATTATTCGACGCGGCGCTAAATTGCTCTACGCTTATGCAGAAGCTTCGGTGCCGCTAGTTACTTTGATTACGCGTAAAGCCTACGGTGGTGCATTCATTGTGATGGGCTCAAAGTACATTGGCGCCGATATCAACTTAGCATGGCCAAGTGCTGAAATTGCAGTGATGGGTGCTCAAGGTGCCGTAAATATTCTCTATCGCAATGAGCTAAAGAATGCGACAGATCCAGAAGGCAAGCGAGCAGAGTTAATTACGGAGTACAACGAAACTTTAGCTAATCCTTACTTAGCAGCTGAACGTGGATATATCGATGCCGTTATCGAACCAAACCAAACTCGTGAATACATCACTAAGGCATTTAGATCTCTGAAAACTAAGCGCGATGCTCTGCCGCCGCGCAAGCACGGAAACATTCCACTCTAATGACTGCGCCAAAAAACACATTTAGTGTGATCGCAGGTAACCCCTCTGCCGATGAGCTGGCCGCAATAGAACTTGCCTTGGCTAGCCACAAACGTGAAGAGCTAAAGCCGGTTGTAAAACGAAGTGTTTGGGCGATGCCCTTGATGCGTACTCAACTCCCACAACAAATTAAGTTCGGTTCAGGACGTAATTTCTAAGATGACCAGATTGATTTTAGCTTCAGCATCTACTTCACGCAGGCGACTACTCGAGTCAGCTGGCTTGAAACCAGAGATCATGGTTAGTCATGTCGATGAAGAAACTGATTTTTTCAATGCGATGTCACCTGCCGATATGGTGATTGCGCTTGCAATTACCAAAGCACATACGATCCGCGAACAGATTTCAGGTGATGCGGTAATTATTGCTTGTGATTCAACTTTTGAATTCGATGGAGTTTCACTCGGAAAACCAGGCACCCCAGAGATAGCGACCGAACGAGCAAGTCGGGTGCGCGGCAATTCTGGCTTATTACATACTGGCCATTGCATTATTGATACCAGTAAAGACCGCGAGATTTCAGATCGCGTAACTACTAAAGTAACTTTTTCGGACATGACCGATTTAGAAATTGCTGATTACGTTTCAACTGGTGAGCCATTACGCGTTGCAGGTGGCTTTACGCTTGATGGTTTTAGTTCGCCATTTATTCCAAGCATCGAAGGCGATTACACAAACGTGGTTGGCATTTCAATGCCATTCCTGCGTGCGGCAATGACTGAACTTGGATATACCTGGCCGCAAGTAAAGGAGCTCGGATGAAACGTGTTCTGATTGCTAATCGCGGCGAAATTGCAGTTCGCGTAATTCGCGCATGTAGCGACCATGGCATTGAAAGTGTCGCGGTTTACTCCGAAACTGATCGTGATTCAATGCATGCGCAGATGGCAGATTCGGCATATTCATTAGGTGGAGCAACAGCAGCTCAGACATACTTAAATATTGAGAAGCTAATCGCCATCGCTAAGAAATCTGGCGCCGATTCAGTTCACCCTGGATATGGTTTTCTCTCTGAAAACGCTGACTTTGCGCAAGCTGTAATTGATGCTGGCTTAATTTGGATCGGTCCCCCACCTGCAGCGATTAGAGCACTCGGCGATAAAGTTTCAGCTCGTAAAATTGCCGCGAAAGCCGGTGCTCCTCTTGTGGCCGGAACTGCAGATCCAGTTGATAGCCACGATGAAATTATTGCTTTTGCTAAAGAACATGGCCTACCTGTTGCGATTAAAGCAGCCCATGGCGGTGGTGGCCGTGGCTTAAAGATCGCTTTCACAATGGAAGAAATTCCCGAAGCTTTCGCATCAGCCGTACGTGAAGCTATTGCTGGCTTTGGTCGCGGTGAATGCTTTGTTGAGCGTTATTTAGATAAGCCACGTCACGTTGAGACTCAAGTACTAGTAGATAAATTTGGTAACGCTGCAGTGATTAGTACCCGCGACTGCTCATTGCAACGCCGTCATCAAAAATTAGTTGAAGAAGCACCTGCGCCTTTCTTAACTGATGCCCAGAATGAAGAGCTATATCGCTCATCTAAAGCCATTATGAAAGAAGCTGGTTACATCGGCGCCGGAACTTGCGAGTTCTTAGTTGGTGTTGACGGCACGATCTCATTTCTTGAAGTAAACACTCGTTTGCAAGTTGAACACCCGGTAAGTGAAGAAGTAACTGGTATCGACTTAGTTCGAGAACAATTCCGCATCGCAATCGGCGAAGAACTTGGGTATCCCGATCCAGTAATTCGTGGGCACTCCATAGAGTTTCGAATCAATGGTGAAGATCCAGGTCGTTCTTTCTTGCCCGCCCCTGGTCGAATCACCAAAATGTCACTTCCATCTGGACCTGGCGTAAGAGTTGATACCGGTTTTCGAACTGGGGACGCCATCACCGGAAACTTCGATTCATTACTCGCTAAATTAATTGTTACTGGGGCAACGCGTGAACAAGCAATTACTCGAGCACGTCGCGCCATTGCTGAATTTACAATTGAAGGAATGGCAACTGCGCTTCCATTTCATCAAGCGATTTTGCAAGATCCGGCTTTCACCGATGAGTTCAAGGTCTACACCAGCTACATCGAGAAAGAATTTAAGAACCAGATTCCGGAATTTAAAATTTTGCCACTCGAAGCACAGACCAAAGCAGCAGCTGATCATCTAGTTGCTGAAATTAATGGCAAACGTTTCGAAATTTTGGTACATGCGCCAGAACCAGTTGTGAAGCGACACCGTGCAAAAGACGCACTCGCTGGCGGATCCGGTGGCGTGGGTTTAACTAGCCCAATGCAAGGTACGGTCGTAAAAGTTGCCGTAACCCAAGGCCAAAGCGTTGAAAAAGGTGATCTAGTAATCGTGCTTGAAGCGATGAAGATGGAACAGCCGTTAATGGCTCATCGCTCTGGTGTGATCTCTAACTTAAGCGCGGTAATTGGTGAGACGGTTGCCAGCGGCACCGTGCTCTGTGACATTATTGAGGCATGAGCCAACCGTTAATTAACGCTGAATCTGCCGCTGCTGAAATCGCAAAACTCTCAGGGGTTCCCGCCCATGATGTCGCTTTAGTAATGGGTTCAGGTTGGGTGAGCGCAACCGATGCTCTGGGCACACCAAAGTTTGAGTGCGATGCCCATGAACTGCCAGGATTCTTAGCATCTGCAGTCCAAGGGCACTCTGGAAAAGTTCGCTCTTATGAAATTACGGAAAATGGTAAAATAGTTCGAGTTCTAGTTTTCCTTGGCCGCACCCACCTTTACGAAGGTAAGGGAATGGAACCCGTAGTCCATGGTGTTCGCACAGCAGTTAAAGCAGGTTGCAAAGTTGTAGTTCTAACCAATGCCTGCGGTGGCATTAATACCAACTATAAAGTCGGCCA
>Ga0222712_10007706_pt1 | contig 10337 bp, 6 predicted proteins | sample C33_657DmetaG_FD_165043 | JGI IMG/M metagenome (GOLD analysis project Ga0222712, IMG submission 165043) | Estuarine water microbial communities from San Francisco Bay, California, United States - C33_657D | ecosystem: Environmental > Aquatic > Marine > Unclassified | place: USA: California...
CGGCCTCCAGGGGGACATAGGTCGACTTGGACGCAATGAGGCGGTAGCCGGTCAGGGCGCAGGTGAAGTGGTAGCCCGAGATGACCGAGACCTTGAAACGGGCGTCCCGGCCCCGGCTAAGCTGTGCTTTGTAGGCGGCCTGGTCCTGACGGACCTCGGCAAGCTCGTCTGAAGACGGAACAGGCATGCCCAGGGAGGCGTATAAGGCCACTTGTTCGTCCGCGGGGAAGTAGGTGGCCACGATCCGTCGTCGGGCCTCTTGACGGAAGCGAGGGTCCATGAACCTGGCCAGCAAGACAGGATCTAAGCGCACTACCCTCTCCTCATCCCCCACGTGGGTATAAATCCCGTCGGAAGCCAGATGCCGGAACGGGAGATTCAGATCGATGGCATTGCCCCGGCGCGGGGCGCATATCGGAGAATAAGACCGAAACCGAAGGTTAAGCTGGGCGTCCTTATTCACCAGGCCATCCGGACCTATCAACCCTGACTCGAACAAGTCCAAGATCGCTAACACCAACAGCGGCTTATTCGGCGCTATGCCTTTGCGGTCCTTCGCGACCTTCAGGTGAAGCAAGAGATTCAAATGAACATCGGACATGGGTAACAACTACCAGCGATTAACTCCGCCACAACGATAGACAACTACGCAAACTGCTCTGCCCTGCATAAGAGGTCAGTCCGTTACTAAATCCACCTAATACCAAAAACGCGCTTAATTCACGAATTTAGCATCAGCACCAGACGAGTAACGGCCTGACCCCGTGTTCGGCCAGCCTAAGACTGGAAACGATTCAATCTTTTAAAGAAACCTGTAAAAGCCTACAGGACCTGTCTTGTAAAAACGCCCAAGAGGCTGATATTGGGGGGATGAACCCCGAGGAGCTGCCCCGCCCCAAAGGACCGAAGGTCGAGCCGATCGACCGGAGGGGAATACTTGCTAAGTTCAAAGCCCAACGTGCTCAACAAACGACACATTTTGAAGAGCGAAAATCGGAGAGTCCGGCCGAAAAGTTGCATCGGATAAAAGCCGATATCGCGCCTGACGTGCAGGAAACTCGCGAAATAATCGCCCATTACCTTCCTTTCGTCGAACTCGTGGAAGTCGAGCAGATGCTGGCAAGCATGCTGGGGCCGGACGGAGCAGCGATCCGCGCGGAAGGCGGTTTTCATGATATTCTTAGACAAGCGGACAATGTGCGAGTCCTGAACAGCGACGCCCTGCGACTCGGGGATGAAGTCCGGAACCTTCGTAACATCCTTTTTCATAAAGGTGTGACCCTCCACCCTGATCAGATCAGCCGAATCAATCGATTCTGGAACATAGTGCGAAAACAATCACAGGAGCCGCGTGATCTGGCCATCGAACTGAAGTCGGCTTGCGACCTTGGAGCCAGGGACATCGACCAAGCAAAGCCTGCCTTAGTTCAGATATCGCCCATTGCATACCTGATCGAGATTGAGCAATCGCTCAGAAAAATCCGGGACCACTTAGTGAGAAAGCACTCCCTAGACGGACTCCGTCATTCCGGCAGCAAGCGACACGCTGACAACGGCGATGCTCTCCTCGCAATTAAGCATTCGAAAGGCAAGCTATCGCACGCGCTCAGAACATTGGGATTCATCGACGACTTATGGCTAGTCGTTGGCTTGAGGAATGAAATCATGCACTCACAAGCCAGCCTCACTGCCGACAAGAATGATGTCGCCAAAATCGAGAGGATCTGGGGAGCGTGCCGTAACGTAGGAAGAATCATGCGGATTGACCGTTACATGACGGGCATCGAAGAAAGCCTGCGCCAGTTGTTATGCTTAATCCCTGAGACGCCAAGCTCAGTCAAGCATTGGAAACTCCAGAGACTGTCCAAGCGTGCAGCAGAGGAGGCTGTCACACTTAAGAGACTTGAATCCGTCGGAATTACTAAAGCCAAACTAAAGGCCATCGAAAGTTTCTGCAAGAAGGCAGAAAACAAGACCTTGCACGCCCCTACCCTAGAAGAAATGCACCTATTTCAAGAGGCGTTCACCCAGATCCAGCTCGCAGAAACTTTACCCGCCGTGGCCCCAACGAACGAGGTGCTTCCTAAATCAAAAAAGCAAGCGCTGCTTGCGCAGGATGAGCGAGTACCCCGAAAAAAGGCGCGAAAAAACTATCGCGACTAAAGACCGTCAGCGTGCTGGGCATACACCGCACAGTGAGCACTGTACAGATCTATACTTAGACGAGAGACGTCTCCATTCCTTTTAAGGTAGCAGCCGATATCATCTACAGGAGCACCTCAAAATCATGTATAGGCTACTATGGGCCGCCTAGCTGCTGCCTAAGCATGACAAGCTGCCTTACAGCTTCGCCATCAGGTGTCTGCGGCTTGAATTCCTCCGAGATATCCGTGCACTCCTGAAGGAGCCAATCCCGGAGATCTTTCGGAGCGCCTGACAGCTTAGCGGTTGCGGCCATATCGGCCGGAAAACGGCTTCCTTGTAGACGACGGCTGAACTCGGCGTTGATCAGATCGCGCAATGTGATGTCCCTGCCAACCCACCGGCGAAGAAAGCGGGCACCCAGGGCCTCGAAGTGTCGGTTCAAGCGATTAGTGATATTGCGTTCTCCTCCGTCCAGACAGACGAAGAGACGCAGCACCACGACCACCGCCTTGAGTTGCTCCACTCGGCGTTGCTTCCGGGCATAATAGCCACCGGTGACCAAGATCACCCTAAGGGCTTCCGTGTCCTCGAAGATCAGGTCTCCATTGTTACCCCCGTCACGCAGTTCCCATCCGCGACAGGTCACCTCCAGCTGAGTCAAGCCGGTGCTAAATCCTTGGAAGTCGTTGAGATTGATTCGGCCCACCGTAGTCCATTCGCGGAAACCGAAGTGCGCTCCGTCAGGATAGTCATGGATCACGTCCGGGTTCGCCGGGTTGAAATCCATGTTGGCGGACCTGACGAGGGGGTGATGGCTTCCTGCCGTTAGTTCCTGCGCCGTCACCGTGAGACGGATCGGCCCACGCCATCCTTCCTTAAAGGCCCCCAGGAGCTGACAGACGATGACCACCCCCGGACGGCCGTCAGGATCCTTCTCCACCATCAGCCGAAGGCGTCGCCGGCCAATCCCGACAAAATCCGGGAGCTGGGGGAACATCGGGCGGGCCGGAGGCAAGGCAGCCGGCGGGCGCGGAGGCGTGATCGGAGCCTGGGACACAGGTACCTTTGGCGGATTCGGCTTTGCGATCGGAGGCGCCGGCTTGGGCGACACACTGGGCGGTTCCGGGACCGGCTCAGGTTCAGGCTTAGGAATAGCCGGCGGAGAGATTTCCACTTCAGGGGACGGAAGATCAACCACAGCTTCCTGAAGATTGGGAGTTTCCCTAGCAGGAGGTTCGACTTTCGCTTCTGGCTCACTCGGAAGGTCGGACTCAGCCGACTTTACTGCCAGAGATTCGATCGGCTTCTCTTCGGCCTTAGGTTCAGGCTGTGCATCTTCAATCGGAGTCTCAACTCGGCTTACCTCGGCCGCAGGCTCGGGCCGGGCAGTTTCAATGTCATCCGCATCCAGAGGCTCAATCGCCTCAAGGACTGGAGCAACCGGCGGCTCCGCCTGAGGCGTCGGCATATCTTCGGCCTGTTCCTGCGGCTCTCGGGTTGCTGAAGTAGGAGAAGGAAGCACTACGCCAGGAGGACTAGCCTGCCAGCGTGCCTTTGCTCGCTCGAATACTTGCACCAAGAACTGGCCCAGTTGTTCAACCAAATCCCATAATCGCGACAGGATCAGGCCGAGTACCTCTAAGATCAACACGAGCAAAGCACCCGCCAAGGCCAATGCCGCCACCAATAAAGCAAAACTTACAGCTATGGCAAAGATTCCGACCACTAAGAAGAACACGAACTTCAGCATACGGACAGATTCTTCTTATGGTTTAAATCAGCCATAAGGCTAAGTGAGGCGTTCCTTAACCAGTTCCTCGAGTGCCGATAGCTCTGACTCCAGAGTATCAATACGGCCTCCATCATCGGAGATTTTAAGTTGGAAGTCTAATTGGTCGAAGCGTTCATCCATAAGGCGTAGACGCTCGTTCAGTCGCTCGTTGTTCTTAATGTCATAAGCGATGAACTGATCGAGATACCCCCCTTCCTCTAAGCTCGAAATACGCGATTCTAGGCAGGTATCATTTATGTCTTCAGAATTTATCAGGATATCTTCATAGATAATCTCACGGATTCTCGTCACGCGCTGCTTAAGCTTCCCAAGCTGCTCGTTGAAGCTGGTCTCCAGGAACTTGAGCTTATGCTCGAAGTCGTTCTCAATCCTTGCGACACGCTCGGATACCAGCTTCCCGACGAGAGCTTCGATCTCCGCCTTGGACATGTTAGGTTCTTCGCTCATCACAACTTGGGTCAGGAAACGATACTCAGGGTGCTATGACCGGAAGAGACCTTGGTTACAACGATCTGAGTGGTGATACGCTCCTTAAGGGCTTCGACGTGTGAGATGATGCCCACGGACTTATTGCCCTCACGGAGGCCCTCAAGCGCGGTCAGTGCGACATCCAGCGTATCGGGGTCTAGCGTACCGAATCCTTCGTCAATGAACAGGGTCTCGATACGGACGGTCCGACCTGCCAGATCAGAGAGACCCAGGGCGAGCGCTAGGCTGGCGAGGAAGCTTTCCCCGCCGGAGAGGCTGGCCATAGGCCGACGGGCGTTGGCTTGATCATAGTCTTCGACAATCAAACCCAGCTCGTCCTCGGCCTTCTGGCCTTTGGAATCGATGACCAGGGGCTCTCGCAGGATCTTGTAGCGATCACTGAGCTTAAGCATATGCCGGTTCGCGTGACGAATGAGCAGCTCCAGGGTGATGGACTGAGCGAACTTCCGGAATTTAGACCCATCGGCCGAGCCGACCAGCTCACGAAGCAGTCGCCAGGTCTCAACGACCCTACCCTCGTCACCGATTTCTTTCAGCAGTCGCTCCCGATCTTTGATGCACTGGTCGTCATTACGCAGCTCGCTCCGCCTATCGGCGATAAACGTCGTCAGTTCGTTGTTCTTAGCGAAGATTTCTTCGTAATCCTGCTGGATGTTCGCGGCCTTATCGCCCTGCGGCACGCCCTCCTTTATCAGCGCGTCGCGCGTCGACTCGGCCGTCTCGAGTTTGGCCTTGGCGGCCACGATCAGCCGTTCGATACGACCCTTAGCCCTATCGATTCGATCGACCTCATCCGCATCCATCCGGGCCTTCTTCAACTCATTGGCCGAAAGGAAACCTGCCTTTGATGCGGCCGCAACGATCAGCGCCTCAGCCGCGGTCATCTCTGCTTCAGCAGATTTCAAATTATTGCCTGCCGCCTTGTGCTCCGCGTCCGCGTCCCGAAATTCCTCAATCGCCTCATCGTAAGATTTCTCGGCCTGACCTAGGTCGATTTTACCTTTATAAACCGAACCGATCTGGACGCCCTCGGGCACGTTGGCGAGGCGTTCCTGTCGCTTGACGATAGTGGCAATTGCGGCCTCAGCTTCCTTGCCGGCGTCTGTGTGCTTCTTTGCCTCAACCTTGGTCTTTGTGAGCTCCTTCTCGTTTTCAGCATAGGTATTCGCACGTTCCTGAAGTGAATCTACGTCGGCCTTATCTTCGGCTTTCAGGCCGGCCTTCTTGAACTGATCGGCAAGACGAGACTCCGCCTTCAGGCACTCCGCGTGGGCTTTACGAACCTTATCAGTATCCTTGACCAGTTGCTTCAAGGCCGTCGTGGCCTCGTTCACCTTCTCTTTTTGAAGTTCGTAGGCACGCTCGGCCTTCTTAAGTTCTTTCTCGAGGTGCGAGGCTGGGGTGAACTTATGGGCTTCTTTGGCGTAAGGATGATGCGTGGAGCCGCACAGCGCACAAGGGTCGCCTTCCCGAAGCTGTCCGCGTTGCTCTTCATAACTCTGCAGCAGCAGTGTCTTCTGGTAGTGCTCCTTCTTGAGCAAAAGTTCCTTTTGCATCGCCTCGAGTTCCTGCTTCAGCTTAACATGAATCGGCTCGACGATGGAACAGTAGGCCTTGAGAGATTTTTCGAATTCAACTTCAGGCATCTCAGCCGGGGACTCGGGCAAGGCCTTAGCCGCATTGGCATCAATCTCATCGGCACGCTCGATCCAATCCGACCAGACATCACCCAGCGCATCAGATGTCGAATCACGGTCCTTGATCGCGCTCGCAAGTGGGCCGACCTTCGAAGCCAGGGATGCGTCTTGCTCATGATCTGAAAGCCATTTCTTGAGCTTAACCACCTGAGCCTCGGCATCAATCCTCGCTACTTCTGATTCTTTGACAGAATCCTGTTTAGATTTCGCGATATCGGCGAGAGCCTTATTAAAATCAGCGATCCTCTTTCCGAGGTCCTCAGCGACCCCTTCGAGGTTTTGCTTGGCTGTTTTATGCACTTCAGACTTACCAGCGAGGGCTTGCCTGGCCGCCTCGTGTCGGCGGATGACATCAGCGTAGGGCTCGGTCTTGCGGTGAAGCCCGAGACGGCTGATATCTTGGAGGTTTTGCTTTTGCTCGTCGGCAAGCAGACCTAACTGACCGGTCAGGGTCTGGATGTCCGTCTGGGATTGGAGCAGCGTCGTCACCTTACCTCTTACTAGCGTGATGGCATCCAGCTTCGTCTTTACGTCCGTTTGCTCGGCTTCAGCCTTGGTGATATCGCTATTCCGCAAGTCGCGTTGTTCTTCCGTCAGCAGCACGATGGCTTCGATGCGAGTCATCCGGTCCTTGATACCGGCCTCTCGGCTGTTCGCCTCATCATAAGCAAGCTGGCCGAGGCGGCTATAGATCTCAGTTCCCGTGAGGCTCTCCAACAGCGCGGCTCGGTCGGCTGACTTTGATGACAGGAAGCGGGAAAACTGTCCTTGTGCGAGCATGACGCTCCGCATGAATCGCTCATAATCTAGGCCAAGCAGCTCCTCCACCTTCTCGCCGGAGCTGCTGACCGAGTCCGCCAGGATATTCCCTTGGAGATCGCTGACGGAACGCTTGGGTTGCTGCAGCTTGGCGTCGACCTTGCCACGGGCGCGGGCGATCGACCATTTGGCGACATAGACCGCACCTTTGACTTCGAAGTGCACCTCCGCACGACACTCGCCGGTGCCTCGCGACATGACATCCGCGGGATTCGGCGCGTTACCGTAGCGGGCGGCCTTACCGAATAGCGCCAGCGTGATGGCGTCCAACAGCGTGCTCTTGCCCGCCCCGGTCGCGCCGGTGATCGCGAACAGTCCGGCCGAAGCCAGAGGCTCGGCATCGAAGTCTACGGAGTGGGCTCCCTTGAGGGAATTGAGATTAAACAATGAGACCTTGAGGATGCGCATGGTCGTTCAGTTGGCTTGGGCGTCTTTCTCGACAAGCTGGGCGAAGGCGACCCGGAGGGCGTCGACCTTTTCTTGGGGTAACCCCTCCTGCTGGCTCAAGAGATGCTCGAAGACCGCGGAGGGCTTATCGAGCAAGGTCTCGATAGCCTGGGTCTCGTCCTGGCCATCGGCACTAGGCCCGACGCGGCGGGGCAGATCGCCGAGGGTAACCTTAAGCACCTCGAAGGGCAACTTAGAGGCATGCAGGTGGACTTGGTCAGCGACATCTTGGACGCCGTTAAGGCCTGAGACTACGACCTCGACCCAAGGGGGAAGTTCCCCCACCGATGGCTTCTTGTCCTCAAACTTCAGCAGATCGGCAGCGAGCGTCTCGACGGTTGTCTTGAGCTGGGCTACCTTGCGGAAGACAGGGATAGCAAAGCCAAAGTCCTTGATGCCGCCATTTGTGACATCGAGGATACGGACCTCCTTCTTGTCGGTGATCTCACTGAAGCTCAGGGGAATCGGGGAACCGGCGTAGCGCACCCTGCCCTTCTTATCCGGTGCCTGAGGGCGATGAAGATGCCCGAGAGCCACGTAGGCGAACTGGGCAGGAAAGACTGATGCATCAATTGCCCCGAGACCTCCGATATGGATTTCCCGTTCGCTCTCGGACGAAGTCGAACCTGCGACCGTGAGGTGCCCGGTAGCGATGACCGGGCATTTGATAGACAACCGATCGATCACCTCAGCCGTCTCACGGTAGGTGGCGATAATGCCTTCGCGGACCTGAGTCTGCACTTCCGAGGAAGATTCGCCGACCCGGGCGATCCGGATATCTTTCTCGCGGAGGAAAGGGACCATCGCGATGGCCACCTTGGGGTCATCGGCCGACGGCAGGAGCAGCAGGCGATCAGCCGGCTCGTCGGCCACGGCGCCATGGACATGGGTACGCAAGGCTTTCAGGACGCGCTTGGGAGCCTCAAGCTGATTGGCAGAGTCATGGTTACCAGCGATCAACACCAGGCTCGCCGACGACTTACGGTTCAGTTCCGCCACGAAGTCGTAGTAAAGCGCCTCGGCCGACTGCGGAGGGTTGGCCGTGTCGAAGACATCGCCGGCGACAAGGACAACGTCGACCTCCAGCTCGATCACCTGCTTCAGCAGCCAGTCCAAGAAGCGCTTCTGCTCCTCCTCCCGAGACTGCTCATTGAGCATCTTGCCTAGATGCCAATCGGCGGTGTGCAGGATACGGAAAGCATCGGCCGGCTTCTTGCTCATAGGGTTACAGTAAACTGCCCAATATAGGACATATGTAAAGGGGAAGCCCTAGCCGCGTCCCAATAAGTTTGCCCACCGAAGGCTCAATGGTTCAAAAGAATCTTATGGACTGGTTCGTACCCTTCAAAGACCTCACCCCGGCTCAGCGCACCGTCGTCGGCAAGACGACGGCCAAGGTGACCGGTAGGCATTGGATCAAAGGCTATGCCGGCTCGGGTAAGACCATCGTCCTGACTCATGCGGCCATCCTGCTGCTCAAGAAGAACCGCCGGGCCAAGGTTTGCTACCTGACCTACACACACGCCCTTAAGGATCTCACCGCCATGGGTCTGGCAGAAGCTGGCGCTGACGCCGTGGAAGTCCGGACGGTCAACGACTTCATCCACTCTCCTGAGAAGTATAGCCATATCTTGGTGGACGAAGTTCAGGATATAGCGGCGGCCAAACTGAAGGTAATCGTCGCCAGCGCCCCACACGTCATCGCGGCCGGCGACCCTGCGCAGTCCCTTTACCCCAACAGCCCGACCCCGGCCCAGATCAGCGGCACCCTCAAATCCCCCCAGATACACATCCTCAGGGATATGCCTCGTCTGTCCCTTATGACCTTCCAGATCGGGCATCACATCAACCCCAGCGCCAAAGCTGCAAATGGGGCGGAAGTCCGGGAAGAAGGCAGCCGGGCCGTGGTCCTGAAGGCCAGCAGTCAATCAGCTGAATTTAACAAGGTCTTCCAATTGGCCGAGGCCGCCGCCAAGCCCGGGGCACCAGCCGCTGTGCTGTTCCCCAAGCACACCCAGATCCAGGACTTCGCCGATTGCGTGGCCAAACTCAAGGGTGCCGGGGCGGTCCCTCCTCGCAAGGCGATGCATCTGGGCAACTACGAAGATTTCAACGAGTTCTTCACCAAGGCAAAGGTTCCGCTACGTTACTTCGGCAATAGCAGCGGCGATCTGGCCGAGAGCGAAAAGCGCAAGACAGTGTTCGTCATGACGTATCACAGCGCCAAGGGCCTCGACTTTCCGCATGTATTTATCCCTGGACTCAATAGTGACTCCCAGTTGGACGCCCGCCCCAAACCGCTAAGCAAGCTGAGCAACGAGCGCACCCTCCTCTTCGTCGCCATCACTCGCACGAAGAATCAGCTGACACTTTCGTACCACGGCGAGCCTCATACGCTGATCACTGACCTCCCCGAGGAATGCATCTAATAAACTGAGCCAGACTAAGTCACGTAACCTATGTGACGCATCGTCAGTGGAGCACCTTGGCTCTCAGAGACTGCCCGCGTAAGACCGAGAACGGTGTGGAAGTCTAAAGCATTGGAATCAATTCTTCCTGGAAATCTTATGGATAGAATTCGCTGAAAAGTCTCCTGGTCGACAGAAGCATCCGAGAAATCGATGGCTCCAGATATAGCGAAAGCTCGGCCAGAAACCAAGGACTCAAGACAGTTAACAGTTTGCAATGGCCCAAGCACACGGGAGCCATCACCAGACTTATGAACTAGGCAAACTGGCTTACCGGCAGACTCAACGAGCAATAGTTCCGGGCTACCGACAGATGCAGGGACTGCTTGGAGTGATTCGTAGGGTAAGCTGTATACCGTAATTGGAGTCGCCGCAGGCTCGGACAAATCAGAGGTGAATTTAACACCATTACCGCAATCCAGAACGCCAGACACCAATCGACTGTCAGGCAGTAGACACCCCAGCCGGAGTAAACCTTCT
>Ga0222712_10007708_pt1 | contig 10337 bp, 7 predicted proteins | sample C33_657DmetaG_FD_165043 | JGI IMG/M metagenome (GOLD analysis project Ga0222712, IMG submission 165043) | Estuarine water microbial communities from San Francisco Bay, California, United States - C33_657D | ecosystem: Environmental > Aquatic > Marine > Unclassified | place: USA: California...
CGCCGCGGACATTTTCACCGCAAATGGCATCGAAGTGTACCTATTCCCGGCTTTGCGTCCCACCCCACAACTTTCCTTCACGGTCCGCCATTTAGGCTGCCAAGCAGGATTAGTGATCACGGCGTCGCACAATCCGAAGGAATACAACGGCTACAAGGCCTATTGGTCTGATGGATCACAAGTAGTTGCCCCACACGATAAAAATATCGTAAAAGAGGTGAACGCGATCACGAGTATTACAGACATTAAATTCGAAGGAAACGATGCCTTATTGCACCTATTAGATGGGACTATCGACGAGGCATACCTACAAACTATTTTAGTTAACTGCCGCCAGCCGGAAGTGATTAAGCGCCAAAAAGACCTTAAAATCGTCTTCTCCCCTATCCACGGAACAGGGATTACGTTAGTGCCGCCTGCTTTGGCCCTATTAGGATTCGAAGCGGTGACGGTCGTAGAAGAGCAAGCCATTCCAAACGGAAACTTCCCTACGGTGATTTACCCGAATCCGGAAGAGAAGGAAGCTTTGACTTTGGCATTAAATAAGGCCAAAGAAATCGATGCCGACCTCGTCATCGCCACAGACCCCGACGCTGACCGCGTGGGAGCCGCTGTGAAAAGCCCAGATGGCGAATGGGCCCTATTAAACGGGAACCAAATGGCCAGCCTAATCCTGTATTACTTATTAAAAGTATCCGATTTAAAGGGCAACGAGTTCGCCGCGAAAACCATTGTAACGACCGATTTGATCGACAAAATGTGCGCATCTAAAGGCGTGCCTTGCTATAATACGTTAACCGGATTCAAATACATCGCCCAAGTCATCCGCGAATTAGAAGGAAAAGAAAAGTTCCTAGGCGGCGGAGAAGAGTCATACGGCTATTTAATAGGCGATGCCGTGCGTGATAAGGACGCAGTGGCCTCTTGTGCCATGATCGCAGAATTAACGGCTTACGCGAAAGATCAGGGCAAATCACTCTTCGACTTCCTAGCCGAAATGTACGTAGAAAACAATTTCTACTACGAGGGCCTTATTTCATTGACCAAAAAAGGAAAAGCCGGCGCCGAGGAGATCAAACAAATGATGATCAACTTACGCTCGAACGTTCCAGCTACCGTAGCAGGTTCAAAGCCCGTTCGCGTTTTGGACTACGAGGGATTAATTTCTACCGACTTATTAACGGGTGAAAAAACGCCAATCAAAGTAGGTTTAGGCATCGAAGCTTCTAACGTTATTCAATTAATCCTAGCGGACGGATCGAAGGTATCCGCGCGTCCATCTGGTACGGAGCCTAAAATCAAGTTCTATGTTTCCGTAAACGCTCCTTTAGCTTCTGCGGCAGACTTCTTTACCGTGTATGCAGAATTGCAGAAGAAGGTGGGGGTGATTCAGGAGGATTTAGGGTTAGTTTAATTGAAAGCACAAAGAATAAAGCACAAATAATAGAGTTGGTATCTCTTTCGGAGATGAATTCTTGAAATGTTGCCGAACTCATAAAAAAAGGTCTCTGAATGGAGGCCTTTTTTTATACGAACTTTATTCTTTGTGCTTTATGCTCTATGCTTTTTATTTTTTAAGCTAACTTAAACTCACTCGTAAAGTGGAATTCAATCTCCGGATTGTTGGTTTGATTCATACGTAGAATCCAATCTGATTCAGCTAAGAAGACGTAATTTCCATCTTTATCTTGGGCGATGTTTTGCCCTTTTAGTCGGACAAATTCTTGGAGTTTCTTCGGGTCTTCAGATGTGATCCAGCAGGCTTTGGTCACGGACATGCCGTCGAAGCGACACTTCGCGCCGTATTCGTGTTCAAGGCGGTATTGGATTACCTCGTATTGTAGATCTCCTACGGTTCCTACGATTTTGCGGTTACCTAATTGGGGTTGTAAGAATAATTGGGCTACCCCTTCGTCTGTTAATTGGTCGATCCCTTTTTCGAGCTGTTTGGCCTTCATCGGATCGAGGTTAATTAACTCCTTAAAGATTTCTGGAGAGAAAGAGGGAATGCCTTGGTAGTTCAATACTTCGCCCTCGGTGAGTGTGTCACCGATTTTGAAGTTACCTGTATCATAAAGACCTACTACGTCGCCTGGGAATCCTTCTTCGATGACCTCTTTATCTTGGGCCATAAAGTTGTAGGGGTTCGCGAAACGAACGTTTTTCTTTAAGCGGATGTGTTGGTAGAAAGTATTACGTTTGAATACACCAGAACAAATGCGCAAGAAGGCGATTCTATCGCGGTGTTTCGGGTCTAAGTTTGCGTGTATTTTGAAGATGAATCCAGTGAATTTCTTCTCTTCTGGTTCCACGGTACGCACGTCCGTTCCACGCGCCTGGGTGGAAGGTGCAATGCGGGTGAACGTATCCAATAGTTCTTGAACGCCAAAGTTATTTACAGCAGAGCCAAAGAACACAGGGGCGATATCGCCTGATAAGTAATCGTTGCGATCGAAGGGTTCGTACACACCGTCGATTAGCTCAATGTCCTCGCGTAATTGATTCGCATCGCGGTCACCCACGCGGGCATCAAGATCAGGAGAATCGATGTCGACAGCGACGACTTCTTTTTCAATTTTGGTCTTATTCGCTGAGAATAAATTCAGCGATTTTTCCATGAGGTTATAGACGCCTTTGAAGTTTTGGCCCATATTAATCGGCCAAGTCAACGGGCGTACAGAGATGCCTAATTTTTGTTCTAATTCGTCCAAAAGGTCGAATGGGTTTTGGCCTTCGCGGTCCATCTTGTTAATGAAGATGATCACAGGTGTTTTGCGCATACGGCAAACCTCCATCAGACGCTCCGTTTGTTCCTCTACACCCTTCACACAGTCGATTACCAAAATCACGGAATCGACCGCCGTTAAGGTGCGATAGGTGTCCTCTGCGAAGTCCTTGTGACCCGGTGTATCCAGGATATTGATTTTTAATTGATTGTACTCAAAGGTCATCACGGATGTCGCGACCGAGATCCCACGTTGACGTTCGATCTCCATAAAGTCAGACGTAGCGCCTTTCTTAATCTTGTTCGATTTTACGGCACCGGCTGTTTGGATCGCTCCCCCGAAAAGAAGCAATTTCTCCGTCAATGTGGTTTTACCAGCATCGGGGTGAGAAATAATCCCAAAGGTTCTGCGTTTCGCAATTTCAGTTACAATCTGACTCATTCGTTCTTTATTAAAAAATCAAGGTGCAAAAATACGCCAAAATCGGGGGAATTAAAAGGGCAAAAAAAAGCCGGGGCTTTCGCCCCGGCTCCTTCTCATTGAAAGAATTACTCTCTCGTATTCAGCAATGATCTTGGTCTACCGTATAAGAAGTAAACCACTAATCCGAACAATAACCACACAATAGCAAAGATTTGCGCTGTACGACCTAAGTTCAAGATTAAGAACGTATTCACTAAAATACCTAGTGGAGCAATGATATTTAAGCCAGACACTTTGAATGGACGGTCACGGTTTGGATCTCTGAAACGAAGAATCCATACCGCTAAACAAACCATAGTAAAGGCGAATAAAGTACCGAAGCTAGTCATATCTCCCAATAAAGAGATTGGTGTAAAACCTGCCACTAAAGAAACCACCGCACCTACTAATATCGTTGACTTATATGGTGTTTTGAAGGTAGGGTGAACTTCTGCGAAGAATTTTGGCAATAAACCATCTTTCGCCATACCTAAGAACACGCGTGTTTGACCTAACATCATTACTAGCATAACGGATAATAAACCCGCTGTCGCTGCAGCTGTAATAATAAATACAGCCCAAGGTTGACCTGCTTGATCAAAAGCAAAAGCTACTGGAGCTTTCAAGGCATCGCCCGTGATATCTTTGTAATTCATCATCCCGGTTAACACTAACGAAACCGCGATATACAATACCGTACAAATCAATAAAGACGCGATAATTGCGAAAGGCATATCTTTCTTTGGATTGATTGCCTCGCCTGCTTGTGTAGAAACGGCATCAAAACCAATATAGGCAAAGAAGATCGCTGACGCTCCTGAGATGATACCACCCCAGCCATAAGCAGGAAGCATTTCACCACTTTCGTGTTTCACTAACGTCTCTTCTGGAATGAATGGAGTCCAGTTCGCTACATCGATGTAGAACGCACCCATAATGATCACAAATAAGATCACCGCCACTTTCAAGACAACGATTAAGTTGTTCGCGCTAGCTGCTTCTTTGATCCCTTTAACGAGAATCCAAGTCACAAACCAAACGATGATTAAAGCCGGCAAATTCACCGCTGCTCCTCCAAAAGTCACTGGGTCATTCGTCAAATTCGCAGGTAAATGTAGGCCAAAGAGATGGAGGAGTTTATTAAAGTACCCAGACCAACTCACAGCAACTGTCATCGCACCCATCGCATATTCGAGGATCAATCCCCAACCAATAATCCAAGCAAATAATTCACCTACCGTTCCGTAAGCGTACGCATAAGCGCTACCTTCAACTGGTAACATCGCTGCAAACTCTGCATAGCAAAGAGCCGCGAAAATACAGCCAATTCCCGCAATCACGAATGATAAAGCTAAGGCAGGACCCGCGTGATAGTGCGCTGCTGTACCTGTTAATACAAAAACACCACCACCGATAATCGCACCGATACCGATCGCTGTTAAACTCCATTTTCCTAATACACGCTTGAGCTCACTTTTTTGCATGTCTTGCTCAAACATATGCATTGGTTTTTTTCTCCAAATACTGTTATTCATAATTCTAGTTTTTAGGATGAAATACAAAAAAAGGCTGGTCACCCTTTCGAGCAACCAGCTGAATAAACTATTTCTTTTCTTTCTTAGAAGTTCCGAAGTCAATCACAATCGGTGCCGCCACGAAAATAGACGAATAAGCACCGAACACAACCCCGATAAACATAGCGAAAGAGAAACCTCTTAACACGTCGCCACCGAAGATTAATAACACCGTCACTACTAAGAATACCGTAGTCGCCGTCATAACCGTACGAGACATCGTGTGGTTAATCGATTCGTTGATCGTTTTGATCATCAATTCTTTGTTACCTAAGTCAGCATCTAAACCAATCTCCTCACGGATACGGTCAAATACGACCACGGTATCATTAATCGAATAACCGATCACTGTCAAAATCGCCGCAATGAATACTTGATCCACTTCTAATTCAAAGCCGAACAAACGAACGATACCCACCATACCTAATACCACTAAGGTATCGTGAACTAAGGCAACAATACCACCTAATGAATATTGCCATTTACGGAAACGGATCAAGATGTAGATAAAGATCGCAATCAAGGCGTAGAAAATCGACACGAATGATTGTGTCAAAATATCATCGGCAACTGTCGCACCTACTTTGGACTCCGAAACCACTTTAGGACCTTGCGCTGAGAAATCTTTCAACCCTGTTTCTAGAGCCGTACGTACCTTATTGTTAGCCGTAATCGACTCATCTTCTACTAAGTAAGAAGTCGTTACTTTTAATTTCGTAGGACCATTAAAAGTTTTCACCTCCACGCCTTTTCCACCGAAATCATCCGCTAACGCTTCTTTCACTTTGTCAGTCGGTACCGCTTGATTGAACTCAACTACATACGAACGACCACCTTTGAAATCTACCCCTAGGTTAAAACCACCTTGCATAAATAACACGATAGCACCGATCGCAATTAATGACCAAGAGAACCAGTATGAATACTTACGCTTTCCGATGAAATCGAAGTTCATTCCTTTGAATAGATCACGCGAGATGAATGTTTCGAATGTCATTTCTTTCTCCTTACCTGCTTTAATCGCACGTTTCGCCATCCAATCAATTAAGATGTGAGAAATATATACCGCTGTAAATACAGACGTTACAAGACCGATACAAAGTGTTACCCCGAAACCTTTTACAGAACCAGAACCGAAGATAATCAAGATCACACCGATCAATACCGTCGTGATGTTACCATCCAAAATCGCGCTTAATGCTTTCTCGTAACCTACGTTAATCGCATCTAACAAGCCTTTCCCTTTGTGTAATTCCTCGCGAATACGCTCGTTAATCAATACGTTCGCATCGACCGCCATACCTAACGTTAACACGATACCTGCGATACCAGGAAGCGTTAAAGCAGCTTGGATTTGGACTAAAACACCTGCGATAAAGAAGACGTTAAAGAACAAGGCTAAGTTTGCCATCCAACCTGGAGTACCATAGTAACCGATCATAAACACAATCACTAATAATAAACCTAAGGCCATCGACATATACCCTTGGTTGATCGACTCCGCACCTAAAGATGGACCAATAAACGCATCTTCCACGATACGTGTAGGAGCTGGCAATTTACCTGCTTTCAATACGTTCGCTAAATCTTTTGCCTCTTCTACTGTAAAGCTTCCTGAGATCGAAGAGCGACCACCTGGAATTTCACCATTGATTACTGGAGCAGAATACACATAACCATCTAAAACGATCGCGATACGACGTCCGATGTTCGCACCTGTTAAGTTTTTCCAAATACGAGCACCCGTTCCGTTCATCGCCATCGTCACTTCCGCACGACCAGCTTGATCAAAATCTTGTGCTGCATCCGTGATCACATCACCCTCTAATGGAGCTGATTGACCTTCGCCCTTTTTCAAAGCCTCTAATGAAAGAATTTCGTCGCCATTCTTCGCTGGAATTCCTTTCGCTGCCCATGCAAACGTTAAGTTCGCAGGGAACATCGCTTTTACTTCTGCACGAGCGAACAAAGCATTCACACGAGCCGTATCCTTTACATATACACCGATGTTGTTTCCTAAAGGCAAGAATAATTTCGTTAAAGCAGAACCTGCAGACGTATCTGCTTTTGCTTTTCCTGAATCCTTCGTCGCTGGAGCCGCTGCTAATTTGTTTGCCAAAGCATTAGCCGCCGTATCCTTCGTCGCCGGAGCCGCCGCTGTTGCAGCTGCTACTGGAGCTTTCGCTTCTCTATCTAATAAAGCACCTAAAGCATTTAAGCCTCCGCCATATTCGTTCAATTCATAACACTCTACGAATTCTAATTTCGCTGCACCTGATAATAATTTACGGGCACGCTCTGGATTCTCCACACCTGGTAATTCTACCTGAATACGGTTAGTACCTGGAAGACGTTGGATGTTCGGGTTAGCTACACCGAATTTATCAATACGCGCTTGAATAATTTTGTAAACGCGATCTACCGCACCGTCAATTTCCGCATCAATCACCTTCTTCACTTGTGAATCAGTTGAAGTAGAAGAGATTTTTCCGCGGTTCACTGAATTAGCGAATACAGATGCCAAAGTTTGGTTAGGAGCCGCTTTCGCGAATTCTTCGTAGAACAATTCGTTAAACGATTTCGTCGAAGTTGCTTGCGCTGCACCTGCCGCTGCTAATGCTTTCTCGAATGCTGGATCGTTTGACTTACCTGATAAAGCACGTAAGATTTCCGCTGGAGAAACCTCTAAAACCGCGTGCAAACCACCTTCTAAGTCAAGACCTTTTTGCAAAGCATACTGAGTCACTTCTTGTAATGTATATCCGATATATACAGGTTGTTTCCAAAGGGAATCAATGAAATGTAAACGCTTCGCCGCATCTACTTTGCCATCTGCTGTCGTAGCATACTTGATAGCTTGTTCTTTTAATTGATTAGACTTCCACGTAAACGAAAGGAAGAAAATACATAAGGCTGAAATAATCGTAGACAGCCAAATAATGGCACTTTTGTAACGCATAACTTTAAATTAAATGGTAAATGAAAAATGGTAAATTGTGAGTGGATCCCATCGGAATATTTCCCTACGGATTATCGACTAGTGACTATCGACTTTCCCTCACGGCGCCAGAGTGGCTATAAATTGGGTAAATAAAATTCGTAAGAATTGCGTGCGATGAGTAAATGCAGGCAATTTAATAGCTTGCATCGAGCGCGCAACGAAGAATTCGGTAGGGCTAGTGAAGTTCCAATCTTGAGGAAAATCTAATTGCAGATTGGTTGCAGCTTGATAAAAATGCTGTTCGGCCTTTACAATCGTTTGCTTAGAAGTCTTTTCCGTCTTTACTGCACCTGTCTCCACTGCGAACAGGGAGATAGGCTTAGCCACGAGCCAAAAAAGCACTGGGATAAACAGAATAAGATGGGATATTTTAACCTTCTTTTGCATTGTAGGTAGCAAAAATAGGATATTTTTCTTAGAAATCAATTCTCCGGGTAATTTTCGTAATTTTGGGGCGTAAAATAGACGCATGTTCAACTACAAAGACCCTTCTTACGTACAAGCATTCATCCAATCAGCCCTTCGGGAAGATGTGGGTGATGGCGATCATACCTCCCTTTCTACGGTCCCAGTGGATGCGAAAGGAACGGCTGAACTAAAGGTGAAAGATCGGGGAGTTTTGGCAGGAGTAGAACTATCGATGGCTATTTTCAAAGAAGTAGACCCTTTGTTAAAAGTACAGGTCTTTATCCTCGATGGAACCTGGATCGAACCAGGACAAGTGGTTTTAGAGGTAAGTGGATCATCTCAATCGATATTGAAAGCGGAACGTTTAGTGTTGAACTGTATGCAACGCATGTCAGGAATTGCGACCTATACACGATCATTAGTGAACTTATTAGAAGGTACGCGCGCGAAATTGTTAGATACAAGAAAGACAACTCCTAACTTCCGATTAGCTGAAAAATGGGCTTGTCAAATCGGTGGAGCAGTTAATCACCGCTACGGTTTGTTCGACATGATCTTGATAAAGGATAATCACGTGGACTTTGCAGGGGGAATCAAAGCGGCTTTGGACAAAGCATTCAGCTATAATAAGACTTTAGCTAAACCGCTCGATGTGATGATTGAGGTGAGAAATGAAACTGAATTAGATGAAGTGCTGGCGATAGGCGGGGTTAAACGCATTATGTTAGATAATTTTACACCGGATCGCCTCCGCGCTGCGATTCGAAAAATTGACGGTCGATTCCCTACGGAAGCGTCTGGTGGTATCAATGAAAAAACACTCCGCGCCTATGGCGAAACGGGTGTTGATTATATTTCCGTGGGGGCTTTGACCCACCAAGTGAAGAGTTTAGATTTAAGCCTAAAAGCGAAATGAATTTACTAGAAGAAGCAACCTCTGTGGGCTACATTGCCCGTTCTACCCCAAAAGGCGTCGAATTAATTACCGAAATCCAACGCTTAAAGAAGGAGAAAAATGCGGTGATTTTGGCACACTACTACGTAGATGGCGAAATCCAAGAACTGGCGGATTACGTAGGCGACAGCTTAGGTTTATCCCAAGCTGCAGAAAAAACAGAGGCGGATTTAATCGTCTTCTGTGGTGTTCATTTCATGGGCGAAACGGCGAAAATCTTAAATCCCACTAAAAAAGTCGTAGTTCCTGACTTCAATGCAGGTTGTTCATTAGCAGATTCTGTGCCAGTGGCTGAGTTTGCGGCTTTGAAAGCGAAGCACCCAAATGCTGTGGTGGTTTCTTATATCAACTGTTCTGCCGATATCAAGGCGATGACAGACATCATTTGCACCTCGTCGAATGCGGTTCAAATCGTGGAATCTATTCCGGCGGATCGCGAAATCATTTTTGCTCCAGACGCGAACTTAGGTCGCTATGTGGCTCATAAGACGGGACGCGAGTTGATCCTTTGGGAAGGCGCTTGTATGGTGCACATCGACATTTCATTAGAGAAATTAGCCGTGTTAAAGCAAGAATACCCGGAGGCGTTATTAATAGCGCACCCAGAATGCAAAGAAGTGATTTTGAAAGAAGCGGATTATGTAGGATCGACGACGGCCCTGTTGAAATTCGTGGAAACCTCACCTAATTCCACCTTCATCGTGGCAACTGAGGCGGGCATCTTGCACAAGATGAAGCAATCGGTGCCTCACAAGCACTTGATTCCTGCTCCGGCAAACGAACAAAATACCTGCGCTTGCAGCGAGTGTCCGTATATGAAGATGAATACGCTGGAGAAATTGTATAATGCCTTGTATTACGAGTTGCCGGAGATACATTTAGCGGAAGAAACACGCGTTCCGGCCTATAAGGCCTTGAAAGCAATGCTAAACATTTCTGCTTAGTCGTTTAACTCGAAAACGGCTTCGATTTCTACCGGAATATTATCCGGCAAAGTTCCCATTCCCACCGCGGAACGAACGCCTATGCCATTTTCTTCCCCCCACACCTGGGCGAATAATTCGCTACATCCATTGATGACGTACGGATGACGCAAGAAATCGTCTGTTGCATTGACCATGCCTAAGACTTTGATGACACGTTTAATACGATTCAAGGATCCTAACTGCGCTTTTAAGGTTGCCAAAATCGCTAAACCCACCTGCCGCGCC
>Ga0222712_10007710_pt1 | contig 10336 bp, 11 predicted proteins | sample C33_657DmetaG_FD_165043 | JGI IMG/M metagenome (GOLD analysis project Ga0222712, IMG submission 165043) | Estuarine water microbial communities from San Francisco Bay, California, United States - C33_657D | ecosystem: Environmental > Aquatic > Marine > Unclassified | place: USA: California...
GCTTATCTCATTAAAAATAAGGTAGCTAGCCCCGCTCTTTTGGCTGCAGACTTGCTGTGGGGAAAATCGCGCAGTTTGGCCAAGAATGTGGCGGAGTTGAACCGGCGGTTGAAATGATTGCAATTCATGTGTTCCTTTAAAGACGTCATGAATATAAGATAATAAATGTAATTGCTAGATGTCCGAGAGGCATTCTTTGAGGATATTTGTTCTGACTAGATGATGGGAGCCCATGAAAACGGGAAAACGGGAAACTTGTCCCTATGTTTGGAAAGTTTTTTCTAAGGATTATTTCTAGCATTAATTGGGGGTCATTTTTGTTAGAATTTTCTTCGCATGAAAAGTTTTGAAAATAGGGGCAAGTTTCCCGTTTTCCCGTTTTACTTTTATTATTAAAGTCCACTTTCAGATACATCCAAAAGTTCATCCTCTAAGGAATCCAGACTAATATATCCAACAATGTATTCCTTGCCCTTAGCACTATCAATCTTGGAATCAAATGCATCCCGACACCATCCCGTGAATGCCTTCTTACTCCATGTTCTCAAGAATGCTTTCTTTCCATTCCCACTAGAACCTTCCTTGAACAATTCATGAGAGGTTATTAAATTATACAAATCTCCCACATAAAGCCGGTTAGCTTTAATGTCCTCCTTCCGAGTCTCATCCGCTTTATACAAATCGTTGAATATTTCCAAGAAGAGATTCTCGTCTCTCAAATAATCTGAACAAGCCGCCTTAATACTAGCCGGTTCTTCAAACTTAATACACCCTGTTTCCTTGCAATAAGAATGAGAATAAACTCCAATTAATAAATCCAGATACACGTCCCTTACCTTATTCCTCCAATCCGCACTCTCAAACTTTTGATTGGCTCTCCTATAATTTTTACCCTCTGCAATCTTGTCCTCGTCTGTAGTAAATAGGAATGGAAAATGTAGCGGCTTGAGACGACGCTCTAATGACGCTCTCTCGGCGCCAACTATGTGGCCAACCATGTCGGGTTTATTGTTAAATGCTCCAATAAATGAGGCCGACAATCTGAACGTCATCAACCCCTGATAGAGTCTTCTTGCAGAAATCGTTTCTCCGCCAGTGAGAGACTTCAATGCGCTCCACGTCATTCCACCATTCTTGTCCATCTCATTAAATACAACCATTCTCGCATCCTTTAACGCGGCCATATCTTCACTAGACTGATTGGCTTTTTCAGAATCCGCTGCCAATATGCCACCTTTCGCTGGTTTGTAAAATCTATCTCCCAATACAATCTCATTTAACCCCAATCCAAGCCCCTTGCCGTTTCCACCGGCGCCTTCAAAGAACCAAATATATTGATAATTTACTGCATCTAACCCAGACGCCATAATCTGCAAATAATAATACATCTCTTCGCGCCCTCTGAACATACTCTCAAATATGCCAGACACTTCCTCTCTGTCTGCAAAATCGTCCGCCGACTCGTAATCGGGCTTTCTATAGTTATATCCTGTTGTGATTGTTATATAAATATCTTCTCTATATTCGGAGAATTCGCCACTTCTCAAATCTACGAACCCATTTTCAAATCCAAGATAATATGGAACCGAATCAAACCCGCAATCGCACCATTCGGCTCTATCAAGAAGACGCTTCAACACGTTGTTAATTCCACCATTATTCTGCAAGGAAATAATCAAGCGTCCAACGAATAGCTTCCTCTCGGACTCTTTGAGGGAATCATCGTCGTCAATCTCATTTTTAACACATGGGAATTGAGACTCAATAATATTCAACAATGTATGTGGTTTCTTGGTATCCTCCAAAAACCATCGCTTCTTGTCAGAGTCAAACACATATAGCATATCTTTTGAGTCTGATGTGGCGCGTTTATACCTAATTCTGTGGCCATGGGTAGCTAACACTTGTTTGGATAATCCCGTATCTGACAGAAGAATAAGCCACTCGTCAAAACTGCGGGACACGACACCATCGGGAATCTCAATGGCCTCGTCAAACTCCTTGTCAACCCATCCGATTTTCAACCCGAATTTCTCAAGTGTTATGCGTTCCAAATCTGATTCGCATCCCTCGTAATTAAGCTCACGTTTAAACATGAACCCGTCCTGACACGGAACAACGTCGGTCAATGCGAATCCCTTTTCTTCAACCAAGAAACGAACGCACTCTTCCATAATCCACCTCTCAATGGTTTGCAAGGCAAATGCGAGAAGAGAACGTTTCAATTGATGCACATCTTTATATTTAACGGGGTCGTGCTTTATGAGGTCGCGTTCCATCTGCGGATTAGCCTTGTAAAATGCTTCTCTGACTTGAACCAATTGATTCTCAATAGATAAGACAAGAGGATGACGCTCCTCCGGTCTTGTGTTAGTCTCAATGTCAAAATCCTTAATCCATTGTTCATATGAACCTCCGAACAAGATGCGGATAAACAACTGTTTGGTTGTATCCTTATTTTTAATTGGGTCAAGCCCATGATGTTCTGCCAAAATAGCCCTCCATTTTTTAGGGTCTGAATTATACTCAACCAATGCGGATATGTCAATATTGTCGTGAAATTTGAATGTTTCGCATAAAATGGCCACATGTGCGTTATGCATATCTTTATCAACATAAATGCCATTGCATAATGCGTGTCTAGTAGGTCTGTGCATAATATTAAGTGAAAGGTTGTTAGCGCACATCGTTCTGCCCCATTTTAGTTTACTCAGTGAATGTGCCATAATAAAACAAGATGAGTCTCTGTCGTAATTCTGATAATAACTTTTTATCATGTCTAATTCCGTTTTGCATGTGCTCATCCATTCATATCTAGGATTGCCTTGAAGCACAATCCCCATGTTATTCTGGATAAACCCCAAAATCTTAGACTGAGTGGGATATTCTCGCATCTTCTTCGGATATCTGCCTTCTGCGAAAATGGTAATCTTAGCACGTTCTTTATCAAGGTTCAAAGTTTGTAGGTTGAATGGAGAGGACGACATTTTTGGGCGGCTTATGGTATAATACTAGTCAAGAAAATAATATTTAAGTTGTTTATAACGTAAATATGATTTCAAATAATGCTTTCAATTTTTAAATAGAGGATGAACCCATGATTGGGGCTGCGTAATGGGTTCTTCAATGGACTCTGAGTCGGTTGCGTCGTCGCCGCAAGATTCGCATTCTCCTAAATCTTCGCAAGTAGTGTGTTTAGGTAGTTTCTCAACTAAAGCCGACTTTTCAAGTTCCAAAAGTTTAAGTTGATAAATCTGATTGGATGTCTCGGCATATTTTAAACGCTTCTTCTCAAGTTGTGCTTCGCGATTCTTATAATATGATTTACGGGCTAGTAATTTGTGGTATTCTTTGTAATGCTCTGATTTCCGTTGATAGCGTTTGTGTGCTTCATAAACTTGGTCTTTATTTTCAGATGCCCATTTCTTGGATGCACGGCGTTTGGCTTCGGGCGTGGCATAATGTCTAGTTGGCTTTTGTTCTTCTGGTTCCATTTTTGTTTGTTTGATATACTAGTCAAGAGAATTATATTTAAGTTCATTTAAATATTAATCTCACAGTATTATACCAAAAAAAACAGACTAATTATTTATGGTACAGATAAATTACAATCATATATTATAAAATCATGCACAATATTGTAAAAGGCGGGTAATGCTATATATATATGGGTCTGTGTAATCCGATGTGTAATTTTTGCAATTGGGATAAATGTGAAATTGTTTTACCTGTTTAGGGTCGCCACAGAATTTGATTGAGAAGTGCGTAGTACGAACTCCGTCAAAGGATTCATCGTGTAATCCGTTGCTCACTAAAATAAATTGCCTAGCATCTGAGAAGTCAATAGCTAGGTCTACATCTAATGTAAATGCTGGGAATCTTGAATATGCATAGTTTATGAGATGAGTAATTCTCGCTATTTCAATATGATGGAACACATTAGTTGAGGCGAATTTGATTGGCAAACTGAAATCGTATGTGGGAGATACGTAATTTTTCGTATAGACTGGAGAAATGAAATCTGACATCTTCAACTTGTGTTTTCTTGCGTAGTCAAATGCGTTATACATATTTTCAAAAGTGTTAATGCTTAGGCCATTGGCCTGTGTGTGGTTTTTTGTAATAACCCGTGAAGGTAATGGTACTTGAACAATAAGGTTAGGAGAGGACATGATTATGAGTAGGTTGTTTGCTTAAAATTTAGTTGTTTGAGTTTGCTTGTAGTATGTTGTTTGAGTTATGTGTGCATGATATTTAAAATAAAAAATCATTCAATTTTTACGCGTTCTGAATAGCATCGTATATTTCCTTAGTGGTTTTGTCTGGGGCTCTCGCTCTCATTCTGTTGACTTCCTTTGTGGCGGTCTTTCTATCGGAACCGAATTTATCCATATAGGCGTTAATCATCTTGGGAGTTGCACGTGGGGCTGATGCGGCCATTTTCGCCTCAGAGGCTTTCAACTCACTTACGATTTCCGATTTCAATTTCTTCTTCTCGGATGCGGCTCTGACTGCTCCGATTCCGCCAGATACAAGGCCATAAGTTAAAGGTGCTGGAATGCCGTAGCTTTGTCCTAATCCGGCTGCTGCCGATGCGACTGCACTGCTAGCCACAGATTTCGCAACTCCACCTGCCCCCTCAAGAACAGACGCAAATAACGATTTCGGTCTAGAACTAGTCTCTTGAAAAGGGTCTGATATAGCAGAAGCGGTACTGAGGGATTCTTTCTGAACACGCATAGGGCTAACTCCGAATGGTTCGCTATAAACTTGAGGCATTCCAAAGTCTTCTGGATTTATTTCAGAACTAACTTGAGAAGCCAACGACGACCCGCGTCTAGTCGTCTTAATAGGTCTCATTCCAATCTCGGAAATGGGTTCTTCAACTATTGGTTGAGAAGAACCACGCTCATATGGTTTAAAAAATTTATTTTTCTCCGCACGCGTAGCTAGCACTCTTTCAATTAAAGAATCCGGATTATCACCTGTCGTAGCGCCTTCTTCTATCGCTTTTAAGCCGACATTCATGGGCAACATCTTCTTCTCGGCCTCCATGATTGCTGGTTTAGGGGCGGCGGCCATAATTGTGAGAGGGGCTCTTTCTCCAGATGCCGACACAGAACCGGGCTGCAAAAACGAAGTCGTTGGAACTTCCACAATTCTTGTGGCAATCTCGGATGGCAACCCAACTCCGCCTCCATAGAACGTGCCGCCGAACGACGGCTGGATAACTCCATCACGGATTTTAGGGTATCTACGACGACGTTGTCTTCTCTTTTTAGGCTTGGATTCTCGGATGTTAACATTGACAGTTTGTACAATGTCCCCTTTCCTTTTGCGAGAGGTTCGTTTTTTTGCCATGGTATATATTATACAATCAGACAATATGCCTAAATTGAAATTATACACTGCGATAAAAATCGGAGGGCTTCGGGATGAGGATAAGCAAAAAAAAGCTTTAACAAAATTCGGCTATCAATTGGACGAGAGGTTGTCCAACGGTCGTCAATCGCTCGTGGCTTATAGCCCCTCAAAGAACAATGTGTTGTTTATTGAGAATGGAACAGATACGAGTTCTCGCAAAGATATTCTAACCGACTTGGTTCTGGCGACTGGCAATTTAAAATCAACCCAACGCTATAAGGAAACAAAACAAGTATACGATGCGGCAAAAGACAAATACCAGACTGCATCATTTACGGACGTGGGTTCAAGCCTAGGAGGCGCACTAGTGAATTTTGTTTCAAAACCAGATGATAAAGTAATTCTCTACAATGCTGCTTACACTCCGAATCAACTAGTGAGACCTCATGTTAAGAATTATATAGTTAAGGACGACCCGATTAGTATTTACGTCCCAAGAAATCAAAACACAACAATCCTACCGAACCCATTTAGCCCCGGCCAAGGACTACGCGACAAATATAACTACTTACTCAAGACCCACAAAAGCGACGCTATAAAAGATGCAGAGATATTTGTGTAGAGAGATACTATAGAATATGTCTCAAACCCAAATAATGAAAAATGCAAACGCGATTAGAAACAGAGAAGAGCCTCGTGATGTGTACATAACGCCAGAAACTCTTGTTAGACGTCACCTCTCGCTTTTTGAGGGGATGTCCAATGTTGTGGTATATGACCCGTTTCGTGGAAGCGGGGCATATTTTAACTTGTTTAGCGAATACTTCCCAAATTCAACCTACCTTTGGTCGGAGATTGAAGCCGGTCGTGATTTTTTTGATTTCACTGGCGATGTGGATATAATTGTGTCTAATCCACCATATTCTATTATTGAAAAAGTGCTAGATCGATGCTACGATTTACGCCCCAGAATGATTTCTTTTTTATTATGTGCACATAATGCGACCCCAAGACGAATTGAGATGGCAAATCAAAGAGGTTATTTCGTTTATGATTATACGATTTGTAGAGTTGACCGCTTCTTTGGCGTGAGTGTTCTTCTCACTTTGTCTAGAGATATATGTGAAAATGTAATTGGCGTGGATTCAACTAAACACAAGCTCTCTGTTCTACCGCGTCCAGTAGAGATTCCAACACACATTTGCAATCAGCTTTAGTTTGCTGAGAAGTTAGTTTCTCGGCCTTCTTTCGGGCATAATAATCTCGCTTGTGTTCTGCCTGTTTGGCTCTATACTCTGGATTTTTTCGTCGTTTTGCGTCATATTCCCGCCAATATTCATGACTACCTGCGTGTTCCGTAATCGTTAATTTTCTAACATTGACTCCATTGTGGAATCCAATCCAATATGATTCTCTCTCTTTTCTATTTTCTAATGGACACTGTTCAATTTCAATGTATGTGCAATTATTAACGCCATACTTCTCAAACAATCTATACGATGAACAATTTCCATAATTTCCATTCTGCCATTGTTTAAAATGCGATTTGTGCATACTCCATCTATTCCTCAAACTCATCGTTGTGCTCCCTATGTACACATCTCCCACTTCACATTGCAACACTGGAATCGGCGCGATTAAGTATATAGTAGCCATCTGTTTAGTCTAGTATATACAAATAGATTCCTCTAAACTGTTTCAATTTTATTATAAACAGTTTCTCTTCTCAATCTTTCAAAATAACTTCATCAAAATCTTTGAAAATACGGCGATGGCGTAAAGATATCATAAGACAATCGTGAGGTTCCCGATAAAGCGAACAAACGGAGTTGAACTGGTCTACACTCATCTGCATCGTTTCGTTGAATACCCTCTCAAGTTGGGATTTACCCAAGTTAAACATGATTAGGTTGGTTGCCATCTGTCGCCACTTTAGTGGCAACTGTGTAATGCCCTGTGCCAACAGAAACACTGTGCATCTCAAGTGTCTCATCTTGATAATAATCTTGTTTAATATCCTCTCGCATTCCTTACTTGACTTAAATTCCGAACCAAAATCATCACATATTACGAGAGAATGATGTCCTTCTTCCGAATTGGCGAGAAGCTTCTCATAAATGGTCTGTAAAACTTCTGGCGTATATTCATAATACAAATGTTCGCCATCGTCCAAATATTTCTTATACAAATTGCTCTTCTCGTCAATGCTGTGAAGAGATATCTCCGGAATTATAACATAAACGTGCTCGAAGCATTTACGGAATATGCTGCCCAACAGTTGGAGTACTTTGGTTGATTTGCCCTGACCCATGAGGCCGGCGAATATTGAAAAGTTGGACGTGCTAAATAAGCACTCAACGGCGGGATATTGAGTTAGCTTCTCATCAATAATTGTGTCAACAGTCATTCTAACGTCCTTTAGCTTAGGTTTTTTTAGGCTGATTATCTCCATTTATATCATAACAAAATAAGTTATGGTAGAACTCAGTGAGACTTTTTTTATCCTCTTGGTGACTGGGGGGTTTACATTTCTTGGCTTGACAGTTAGATACATGTTAAAAAGCAAGTGCGATTCAGTTCAGTGCCTTTGTCTCAAAATTCACAGAAATACCTTAGAAGAAATACCCGATGTTGAACAACCTCCTTCCCCAAGTGCGAGAAGAGACGTGCCTCAATTTTCAAGTATCTAAAGAAACTTAGCACGGACTTGTGGAATAGGCGCAACAACCTCTGGTGTCTTCTCAATCTTCTTTCTAATAATTGGTTTTCTTGGAGGAGGTGGAGGGACATCATCTTCTGATTCCTCTTCAGATTCCGGTTCTTGAACAACAACTTTTTTTGGTCTAGATTTTGCCTTCTCAGTCAACTCCTTCAACTCAGAACCATCATCAACTTTAGGGATTGCTTTTTTTCTTGGAATCTTCTCCAACTTTGTAGATGCTGCCAAAGCATCTCGTTTCAACCTCTCAATCTCTTCTTCAAGTTCCTTCTTTCTGGCTTCTCGTTGAATAGCCGCTTGTTCTTTAGCCTCAGTGGCCGCTGACTTCTTGCTGTTGGCAATCCGTGCTGCATTAACCTTCTTCATGCGTTCGGCCATCATAGCTCTCTGTTCTGGCGTGAAGTTCGGAGACTTGCGTGTGCGGGGCTTTAAGATAGATTCTTCAACTGCATTAAATTCGGGCGCGTTTGGTTCTTGAACTTCTGACATTCTTCTATATAATAAAAAAAGATTATTATATAGAGATTTTTACCTGAGTACGTACGTGATTCCGGTCGCAACCGAATGGCCCATCGCGGCAGCTTCCTTTTTTAACTCTCCTAAAGGCCTCTGATTAGGATTGTGATATGTCTTGTAGGCGTGGCGAATCAAATCAACGCCAACATTCTTGCCGAACATGGAGTTTAACATGGTAGTTCCGCGTGAAGCGGGGAATCTTCCCCCTTTAGAATTAGAGAGGAGATAATCAGAACCGTTATCTGTTCGGGCTATGAACCTCTTCAACAGTTGTGCGCATTCATCATTGAATGGCACGTATTGTGTGCCGTACTTGGCCTGTGTCTTATAAACATTAATTACAAACCTGTTATTTTCCCAGTCTATCCAGTTGTCTTTTTCGGGATTATAATTACGCAACTTCATGTCTAACCATTCTAGTCTTCTCGGCGGAAAGAACCTCCCGATGCAAAGCGTCATTAGCATAAATTCATTAAGTGCGTTCCTCTCAATATAGTTGAGGTTCTCCTTCTCAAATAGATGTTTTGAATCTCTCATCTTTTCATTCCACATTCCAATCATAGCGCCGTAAGGAATCCAATTCTCCCTCTGTCTAGGAGTCATGATGCCAGAATCGTATTGTTCATTTAGAATCGTCTTCTCGGCTTTGAAGGATTCCTGAATCGCTAAAGATTGTTCTGGGTTAGAAATGAGAACCAGAACGGCAGTCAAGATGCTAGTCTTTGTGCTGCGTGGCTTGTCCTTGATAAGTTCTACAATTCGGTCTTGATTCGCCGGAAACCAGTCAGTGTCCAGTTTGACGGCATTCCTAAACTCTGAAGTATAAAGAGTCCATACTAGCGAAGAATAGGTTTTTATCGTAGTATATCCGAGAGTAGGTCGGATGCTTTTGAAATAGGCTGGGACTTCGGATTTTGAGAGAAGCGGCATTGTGTGTTTAATGTATTGTATATAGATGTAATACATTTAAATATTTTATCCTAAATATCATTCAATTTTGGATTTGTCTTCTCGCTAAAGAGAACCGCCCTTCGGTTGGTTCGGTCTAGCGTCATAAAAAATCAAGCTATATTTTGTTCCGGATTCCAATGGTGTGTTCCAATGATAAAAGAGTCTACCATCAAACATGAGAGGATGATGGTGTGCGTTAAATTCAACCTCTCCACTTGGAGTTTCAACAACCAAGTTGCATCCATCATAATCTCCGAATGAGACGATTACAGAGAGGCTTTGATTAACCAATGAGTCTACATGTCTAGGGGCTACAACATTCTTATTAACATGGATTGTTGTGAATTCAAATGGAACTATCTTCTCGCCGATTGAGAAGAGAAGGTCATAAACGTCCGGATGTTTTAGTGTAATCGCTGAAGGTTGTATCTTGCGCGTGATACGGTTTTTGATTAGGCCAAATGTCAGCGAACGATTAACTGGGATATTTTTGAAGCGATGTTTTACATTTGGGAATTTGAGAGTTGAGAGGACAGAATGTAATTCATCAAAATCGTTGAATGCGTCTAAATATTGTGGATAGGCCATAGTATGAAATATATGCGCATTAAATTGTGGCGTAAAATCTGGCATATAAAAAAGTGTAAGTGTCCTACTGAAAACGTGGCGGAGAATGCTGTCATGTGGGGATGCGAGCGAAGCGAGCATACACATAGATGTCCATGACTGCATAATACCCACAATTTGAGAGAGTCTGTCAAATTTTGTGGCGGAAAATGCAGCCAA
>Ga0222712_10007711_pt1 | contig 10335 bp, 9 predicted proteins | sample C33_657DmetaG_FD_165043 | JGI IMG/M metagenome (GOLD analysis project Ga0222712, IMG submission 165043) | Estuarine water microbial communities from San Francisco Bay, California, United States - C33_657D | ecosystem: Environmental > Aquatic > Marine > Unclassified | place: USA: California...
AGTATTTTTATATCGCGCATAAACAAGAGACGCTTTACCTGTACCCAGGCAATCAGTCAGTCTTCAAGGGGTCTATGGAAGACAATCAACTGCGGACTATGGGGCTTAGACCCATACGCGAGCGCCGTGTAGATCGCAAGAAAGTCATGTGGATGAAAACCAATGGCTTTGAAGTGCTTGAAGAGCGCGAATGGGCGGGTAATTGGATTCCAGTTGTGCGCGTGGTAGGTAATGAGTTTCAAGTTGATGGCCGCATCTTTATTTCAGGCATCGTACGCAACGCTAAAGATGCTCAACGGATGTATAACTACTGGACAAGCCAAGAAGCTGAGATGCTTGCGCTTGCACCTAAAGCGCCATTTATTGGTTACGGTGGTCAGTTTGAAGGTTATGAGTACCAGTGGAAAACGGCTAATACACAAAATTGGCCCTATTTAGAGGTCAATCCTGACGTTACCGACGGTGCTGGATCGATCTTACCGTTGCCGCAACGTGCTGCACCACCACTACCGCAAACAGGTCTTATTCAGGCCAAGATGGGTGCGTCTGAAGACATCAAAGCTACCACAGGCCAGTATGACGCAAGCCTGGGGCAGGTGTCTAACGAACGTTCTGGCCGTGCTATTTTAGCAAGACAGAAGGAATCTGACACAGGAACTTATCACTACGTTGATAATTTAGCCCGTGCTGTACGGTATGTGACGCGTCAATTGGTTGATTTGATACCAAAAATCTACGATACACAGCGTATTGCTAGGATTATTGGTATCGACGGCGAAACCAACATGGTCAAGATCGACCCCTCGCAACAAGAACCGGTCAAGAAGATTATCGACCAGACAGGTGTGGTGATCGATAAGATTTATAATCCATCAGTTGGCCGATACGACGTGGTGGTGACCACAGGCCCAAGCTACATGACCAAGCGCCAAGAAGCTATGGACGCTATGGCTCAAATTTTGCAGGGCAACCCCAACTTATGGGCTGTTGCAGGCGATTTGTTTGTTAAAAACATGGATTGGCCTGGTGCTCAAGAGATGGCAGCACGTCTTCGCAAGACCATCGACCCGCAACTGCTTGCTGATCAAGATAACGATCCTGCGCTACAAGCTGCTCAGAAGCAAATTGAAGCGATGGGCGCTGAAATGCAACAAATGCACGATATGCTTATGAATGTCAATCAGTCGATTGAGGCTAGAGACGTTCAAGTACGTGAATTTGAGGCTAAAATCAAGGCATTTGATGCCGAAACCAAGCGTATTTCAGCCACAATGCCTGGTATGACCATGGAGCAGATTCAAGATATTGTGATGGGGACACTTGCTGCTGCACATGATGCGGGGGATTTGATACCGCCGCAGCAAATGCAAGGCCCAATCATGCCGGAATCAGACGATATGGGGCGTGAAGCTGCTATTATGGCTCGTCAGGAAGAAGCTCAACAGGCCAGACCGATGCCAAACGTGGTGCCACAGGAGGGCCAAGTATGAAATGTGCTGATTTTATAGGCATGTTGTTTTTGGCCCGTGACGTTACTCACTCAGTCCATCTAAACACACGCAGCTATAGCAAACATAAAGCCTTACGTAAATTTTATGACAAAATTGTCGATTTAGCGGACAATTTTGCTGAAGCCTACCAAGGTAAACATGGTCTAATTGGCCCGATTTCATTGATGAACGCAGGTAAAACCTCTAACATCCTAGATTTTATGCAAGATCAGGTTGATGAAATTGAAAAAATCAGGTATGAAGTGTGCGATAAAGATGAAACCGCGCTGCAAAATATTATCGATGAAATTGTCGGGTTGTACTTAAGTACAATCTACAAAATTAAGTTTCTTGCATAAGGAACCACGATGGAACTTCTCAATCCAATGGGTAAGACGGATTACCCTACCTACACGGCTACAGCCGGTGCTACAGCAGGCAACACGACAGCGTGGGGTGCAGGGCCACAAGGCGTTTTAGTATGGTGTGATGTGGCGTGTTATGTTGAAGTTGGTGTGGGTGCTGTAGCTACAACGGCTAGCACGGCCATTACCGCTAATACGCCGATTCCGTTTGTCGTTCCCTTAAACACCACAGGCGCTCCGTGGCGTGTTAGTGTGCTACGTGTTGGTGGCACTGACGGAACAGCTTACTGTAAGCCAATAAATAAGCAATGAGTTACTTTGGTGTTGATCTTAGAAATTCTGTCGCTATAGGATTAGCCGGTATTACATCGCTATTTTCTGGCTCTAGTAATATACCTACACCACCGTCTGGCAATTTTATTATCTTAGAAACGTCTGGCTATCTTGTGCAAGAAGTAGGCACATCGCCAACTAATCGTTTTAAGCTGGAGTAAAGCATGGCAGATACAAAAATCAGTGCGCTAACAAGCGGCAATCCAGCGCAATCAGGTGATGAGATACCCATAGCGCGAAGCGGCGCTAACTATAAGATTACAGCAGGCAGTATTGCATCGCTTAGCAGCACACCGCCTGGAGGGTCTAATACCCAAGTTCAATTTAATAATTCAGGCGCGTTTGGTGGTAGCGCTAATTTAACTTGGGATGGAACAAACGTACAGATTGGTGCTACAGGTGCTTTAAGACTTGCGGATACCGATTCTAGTAACTATGTTGCTTTCAAGTCGCCTGGAACCGTAGCATCTAATGTTACTTGGACGCTTCCATCAGCAGACGGAACATCTAACCAAGTTTTAACAACTAATGGTTCAGGTACGTTATCTTGGTCAACACCATCAGGTTCTGGTGATGTTGTAGGGCCAGCATCTGCTGTTGACAGCCAGATTGCGTTATTCAACAGCACGACCGGCAAACTGATTAAAGCAGCAACAACAACAGGCCTGCTTAAGGCCTCATCAGGTGTCATAGCCGCAGCGGTATCTAGCACAGACTACGCACCAGCAACGACAGGCACTAATGCTCAACTGCTTGCAAACAGTGGCTCTGGTGGTTTTGCTAACGTTACGGTTGGATCAAACCTTGCTTTGTCTGCTGGTACGTTAACAGCAGGTCTTGTTTGGCAATCTGTCCAAACCACAGGTTTCACCGCAGTCGCAGGACGGGCTTATCCCTGCAATACAACGAGTGCGGCATTTACAGTCACGCTACCTGCGAGTCCGAGTGCTGGACAGCAAGTGCAGTTAGTTGACTATGCTGGAACGTGGGGAACAAACAATGTCACCGTGGCTCGAAACGGAAGCAACATCACTGGAGTTGCGATAGATGCGCCCTTAACAACCACTAGAGGTGCCATAACGCTAACTTATGTTGATTCCACTCAAGGATGGGTTGCGACTAATTCATACAAGGTTGGCGATTTGTTCGTCCCGATTGAGTATCTAGTAGTTGGCGCTGGTGGCGGTGGTGGGGGTGGTACTAGTGGCACTTACTATGCTCCGGCTGGCGCTGGCGGCTTAGTAAATTATGGATTGTATGGAATAACGGAAAGCACCAATTATTCTGTTTCTGTAGGCGTTGCTGGAGCCGGAACTTCCGTAAATAACGGGGTTGGAGGGAGTGGAGGAACTTCTAGTTTTGCCACCATCACATCAACGGGAGGTGGTGGAGGCGGTGCAGTCGCCCAAAACATCGGCGGTAGTAACGCGCTTTATTCTGGAGCAACATTAGGAGCACCTGCTGGTTCAGGTGGCGCTGGTGCTGGAGGAAGTACAACAACTAAAAATGGTGGTGTCGGTGTTTCTTCAGCTATTACAGGAACCGCAGTGGGTTATGGTGGTGGTGGAGCAGGTGCCAATCCAAGTCCCGGAACTGCTGTCGATGGCGGCGGTTCGGGAACTGCTGGTTTAGCAAACCGTGGTGGTGGCGGGGGCAGTTCACTAAGTGGTGGCTCTGGTGTTGTCATTCTAAAATACCCCAGTACTTATTCTCTGTTTAGCACAGGAACTATCAATAAATCTACTTCAATTTCTGGTTTGTCTAAGATTACTACGGTTACATCAGGCTCTGGTAACGTTTATTGGACAACTCAACCAGATTTGAACTTTATGGTTGTTGGCGGTGGTGGTGGTGCCGGCGGCGGTGTTGGCGGCTTATATTTTGAGCCTGCTGGCGCTGGCGGCATCGTCTCATTAGGAAACACACCGCTGTCATCTGGTTTGAGTCTCACTATATCCGTAGGGGGTGGCGGTGCAAAGAGCACGGGAAGCGGAACTACAGGAACCAGTGGAACTCAATCAAGCATTACAAGTTATTCAACTTCCACGGGTGGTGGGGGTGGTAAAGGTTCTGGTTCTGGCGGCGACAACGCTTTATACACGGGTGGGACGCCAGCCGTAGGTAGTGGCGCTGGTGGAGCTGGCGCTGGTGGTAACGGTAGCGGTGCAAATGGCGGTGTTGGCGTTACCACAGATATTAGTGGAAGCTCGCTCGGGTATGGTGGTGGTGGCGGGTCTGGACCAGGCTCTGCGACTGGAACCGCTGTAGACGGCGGTGGGGTTTACAATGTGGCTGGCTCCACAAACCGTGGCGGTGGTGGTGGTGGTTTTGCTAACGGCGGATCTGGCGTAATTATTTTCAGTTATCCGAGCACATTTACCGCAACCATTGGCGCTGGTTTAACTGGGTCCACGAGCACAGTTGGCTCAATAAGGATCACTACAATTACCAACGGAACAGGCACAATTTCTTGGGCATAAGGAAAAAAGATGGCTCATTACGCTTTTTTGAACGAAAGCAATATCGTTACAGAAGTTATTGTTGGTAAAAATGAGGGTGAGGACGGTATTGACTGGGAACAGTGGTACGGAAACTTTCGCAAACAGGCTTGCAAACGCACCAGCTACAACACATACGGTGGAGTTCATGAATTTGATGGCACTCCTTTCAGAAAGAACTATGCTGGCATCGGCTACACCTACGACCCCCAACGAGACGCGTTTATCCCTCCAAAACCATATCCATCGTGGGTACTGAACGAAGATACCTGCCTATGGGATGCGCCTGTACCTATGCCTAGCGATGGCAACATGTATCAGTGGGATGAGGCAACGACGAGCTGGATTTCTCAAAGTAAGGACTAACCATGTCAACCATCAAAATATCCGCATTGCCAAGTGGTAATCCGGCACAATCGGGCGATGAGATACCGATTGCTCGCAGCGGCACAAGCTACAAAATTACGGCTGGAAGCATTGCTGGTCTTGCTACAGCGGGTGTGCAAGGACCACCTTCCTCGGTAAACAACCAAATTGCGTTGTTTGCAGGAACGTCAGGCGACAGCATACAGGCTGCATCAACGACAGGGGTGCTAAAAGCCACTTCTGGTGTTATTGCTGCGGCGGTGTCAGGTGTTGACTATGGTGACATTTACGGCGCAGATACTATTTGTACCGACAACACGATTGTGCGGTTTGATGGCACAACAGCAAAAACCATACAAAAATCAGTTGCTACACTGAGTGATGCTGGTGTTTTAGCCCTTCCTGGAACTGCTAACACATTAAGTCTTAGTGGGTCTTCTACCGGCAATCCCGCGATAATTCAAGCTACGGGTTCTGATAGCGACATCGAGCTTCGTATTCGCGGTAAAGGTTTGGGGGGTACTACGCTTGGCACAGCAAATGGTACGGCGCTATACGCAGGAACTTTGGGTACAGCGGTTAACTATTTTCAGATTGTAGGTACGTCTACAGGGATTCCAGTTATATTGGGGCCGGAAGGGACTGATAGCAATATATCAGTAGGTCTATATTCAAAAGGATCATCATCCTATTTTGATTTTTTTACTAACACTGCTAATAGACAGTTAAGAATTTCCAATACAAATTCAGTAGCTAATTATATCAATGTAACGGGCGCTACTACGGGCAACGGGCCTGAAGTATCCGCAGCCGGTTCAGATACCAATATTGATCTTAAACTAACACCTAAAGGTACTGGCGCCGTTAAATTTGGTTCTAGTGCTTCAGCCACTTCGGCAGGGTTCTTGACCGCCAATGGTTTGACGTTCCCCGCTGTGCAAGTTTCATCAGCAGATGTCAACACACTTGATGATTACGAAGAAGGGACGTGGACACCTATTTATTTTTCATTAGATATATTTAATGGTGATATAGCGGTTACTTACACTGCTGTAAGTGGTCAAGTTGGACGCTACAGAAAAATAGGTGCTGTTGTTTTTATTGAATTTCAAATAACAACATCTTCTGTTACCGTAACTGGATCAACGTCTAACGAGTTATATGTTGATGGGCTACCTTTTGTACCAATTTCAGGTTTTCCACAAAACTCAGCCATAGTAAATATAGGCAATTCAGACGGATGGACAACAAACGCACCTTCATTTGGCTATGCTACAACCATTACAGGCATATTGCTAAAGTATAAAACAGCTCCAAACGCTCTTACTTCATCACTTATAACTGGTGCAAATTTAACAAACGGCGCAAATAAAAATACTATTAGAGCAAGCGGCTTTTACTTAACTGCAACGTGAGGCAACTATGATTACTAAAGATGTTGTAATTGACAAGATTGAAGTTTTAGAAAATGGCGGCGTTCTTGTTCGACAGGTCACTAAGATTGTTGAAAATGGTGAAGAAATTTCACGCTCCTACCATCGTTCGTCGTTTGCTCCAGGACGCGACGTATCAGACCAAGACGCTCGTGTCCAAGCTATTTGCAACGCTGTTTGGACACCTGAAGTTATCGCGGCACACCAAAACGCTAGGTCAGCTTCCGAATAGGAATGTAAACATGTCTGTCTTCATTTCAGCGCTTGGTGGCGCGGCAGCACAGTTTTTTGATGGCAGCGGCAATCCTTTGTCGGGAGGGCTACTGTACTCTTATGCGGCTGGCACCACTACACCTCAAGCCACCTACACATCGTCGGCAGGCTCAACGGCGCACACCAACCCGATCGTATTGGACTCGGCAGGGCGCGTGCCGTCAGGCGAAATTTGGTTAACGGGTAGTCTTAACTACAAATTTGTATTAAGAGACAGTGCTGGAGCGCTGATTGGTACTTACGATAATTTGACAGGTATCAACGCTTATGGCACTGCGACTCAAATATCTTACACACCACCGTTTTCAAACAGCACGGCTACCAACGTATCCAATAAGTTGTCGCAAATGGTTAGCGTCAAGGATTTTGGTGCTGTGGGTGATGGTGTGGCGAATGACACCACAGCCATCCAAACGGCTATTACACAATCAGCAGGTAAGACGCTCTACTTTCCTAGTGGTACTTACGTGGTAAGCACCCAAGTCAACTTGGTATCCAATATCACGTTGCTTGGTTATAACGCAACCATCACTTGCACCACTACACCTACTACCGACCTCATCTTCGGCGCGGCAAAAACAAACATAGTCATTGAAGGTCTGACGTTTGACGGCGGCGGCTATACAGTTGCCACTAACATTGGTCTAGTTGCTTTCCAGCTTTGCACAGACGTTAAAGTTATCAACTGTCGCTTTATCAATATGGACAGGTTTGGTTTGATCGCTAACGGTGGTTCGCGCTATCTGTTTGACGGCAACTACATCAAGCGAAACACAGCGGTTAACACACAAAATCAAGCTATTTTAGTTTCTACATCAGCAGGCGGCGTGACAAAATCAACTATTTCAAACAACGCTATGATAAATAGCGCGTTAAATGTATCGATGTCTGAAAGTATTATTGCAAATAATTACATAACGGGTTGGAAATTTGGTGCTGGTATTACCACTGAACAAGATCCAAATTGTAAACTATTGCAAATTTTAAATAATTATTGCGCCGACTCCACAGGCACAGATGTTAACTTTACGACTTGCATGGGAATTGAAAATTGGGCGCCGTTTTCTGTTATTTCCGGTAATTTTTGCGTTGATAACGCTGGCAGCGGTATTGATCAAGGCGGCAAAAACAACATTTGCTCTAACAATTATTGTTTTAACAATGGAAAAACCGTTAATTCTCCAGGAATTATTGCAAGATACGGCACAGCAACATACAACGCTAGTTACTCATTGTTCAGCAATAATTATTGTTATGATTCTAGTGGTGCTGGTGGCACACAAACCTACGGCTATCAAGAACAATCTTCTTCATTAGCATACATAATGGTGGTAGGTAATCAGTTTCCCCTCAATAAATTAGGTCAAGTAAATATTTTATCTACAACAACTGGCTATCAAGGCACGGTTTTTTATGGCACACAAGCGTATTCAGCGACAACTATTACTAACGGAAACCGAGCTGTTGTAACAATCACTACACCTAACGCAGCGCTTGGCGATATGGTTACCGCGTCCTACGATAAAGATTTACAAGGGATTACTATGTTTGGTTATGTCAACGCAACCAATTCAGTTACATTAATTTTATCAAATAACACGGGCGGCAGCGTTACGTTAGCTGCGGGTAACTTTTATGTGCAATCACAAAAAACTTTAATTTCGCCAGCCTATTGACAATTAATGTAAAATTGCTTCAGACTTAAGTTTAATTAGCTGTACTGGCCCAATAGACCAGGGTTCCTTTGGGATAATGATGACCGAGCAAGTTCAAGAAGCCTTAGCGGAAGTAGAATCCGCGCTAGCACCGGAGGTGACGGCCACCACGGACAATGCACAACATGCGCCGGAGGCCGCTGAACAAGCACCAGAGCAGACTGAGGAAAAGCGTTTTACTCAGGCTGAACTTGATGCGATGATCAGCAAACGCCTTGCAAGAGAGCAACGCAAATGGGAACGGGAACAGAAGCTGAGGGCCGCAACGCCCGATATGCCGTCTGGTGATTTACCCGCGCAAGAACATTTTGCTACGACCGAAGACTATGCGGAAGCACTAGCCGAACGGAAAGCAGCCGAATTACTTGCACGACGTGAAGCAGAAAGACAGCGTGCTGAAATTCTTGAGGTCTATCACGAGCGCGAAGAAGAAGCGCGTGCGAAGTACGAAGATTTTGAGCAGGTTGCGTACAACCCACGTCTTCCAATCACGACAGTGATGGCCGAGACGATTCAAGCGTCTGATGTCGGACCAGAGGTGGCGTATTACCTTGGGTCTAATCCAAAAGAAGCTGATCGTATCGCCAAGTTGTCGCCTTTCATGCAGGCAAAAGAAATTGGGAAGATTGAAGCTAAATTAAGCGAAAATCCACCCGTTAGGAAATCGTCGAGCGCCCCAGCACCAATTCAACCTGTTACACCACGGGGTGGCAACGCAAGAATTTTAGACACGACTGATCCGCGTTCAATTAAAGAAATGTCAACGTCAGAGTGGATTGAAGCCGAGCGTCAACGACAGATTAAAAAATGGGAAACTCAAAACCGTATCCGCTAATTTTTTATAAGGAATTATCATGGCAAATAGTTTATTAACCATTGACATGATTACTCGCAAGGCACTTGAAATCCTTGAAAATAATCTTGTCTTAACCCGCAACGTCAACCGTCAATACGACGATAGCTTTGCTGTCGAAGGTGCTAAGATTGGTTCAACCTTGCGTATCCGTTTACCGGATCGCGCACTTGTTACTGACGGAGCTGCTCTGCAAGTTCAGTCAGATAACGAGCAATTTACCACGTTGACTGTTGCTTCACAAAAACACATTGGCGTTAACTTTACTTCTGCTGAATTGACCTTGCAGTTGGACGACTTCGCAGAGCGCGTTCTTAAGCCGCGTATTAGCCAGCTTGCATCAAGCATTGATGCAGACGTTGCTAATTCGTATCTGTATGTTGGCAACACGGTAGGCACGCCTGGCACAACGCCTGGCACGTCGTTAGTTCTGTTGCAAGCTCAACAAAAACTGAACGAGAACGCTGCCGTTATGTCGCCTCGTTACGCTACGGTTAACCCCGCAGCTAACGCTGGTCTGGTTGAAGGCATGAAGGGCTTGTTTAACCCCACCGACACCATCAGCCGCCAGTTTAAGAATGGCATGATGGGTATGGGTGTGCTTGGGTTTGATGAGATCAACATGTCTCAGTCGATCAAGCAGTTTACGACCGGATCGCGTACGGCTACGGGCGGCACGACTTCTGCGGCTGTTACCAGCGAAGGCGCAACCACTATCGCCATCACTGGCGCAGGCGCTAGCGCAACGGTTAAGGCTGGCGACGTGTTCACCGTGGCTGACTGCTACGCAGTTAACCCACAGACCCGCGAGTCCACAGGTTCGTTGTTCCAGTTCGTTGTAACGACTGACGTTACGCTTAACGGTTCTGGCGCAGGTAACTTGACGGTTGCTCCGATGTACTCGGCAAGCAACGCGCTCGCAACGGTTAACAGCCTTCCTGCCACCAGCAAAGCTGTCGTGTTTGTCGGCGCTGCATCGTCGCAGTACCCACAAAACCTTGTTTATCAC
>Ga0222712_10007712_pt1 | contig 10335 bp, 6 predicted proteins | sample C33_657DmetaG_FD_165043 | JGI IMG/M metagenome (GOLD analysis project Ga0222712, IMG submission 165043) | Estuarine water microbial communities from San Francisco Bay, California, United States - C33_657D | ecosystem: Environmental > Aquatic > Marine > Unclassified | place: USA: California...
TAACTGGCAAGTCACCAGAACCTTGTTGTCCGCGTATTCCTCGGACACCTCCCGCGCGTGGGACTTGAGCCACGCCAGTAGTTTGCCGTTGGATTCGGCCGCCTCCAGGTGGACATGGAAAAGGTCTTGGTCGAGGCGCTGGGCGACCAGGCGATTCAAATCGGCAAGACCCATGCCCGTGTGGGCGCTGACGGCGACTGAGCGGGGGTGCTTGGACTGGAGGGAATGCAGGAAGGAAATATCCGGCAGCCGGTCAACCTTGTTGAAAACCAGCAGGGTCGGCTTGTCCCGGCAATCCAGTTCGGCCAGCACATCCTCCACCGCCTTGATCTGCTCCTCGGCGAGTGGATTGCTGGCGTCCACAACATGAAGCAGCAACCGGGCCTGACGCGCCTCTTCCAAAGTTGCCTTGAAGGAGGCGACCAGATGATGAGGGAGATCGCGGATGAATCCGACCGTGTCGCTCAGCAGGACCATACGGCCGTCGTCCAGCTTCCACTGGCGGGTGCGGGTGTCGAGCGTGCTGAACAGCTTGTTTTCAGAAAGCACCCCCGCGTGGGTGAGGGCGTTCATCAATGTGCTTTTGCCGGCGTTGGTGTAGCCCACCAGGGAAACGGTCGGCTCGGTGGAGCGGGAGGCGACCTCGCGGGCCTTTCGCCCCTGGACGATGCGGAGCTTCTCCTTCAGGTCGCGGATCCGATGGTTCACCAGGCGCCGGTCTTCCTCCAGTTGGGTTTCACCCGGGCCGCGCATGCCGATGCCAGCCTTCACGCGGCTGAGGTGTGTCCACATCCGCTTCAGGCGGGGAAGGGAGTATTCCAGCTGAGCCAGTTCCACCTGAAGCCGGGATTCAGCGGTTCTCGCCCGGGTGGCAAAGATATCAAGTATTAGCTCGCTTCGATCCAAAACTTTGCACTTGGTGGCCTGCTCCAGCGCCTTGCCTTGGCTGGGGGTCAACTCGTTGTCGAAAATGATGACATCGGCGTCCTTGGCCTCTGCCAAATCTGCCAGTTGACGCAGTTTGCCTGAACCTAGATAGGTTCCCAATTGAACCTGTTGGCGCTTTTGGGTGAGCTCTCCCACCACTGTGGCACCGGCGGTTTCAGCCAGCCCCCGCAATTCTCCCAGCGGGTCCGCCTCGTTCCATGGCCGGTCGGGGAGGCTTACCCCCACCAACAAGGCGAGTTCCTGTTTGACGCTGAGTTCAGAACGGGTTTTGTCGAATCCCACCGGTTTTTTTGATCTCCAAGGGGTCAGGCGGCAGGTTCCGCCGGCTCGTTTCCGGGTTTGGGGAGGGAGGGTGTTGGTCCCGCCCTAACCGCCAAGCTCACCTTATCTTGCTTGCACGGTAAAACTAGAATACAAGCAGTCCGGTGACCGCGTGTTTTTTTCTTGGTTAACAGATTGTCCGGGAGTTCGCCATGGTGAGCGAAGGCGTATTGGATCGGCCCCAGGCCAGCATTGTCACATCCACGCCAGCGCCGCCCCAAGGAAACCCGCAACTTGCTGAAACCAATGGAGTTGTGGCGAACGGACAGTGCCAGGCCGATGCCGATCCGGTGGAGACCAAGGAGTGGCGGGAATCGGTCCGATCGGTCGTTTCCAGGTCCGGCGGTGAGCGGGCCCGGTATTTGATCGAGCAGGCGGCGGAGGAGGCTTTCCTCGCGGGAGCCCCGGGCCACGCCTCTTGCAATACCCCTTACCTGAACACCATTCCCCTCGACCGTCAGCCGGCGTATCCGGGCGACATGGGCATGGAGGAGCGGATCGCCAGCATGGTGCGCTGGAACGCCATGGCCATGGTGGTGAAAGCCAACGAGGCCGATGGCACCGTAGGCGGGCACATCTCCACCTTCGCCAGTTCGGCGACGCTATACGAGGTGGGATTTAACCACTTCTTCAAGGGTCCGGATCATCCCGATGGTCCGGACTTTGTTTATTTCCAGGGGCATGCCTCGCCGGGCATGTATTCGCGGGCGTTTTTGGAAGGGCGCCTCAGCGAGCAGAAGCTTTTGAACTTCCGCCGGGAACTGCAGCCGGGCGGCGGCCTTTCGAGCTATCCCCACCCATGGCTGATGCCTGACTTCTGGCAATTCCCCACCGTGAGCATGGGGCTTGGGCCCATCATGGGCATCTACCAGGCCCGGTTTCTGCGTTACCTGGAGAACCGTGGCCTGAAGCCGCGCAGCAATTCCAGGGTTTGGTGCTTCTTGGGTGACGGCGAGTGCGACGAGCCCGAGACCCTGGGTGCCCTGACCCTGGGTGCCCGCGAGCATCTGGACAACCTGACCTTCGTCATCAACTGCAACCTGCAGCGACTGGACGGGCCCGTCCGCGGCAATGGCAAAGTGATGCAGGAGCTGGAGGCCTTTTTCCGGGGCGCCGGCTGGAATGTGGTGAAGGTGGTGTGGGCCAGCGAGTGGGACGCCCTGCTGGCACGGGACCACAGCGGCCTGCTGCGCAAGCGCATGACCGAGGTGGTGGACGGCGAATTGCAGAAGTATGTCGTGGAAAGCGGCGCCTACATGCGCGAGCATTTCTTCGGCAAGCACCCCGAGTTGCTGAAGCTGGTGGAGCACCTCAGCGACGAGCAGATCAAGGGGCTGCGCCGGGGCGGGCACGACCCGCTGAAGGTGAACGCGGCCTACCAGGAGGCGGTCACCCACAAGGGGCGGCCCACGGTGGTCCTGGCCCACACGGTCAAGGGCTACGGCATGGGTGACGCCGGCGAGGGGCTGAACATCACCCACCAGCAGAAGAAGCTGAAGGCGAAAACCCTGCTGGAAATGCGGGAGAAGTTCGGCGTGCCGCTGGCCGCCGAAAAGGCCGAAAAGGCCGATTTCGTGACGGTGGCGCCGGGCAGCCCGGAGCACACCTACCTGCACGGCCGTCGCAAGGCTATGGGCGGGTACCTGCCCCAGCGCAATCCCAAGGGCGGCCCGCTGGAGGCCCCGTCGAACGACCTGATCCTGCGGTACGCCAAGGGTTCGGGCGACAAGGCCCCCAGCACGACCGGCGTGTTCGTGGACATGCTGGGCCAGCTCCTGAAGGACAAGGAATTCGGTCGCAACATCGTGCCGATCGTGCCGGACGAGGCCCGAACCTTCGGCATGGACCCGTTCTTCACCACCTACAAGATCTACAACGCCAACGGCCAGAAGTACGACCCGGTGGACGCGAAGATGGCGGTGGTCTACCGCGAGTCCACCGACGGGCAACTGCTGGAAGAGGGGATAAACGAGTCTGGCGCGATGTCGTCGTTCATCGCGGCGGGCACCTCGCACGCCAACCACGGCGTGCCGATGATCCCGTTCTACATCTACTACTCGATGTTCGGATTCCAGCGCGTGGGCGACCTGATCTGGGCGGCGGCGGACCTGCGCTGCCGCGGGTTCCTGCTGGGGGCCACCGCGGGGCGCACCACGCTGAACGGCGAGGGGTTGCAGCACGAGGACGGGCACACGCATGTGCAGGCCTCGGTGGTGCCCAACCTGATGGCCTACGACCCGGCCTACGCGTTCGAGCTGTCGTGCATCCTGCAGGAAGGCATCCGGCGGATGTACAAGAACGGCGAGGATATTTTCTATTACATCACGCTGTACAACGACAACTATGTGCAAGCGGCGATGCCCGAAGGCTCGCGCGAGGGGATCCTGAAGGGGCTGTACCGTCTGCGCAAATCGACCGTGGCGAAGGGGCCCAAGGCTCACATCTTCGGGTCGGGTTCCATCCTGCAGTTCGCCCTGAAGGCCCAGGAAATGCTGGCCGAGTTGGGCGTGAGCGCGGACGTGTGGAGCGCGACTAGCTACAAGGAGCTGCGGCGCGACTGCCTTGAGGCCGAGCGCCACAACTTCCTCAACCCGGACAAACCCGCGCGGAAGAGCTACCTGGAGACCGTGCTGGAGAAAGAGGAAGGGATCTTCGTGGCGGCGAGCGATTACATGCGTTCGCTGCCCGAGATGGTGGCCCGGTGGGTGCCGGGCGGTCTGTTCCCCCTCGGCACCGATGGTTTCGGGCGGAGCGAGACCCGGCCCGCGTTGCGGCGGCACTTTGAGGTGGACGCGCAGCACATCACCGCGGCGACGCTGTACCAACTGGCCCGGAAGGGGCAGTACCCGATGGCCCAGGTGGCCGAAGCCTACAAGAAACTGGGGATCGATCCGGAGAAGGTGAACCCGCTCACGGCCTGAGCCCGACAAGCAGTTCCGCCGCGCCGCCCTTCCACGGGCGGCGCTTGCTATTGATGGATGGGAAAAAAGCAGAACGGAGAGTTCGATGGCGACCGAGTACAAGCTGCCGCCCCTGAAGGAAAATGTGGAGATCGTCGAGGTCAACTCCCTCAAGGTCGCGGAGGGGGACACGGTCCAGAAGGACCAGGCCCTGATGGAAGTCCAGGCGGACAAGGCCGCCCTGGAGGTTCCCAGCCCGGCCACCGGCACCGTCAGCAAGGTGCTGGTGAAGGTGGGCGACCAGGTGAAAATCGGCCAGGCCTACATCGTGATCAGCGAGGGTGGGGCAGCGCCCGCCATGGCCACCGCTCCGAAGGCTGCGGCACCCCCACCCGCCGCGGCTCCGGCTGCCCCGGCGCCCGCTTCCGCGCCCGTGCCGGTCGCGCAGCCTGTGGCTGCCCCGGCCTCGCTGGTGGCGCCGACCACGCCTGTGGCGATCACCCCGGCGGCGGCCGCGGCGAACCTGGGCCCGGTATCTGCCAGCCCGGGGACACGCCGCCTGGCGCGCGAGCTGGGTGTTGACCTGCACCGGGTCAGCCCGACGGCCAAGCATGGCCAGGTGACCGAGGACGATCTGAAGAATTACGTGCGGCAGGCGCTGTCGGCAGGTGGCGGTGGCGGTGGTGGCGCCCCGGTGGCCCCGCCGTTGCCGCGATTCGAGGATCTGGGGCCGGTGGAGCGGGTGCCGATGATGGCGATCCGCCGGGCTACGGCCAAACAGATGGCTTTGGCGTGGTCGCAGATTCCGCATGTGACCCAGAATGACCAGGCGGATGTGACCGACCTGGAGGATTTCCGCCGGTCGCAGAGCGCTGCGAGCAAGGGGCCGAAGCTGACGGTGACGGCGTTCGCGCTGAAGGCGGCGTCGATCCTTCTGCGGGAGTTCCCGACCTTCAACGCAAGCATCGACACGCAGAACAACCAGATCGTTCTGAAGAAGTACATCCACATCGGCATCGCGGTGGACACGGAGGCCGGTCTGCTGGTGCCGGTGGTGAAGGATGTGGACAAGAAGTCGGTGCACGAGCTGGCCGCGGAGGTGACCTCGATCGCGGAGCGGGCCCGCACCAAGAAGCTGGACGGTGCCGACCTAACCGGCGGCACCTTCACGATCACCAACCTGGGCGGGATCGGCGGGACCGGGTTCACGCCGATCGTGAACTGGCCCGAGGTGGCCATTTTGGGCGTGTCGCGCGGGCGGATGGAGCCGGTGCTGAAGGGGGACCAGTGGGTGCCCCGGCTGATGGTGCCGCTTTCGCTCAGCTACGACCACCGGATCATCGACGGCGCTGCCGCGGCGCGGTTTTTGCGCCGGATGGCGGACCTTCTGGAACAGCCGATGCATATGCTGCTCCACGCCTGACCTTGGGCGGTGGCGGCGCCAACATCCGGCGGGCCGGTGGTTTTCCGCCGGCCCGCTCGACTAAATCCAAGAGACGGAAAAGACAGGGGGTGACCCGATGGAAGTGATCAAGGCGCAGGTGGTGGTGATCGGTGCCGGGCCGGGCGGTTACGCCGCGGCGTTCCTGGCGGCGGACAAGGGCCTGAAGACGGTGCTGGTGGACGCCTCGCCGCGGATGGGCGGCACCTGCCTGCAGGTGGGGTGCATCCCGTCCAAGGCGGTGCTGCATGTTGCCAAGGTGATCAACGAGGCGAAGGAGGCCAGCCATTTCGGCGTGAGCTTCGGGGCGCCCAAGATCGACATCAACGGGGTACGCGGTCACTGGCAGAAGGTGGTGGAGAACCTGACGCGCAACCTGGCCATGCTGCGGGACGCGCGGAAGATCCAGTTTGTCAACGGGCGGGGCACCTTCCTCGACGCCAACACGCTGGTGGTGGACGGCAAGACCCAGATCGTGTTCGAGCACGCGGTGATCGCGACGGGGTCCAGCCCGGCGGTGCCGCCGCTGTTCCAGATCGGCTCCTCGCGGGTGATGGATTCCACCGGGGCGCTGGCCCTGGAGGACATCCCGGCCAAGCTGCTGGTGGTGGGTGGCGGGTATATCGGCCTGGAGATGGGCACGGTGTATTCGGCCCTGGGCAGCAAGGTGTCGGTGGTGGAGATGACCGACGGGCTGCTGCCCGGCGCGGACCGCGACCTGGTGGCGCCGCTGGCCAAGCGGTTGACGGGTCAGTTCGACAAGATCCTTCTGAAGACCAAGGTCACCAAGCTGGAAGAGGTGGGCAAGACCATCCGCGCCACGCTGGAGGCGGCGGACGGGACCACCAGCCTGGAGACCTTCGACCGGGTGCTGATCTCCGTGGGCCGGCGGCCGAACACGCGGGACATGGGCCTGGAGAAGGCGGGTATCACGCTGGACGCGAAGGGTTTCATCCCCACCGACAACCAGCGTCGGTCGGCGGTGCCGCACATCTACGCCATCGGTGATGTGGCCGGTGAGCCGATGCTGGCGCACAAGGCGACCTACGAGGGCAAGGTGGCGGTGGAGGCCCTGTGCGGCGAACCGGTGATCTATGACGCCAAGGCGGTGCCGGCGGTGGTGTTCACGGATCCGGAAATCGCCTGGGCCGGGCTGACCGAGAGCGAGGCGGAGAAGAACAAGGTGCCCTACAAGAAGCTGCGCTTCCCCTGGGCGGGCAGCGGGCGGGCGATGACGCGCGGGCGCACCGAGGGGTTGACGAAGATACTGATCGACCCGGCCAGCGACCGTGTGCTGGGGATCGGGCTGTCGGGCATCGACGCGGGCGAGATGATCGGCGAGGCGATGCTGGCGATCGAGATGGGGGCCACAGCCCGCGATCTGGCCCTGACGATGCACGCGCACCCGACCCTGTCTGAAACCCTGATGGAGGCCGCGGAGGCGGCCCATGGCCACCCGACGCACGCCATGCCCGCGAAACGCTGAGGCGGGCCGTCCCGGAAGAATCGATGAACGCCCCCATTGACCCGCAAGCGCCCTGGATGCGGCAGATCGCCGCCGCCAGGCATTTGCTGGTGGTGGAGTTCTGGTCGGCGCTGGCGCTGCTCATCGCCCCGGCGGGGATGCTGCTGGTGTGGTTCGCCGCGCCGGTGCGGCAGCCGACGCGCCTGGATGGCATCACCTGGCCGCCCACGGACGACTGGCTGCAGATCTTCCTGATGCCGCTCCTGGCGCTGGGGATCCTGATCGGGGTGGGTGTGTGGGGCCTGTTGAACTCGCTTGAATTCGGCAGGCCGCGGTGGTTCTGGGCGCTGGCGGGGCTATTGGCCTGGCTGGCGGCGGGGTATTGCTTTCCAACGGTCGGGACATTGCCACCTTTCTTGTCTGGTTTCACCGAGAGGCGCGGGGCGCTGGTGCTGTATTTCTGGCTGATGGGGCAGGGGGCGTTTCACCTGGCGTGGCCCCGGCCGAGGCAGCACGGGCCCGGCATGGAAAACCGGCTGCCGACGGCCTTCCTGCTGGCGGTGACCTGCTGGATCTGCGGCGTGGGTTTTTGGGCGCTGGGGTACTGGTTGAAGGTGGACCCCGCGCTGGACCAGGCGCTTTTCCCGTACTCGCAGTTGACCCTGCTGTGCCTGGTGTCGGCACTGGTGGAGGGGCTGGGATTGCTTTGGCGGTACCGCCGCCTGCGGGCATGGGCTGGATATAACTTGGCTCTTGAAGGGAAGATTTGAAAAGGCGATGGCAGTCTAGGCTCCGATAAATTTTTACCTTTTTACGTCCTAAAGGCGTTTTGAAATTCCAGTAAGTGCAAAAGATTATTTTTGGTATCCCCAATAGCAAATTGTACTGGATGATGAAGTGAATTTGCCTGGAAGTGGTATAATCCATGAATGGCCTAGCATGGGTGTCGTGATTTAGATTTTTGGGTTGGATGAAGTTGTTAAATGGGCCGTAGGACTGTGACGGGGATTGCTTTTGTTCCGCAAATTCCAGGCGCCAGCCGAACCATTCCCAAAGTGTCATTTATTCAGCCGCCACCAAACGCGGTGGAAATTTGGCAAATATCTGATTCAAGGCCTTGTGTGGCGGAAGCGGCGGAAGGCCCAGCCTGTCAGGCCTGCCAGGCCCAGCAAGCCCAAGGCGAGGGCGAGGTGGCGGGCGTTGCTTTCGGGATGGTTCCAGTGGGCGACCACATCCCCGGAAAGGGCCACCCCCGCGATGTTGGGAGCGATGGCGAGGGAACTGAGGGCCAGGAAGCGGAGGTAGCCGATTTTCCCCCTGGCGGCCCAAAGGTTGACCACCTGGAATGGCAAGGCCCAGGCCAAGCGGGCCCAGACTAGGCCGGGAGCGTCGGCCTGGAACCGGTCGAGGGTGGATTGGTAACGGCGGGCCTTGTCCGCAAACCAACGGAAACGCAGGAGCTTGTCGCCCAGGTATCTCAGCAAGGGGAAATGGATGGCCAAGGCGGCGACCACGGCTAGCCAGCCGAGCAGGAAACCCTGCTGCCAGCCGCAGCGGAATCCAAGCCAGGCCCAATAAGGCGTGAGGGGGACGCCGGAAAGCCCCCACAGCACTCCGATGACCACCAGCAGGGGTTGGTTGGGCTGGAGTTCATTCAGCCAGTCCATGCGTCAGGCGCCGTCCGCGCTGTCATCGCCTGGGGCGTTCGCGCCGGGTTGGGCGGACGGGTGGGTACGGACATACCAGAGGATCTGACGCGCCAGGCCGTGCAACATTCCGGCGTCGCGCCGGGTGGGCCTGAGGCGGCCGAGCAGGTGGCTGATGCCATGCATGAGGGTTTCCTGCTTCTCGCCATAGAGGTAGCCGACCGCCTCGAGGGCGCGGCGGACATGGCGATGCAGGAGCTCCTGGGCGCGCATGGGCAGTTCGGTCTCCACGCGGGCGCGGGGAACCCCCGAGATCCAGGCGGTGCGGGCCTCGTAGCAGCAGACGCCCACCGCCATCGCGAGGTTCAGCGAGGAGTAGCGGACGGTGGAGGGGATCTTGATGAGATGGTGGCACAGGGCGACATCGGCGGTGGTGAGGCCGCTGGGTTCGGGACCGAAGACCAGCGCCACCTTCTTGTCTCCCGCGGTGCCGGCGGCGGCCAGCAGCGGGGGGATGATGTCGCGGGGGAAACCCTTCTTCACCTGGCGGACGGGGCCATCGACCCGGGCGGCGGTGGCGGCCGCCTCGACGCAGTCGGCCAAGGCTTCGGAAAGCGTGGAGACTATCCGGGCGTTTTCCAACAGCTCCCCGGCATGGACGGCCATGCGGAGGGCGGCGGGGTCGTTGGGTTTGGCCTTGGGACGGACCAGGACCAGGTCTTCCACACCCATGTTGCGCATGACGCGGGCGACCGAGCCAAGGTTGCCGGCGTACTCGGTCTCCACCAGGACCACACGCAGGGGCAGGGGGGCCAGGCGGTCTGAGGTTTGCGGGAATCCGTCGTCTGAATCCTGGGCAGTCATTCGGCAGTTCCGGTGATTTTCAGCGCGGCGGCACGAAGGCCCTGCAAGTCGAGCTTGCCACTGCCCAGGGTGGGGATTTCCTCCACCGCGAAGAAGTCCTTGGCGCTGGGTACCCACAACGCCGGGATGCCGGTGGCGGAGAGTTTCTTGATCCATTCGGCAACGGAGGGCACCAGCGGATCGACCGCGGGCTTGAGGAACAGGACCACGACCCGCTCGCCGCGGCTGGTATCGGGCACGCAGGAGACGGCGCAGGCTCGTTCGGTGGTGGCGATCACCTCGTGCAGCAGTTCCTCCAGGCGCTCAAGGGGGACCATCTCGCCGCCGCATTTGGCAAAGCGGGACAGGCGACCGGTGAGGGTGAGGTAGCCCTGCTCATCGAGGAAGCCGATGTCGCCGGTGCGGTAGTAGGCCTCGGAGATCACCCCGCGGGTCTTTTCGGGCTGGCCCCAGTAGCCGCGCATCACATTGGCGCCGCCGATGAGGACCATGCCCTGGCTGGACCAGTCGATATCGCGCTGGTGCTCGGGATCCTCGATCCGCGCGGCGCAACCGGTGACCATGCGGCCGACGCTGCCGGGCACATCGCGCACCAGGGTGCGACCATCGGGGAGGGGGATATCGGGCAAGTTGAGGTTGGAAACCGGGCTCAACTCGGTGCAGCCGTAGCCCTCGATGGGGCGGACGCCGAATTTGCGCTGGAAGTCCTCGGCCAGGGAGACGGGCAGTTTCTCGGCGCCGCAGACCAGG
>Ga0222712_10007714_pt1 | contig 10334 bp, 11 predicted proteins | sample C33_657DmetaG_FD_165043 | JGI IMG/M metagenome (GOLD analysis project Ga0222712, IMG submission 165043) | Estuarine water microbial communities from San Francisco Bay, California, United States - C33_657D | ecosystem: Environmental > Aquatic > Marine > Unclassified | place: USA: California...
TGGCGATTCGACCACTTTGGCAGACCCAAATGTTATGAAGCTGATTTCTGAAGGACTTAATACTTCTAAGGACGAAGATTAATTAAGTCTTTCTTCAGTTTGCACTTGGTTTAGCGGGTATAAGTTCGCTTTGCGGTTGTAAATGCGCTGCCTATTTCAACTGAAAGTGTGTTGTCGCTATTTACTTGAATAACAACCGAATCTATTACTTGGCCGCCTTTGATCTTGTATCCGACTGGGAATGCCTCCTCTGAACCGTCGACTCTAGCCGGCGTTCCAGCTGGATATTCATAGGTAACCCGAGTCAAGTTGTAAACAACTGCTCCCGAACTTGCCAATAATTTATCTGGCGCAACTTGTCCGCTTCCCACAACAAGTAAGAACTGTGAAGCGTCGCCATTTGGATTCTTATACCAACCAGTTGAGAAAATCCATTGCGTTGGATCAACTTCATGGCGAGCAATTGCTAAGTGGCTCCAAGAATAATCATTCTTACCGACAGCACTTCCAAAATACGCTGTACTTGCATTTTCATAACTACTTACCAAACCGCCGCCATAACCATTTGTTCCTGCCAGGAACCAGTTACCAGATGCGCTGCCGACAATATCTTGATCAATTTTTCCGATCCGTGGTGCGGATGTTCGCTGCAGCGAATTTTCTAAAACGGTTCTAATCTCATCCGTGAAGAAGGGCAAATAGTCAGCGGTATAAGGCTTATAAGTATCACCCGTCAAATAGGCATGCGGATTTGCGAAACCGCTTAACCATTGGGTTCCATCAAATACATTGAAGTCCAGCATATTGTCACGTTGTAATCCGAATTCTTGACCTGCCTTAATTGGAATATTTAGTGACAGATAACCGTTATTGCTCAATTTGCTAAAGGATTCAGCTAAAACTCCACTAGGTTTATTGAGCACCATATACACGGTGAAAACATTGCAGCCATGATTAATAACTACGCGGTGACTGGTAGATGAACCAAGGCTACCGAGCTCAGTAATTACGCCGTCAGCAGGTGAAGTGATTGATACATAATCATTATCAGTACGACTAGCTTTGGGAATCGATAGCGACTTAATACCAAAATAAGCATGATCGATTGGCGTCACGTGGCCACTGACCATCATTCCGTAAGGAATTGTTGTAGTTAACTTATCTACCGGCACAACCGGTTTTGTAAATTTAATTGTTGAAGGTGAACAAGTTGGCTCTGCCGTCATTGGTGGCATCATTATTTGTGTCAAAGTTGGATACCAAGTAGGACGTGATGTGTAACCCCCTACTGGTGTTGCTGGAACATCATTTACAAGCGCGTACTTGACTACTCCACTCTTACACGCCGCGACTAGTGAACCATTCCAACCAACTTCGCCTTCTTTAGTGCATTTACTTCCTAATGCACCTAGTGCGAAGGATCCCGGCTGCGTATTTGTACCTGTTGATCCACCGCCCCCACCACTACCTGGGGTGTTATTTGTTCCGCCGCTTTGCTTAGGCCGCCACGAAGACTTTCCATCGCCACCTTTTGTGCAGAATAACTCAACGCCATTTGAATTTTTAGCACTAGTTGGTCCACTTGCATCACATATAAAGCCTTCAACAATTTTGCTAGCTTCAGAACCTGTCTTAGTAGTAGATGAAGGTGATGGATTTGCAGTGGCTGATGCACTTGGGCTTGGTGATGCACTTGGGCTTGGTGATGCACTTGGAGTTGCTGAAGCACTTGGAGTTGCTGAAGCACTTGGAGTTGCTGAAGCACTTGGAGTTGCTGACGGCGTAGGTGTTGCCGTTGGTTTAACAACTACCTTTACGCCCTTTGACCAAACCTTCTTGCTGCCACTTTTAATGCAGGTATAAACCTGACCACCTGATGTGATTTTCTGATTTAAGGTCTTACAGGCTGTTCCTGGCTTCGGAGCTGCGGCTAGAGCAGGCGATAGAGTTGAAGCAGTTAAAACCAAGACAATTAGTGCAGAAAACCTTCTCATGCCCACAGATTTTAAATTATCTCTAGAAAATAAACCATAAGCCAGAAGTAATTTTTAGGTTAACTTTTAGTGGGTATACCGAAATGTCCTAGTTCGTAAGTAGTTCGTTTGCGCGATCTTTAAGATCAGTAATCAGGCTTGGCAAATTGGTGTCTAGTTGAGCGTAGATCTGACTCTCATTGATCTGGGTTTTAACTGGGCTCCAAGGCGACCAAAGCAAAGTGGTTAAAACCAAATAGCCAATAATTACAACGCGAGCCAGTTCGAGCGCAACACCTGCCAGTGAATCGATTGCTTTAAGTGGTTTCCAAAGCAGGCGGGCATGAAAAAACTTTGCGACTTTGCCAAATACCAACAATCCAACTTGTGCGCCAAGAAAGATCGCTACTAACACAGCGATAACTTGTCGTAATAGTGAGTCCCAAGATGCAACTAACTGAAGTGAGAAATACAAACCGGCGACACCACCAATGATGTAGCCAAGGGTGCGAAAGATTGTCGCAAGGAACCCAGTGCTGTAGCCGCGTTTGATTGCACCTAGTGCTAACAGCGCTAGCGCTATATCAACAAACATTAAACGGCCACCTTTCGCTCTCTAAATCTTCACTTTTAAATACTTCGCAGTTAAATCAATTAGCTCTTCGGTTGATTTAACCACACCAATATGTTTATAAACCACGCTACCTTGTTCATCAATGAACCAAGTTACTGGTACTCCCATGCCAAAAGTTCCACGTGTTATGCCTTTAGCATCAAAAAGATTAGGCCAAGTCATACCGTTAGCAATAATAAAGTCTTTGGAATCTTGGGCTTTAGCTTCTTCAACTGCAATACCTAGCAGCTTTACTTTGCCATTCGCATGATGATGAAAGTCCACAAATACTGGGATTTCATCGGCACATGGACCACACCATGAGCCCCACACATTAACTATTAGCGGGCCGCGCAGCGATTCAACGGAAATCTTTTCAGAGCCAGTTAAGCAGTTAAGCAATGTGTCGCTTGTTTTTGCTGCCACATGGTTAACATCAACACAATCAACAACTTCGCCTTTAGCAACCGTTGTTTTGGTAACTGATGAACAACCAGTTAGTGACAGTGCGAGTAAGAGAATTAGAATTTTCTTCATCGGAAATCCGCATCGGTCTTTAAAAGTAATCGGGCTTTAACTGGATCAACTTCACCAATGCCAAAAGATGGACAGAGCTTGGCGATTGGGCAGGCACCACAAGCTGGTTTGCGCGAATGACAAATTCTGCGACCGTGCCAGATCATGCGTTGTGACAAGTTGGTCCACTCTTTCTGCGCAATCAGTGCGCCAACTTCGTGCTCGACTTTGACGGGATCTTGCGATGTAGTCCAACCAAATCTACGCGACAAGCGACCAAAGTGAGTATCGACGGTGATTCCTGGAATATCAAAAGCGTGTCCGAGTACAACGTTTGCGGTTTTGCGCCCAACACCAGGCAGAGTTACTAGTTTTTCAAGTTCAGGTGGAACTTCGCCGCCATATTGCTTAACAATTTTGGTTGCTAGCCCTTTGATGTGGCGAGCTTTGGCGCGAAAGAAGCCAGTTGTGTAAATAAGATCTTCAATATCTTCTACTCGCGCTCCAGCAAATGCGCTCACATTCTTATATTTCTTAAATAGCGCGGGCGTCACTGCGTTCACACGCTTATCCGTGCATTGTGCTGAGAGAACAGTGGCGATAAGCAGCTGCAGCGGATTCTTAAAGTCGAGTTCACAGGTTACGTGCGGGTAAGTCTTGGTTAAAACCCGATAGATCTTGCGGGCTTCTGCTCGCTTTTGGCTATCGACTCCCATGGAGGTAAAGTACCTCTTGTGCCACATGATGAAGAAGTAGTACGTAGAGCCCCACTTTTTACTGCCCTCGATGATGCAGCTGCCGCTTCTTTGCGCGCATCTATGGATCAAGTAAAGGTGCTTAAGGGCAATGTGCTTTTCGCTGAAGGCGATTCTGGCGATCACTTATATGTAATTGTCGATGGCAAGTTAAAGCTTGGAACCTCAAGTACCGATGGCCGCGAAAATCTTTTATCAATTCTTGGGCCCGGCGAAATGTTTGGCGAGCTAAGCCTCTTTGATCCAGGCCCACGCACATCGACTGCAACTGCAGTTACCGATGCCAAGCTACTTAGCTTGTCTCATGCCAAAGTTATTCCTTGGTTAAAAGAAAACCCAGAAGTTTCATTGCAACTACTTGCTCGTTTAGCGCAGCGTCTACGCCGCACCAACGAAGCGGTTGGCGATCTAGTTTTCTCAGATGTTCCAGGCCGTGTTGCTAAGGCGTTAATCGACCTTGGTGATCGCTTCGGAAAAGTTACTGACGAAGGTTTATTTGTGCACCATGACTTAACTCAAGAAGAGTTGGCTCAATTAGTTGGTGCCTCACGCGAAACTGTTAACAAAGCTTTGGCCGATTTTGCTGGTCGCGGCTGGTTAAAGCTTGATGGTCGCGCTGTGTTAATTACTGACGTTGAACGTTTAGGAAAACGCGGTAAGTAATTAGTCGGTAATCTCGACAGTTAGTTCGATTTCAATCGGTGAGTTCAACGGCAATTCGGCAATACCAACAGCGCTACGTGCATGCTTTGCGCCATCACCCCAGATTGCTAAGAACAATTCACTCGCACCATTAACAACAATTGGCGCATTGATATAACCAGGAACGCCATTTACATAACCAACTACGCGAACAATCTTGGTAATTTTATTTACATCGGCGACAGTTTCAACTGCAGCTAAACAATTAAGCGCGCAAATTTGAGCAAGTTCTTTTGCGCGCTCTGGTGTTATTTCGCCATCAACTTTTCCAGTACCTGCCATGGTGCCATTAACAAGTGGCAATTGACCTGCGGTGAAAACTAGATTGCCGGTGCGAATCGCTGGAACATAGGCAGCAACAGGGAGTGCGGCAACTGGTAGTTCTAGGCCTAGTTCAGCGAGCTTTGCGCGAACATCTACTTTATTCATTTGATTTCTCGCTTCATGTAAGCAACTAGTTGTTCGCCGGTTCCTGGCGCTGGCACAACTTGAACAAGTTCCCAACCATCAGATCCCCAAGTGTCGAGAATCTGCTTAGTTGCATGTGAAAGTAATGGCACAGTTGCATATTCAAATTTCATTTGTTTAACGCTGCTTTCACTAGTGATGAAACGACACTGCCATCGGCTTTGCCGGCAATCTTGGCCTTAATAGCGCCCATTACTTTGCCCATATCCGCAGGACCAGCAGCACCGGTAGCCACAATTGCTTCAGCAATCATGGCTGCAATATCTGCTTCAGTTAATTGAGCTGGCAAATACTTAGCAATTACTTCGCCTTCGGCTTTTTCGAGAGTGGCTTTATCGGCGCGACCGGCATCGGCAAATGCTTCGGCAGCTTCGCGACGTTTTTTAGCTTCGCGCGAAAGAACTGTGATTACTTCTTCATCAGAAAGTTGGCGTGCTTCTTTGCCAGCAACTTCTTCATTGGTAATCGCAGTTAGCACCATGCGAATCGTGCCTGAAACAATTTCGTTGCGAGAACGAATAGCTTCGGTGAGGTCTAACTTCAGTTGCGCTTTAATGCTCATGAGGTCAGCCTACTTAGTAAATTCAATGGCAAGTAATTCAGCGATCTGCGCAGTATTTAGCGCAGCGCCCTTGCGTAGATTGTCGCCACAAACGAACATATCGAGTGACATTGGATCATCGATGCTCTTACGTACGCGGCCGACCCAAGTTGGGTCTGTGCCTACAACATCGGCCGGAGTCGGGAACTTGTGATTTTCTGGATCATCAACCAACTTCACACCTGCAGCGTTTTCAAGGATGTTTTGGGCATCGATACGGCTTGGTTCTTGCGCGAAAGTAGCGTGAACAGTGAGCGAGTGAGTTGTAATGACTGGCACACGCACGCAGGTGGCAGAAACTTTTAGATTTGGCAGGCCCAGAATCTTGCGAGATTCATTGCGAACTTTTAGCTCTTCAGATGAATACCCGTCTTGCTTCAACGAACCAGCCCAAGGAATAACGTTGTAGGCAAGTGGTGCTGGGAATGGACCGAAGTCAGTGATGTGCTTACGAACATCACCGGCAACATCGCCAGCATCGGTGTTTGCAACAGCTTTCATCTGCGCGCGCAAAGTATCAATACCTGATTGACCGGCACCGGACGCGGCTTGGTAAGAAGAAACCACGAGTTCGTTTAGTTCATACTTCTTATGAAGCGCACCTAATGCGACAATCATAGAAAGAGTTGTGCAATTTGGATTTGAAATAATTCCGCGCGGACGATTCTTAACTTCTTGCGGATTAACTTCGGGTACGATCAAAGGAACATCAGCATCCATGCGGAATGCGCCTGAGTTATCAACTACTACTGCCCCGCGTGATGCGGCAATTGGTGCCCACTCAGCAGAAATTTCATCGGGCACATCGAACATTGCCACATCGATACCGTCGAAAGCCTCAGGTGAAAGTGCAACAACAGTTAACTCTTCACCGCGACACATTAATTTTTTACCTGCGCTACGAGCAGATGCGATCAAACGAATCTCGCCCCAAACATCGGTGCGCTCTGACAAGATACCGAGCATTACGGTGCCGACTGCGCCAGTTGCACCAACTACTGCAAGTGATGGTTTCTTACTCATCGTCCAGTGCCTCCGTAAACAACTGCTTCGCCAGATTCAGCATCTAATTGGAAAGCAGTATGTGCAGCTCTTACGCCTTTTTCTAGATCAGTTACGCGGCAAATAATTGAGATGCGGATTTCTGAAGTTGAAATCATTTCAATATTAATGCCAGCTTCAGCCATAGCTGCAAAGAATGTTGCAGTAACGCCTGGGTGTGAGCGCATTCCAGCGCCTACTAATGAGATTTTACCGACTTGATCATCGTAGAGAATTGAAGCAAAACCAACTTCGCCTTGTAGCTTCTGCAAAATTTGGGTGGCATTTGCACCTTCAGACTTTGGCAAGGTAAATGAAATATCAGTAAGACCAGTTGCAGCTGCTGAAACATTCTGCACAATCATGTCGATGTTGATGTCGTTATCGGCAATCGCTTGAAAGATGCGCGCTGCAACACCGGTGCGGTCAGGCACACCGACGATCGTAATTTTCGCTTCCGATTTATCGTGGGCGATACCTGAGATGATTGCTTGTTCCATTTGGTCTCCTTCCGGATGATCTTTGACCACCCAGGTTCCTTCGTTGGTAGAAAAACTTGAACGGACATGAATAGGTAAGTCATAACGGCGGGCATACTCAACGCAACGCAAGTGCAGAACTTTTGCGCCACTTGCAGCAAGTTCTAACATTTCATCATAGGTAACGCTCTTTAGTTTTTTCGCAGATGGAACAACGCGAGGGTCGGCGCTAAATACGCCATCAACATCGGTATAGATTTCACAAACATCGGCATCGAGTGCTGCTGCAAGTGCAACTGCTGTTGTGTCACTGCCACCGCGACCAAGAGTTGTAATGTCTTTAGTGTCTTGCGAAATTCCTTGGAAGCCGGCAACGATGGCAATTGCACCTTCATTAAGTGCTTCTTGAATTCGGCCCGGAGTCACATCGATGATGCGTGCGCGACCGTGCGATGAATCGGTAATCACGCCAGCTTGGCTGCCAGTGAAAGAACGCGCTTCGTGACCCAAACTTGAAATCGCCATTGCCAGAAGTGCCATCGAAATTCGCTCGCCGGCAGTTAACAACATGTCGAGTTCGCGGCCATTAGGAATCGGCGTAACTTGATTAGCTAAATCGATCAGTTCATCGGTGGTATCGCCCATGGCCGAAACCACGACCACGACCTGATTTCCATCGCGCTTGCTCGCCACAATGCGGGCGGCAACGCGTTTCATGCCCTCGGCATCGGCGACGCTAGAGCCACCATATTTCTGAACAATTAGTCCCATGTAGCGAAGTTTGAACTATGACTAGCCACTCTTGCCACCGATAAAGGGGATATCTCAAATAATGATACGGATGCTCATCCATATATTGAGATAGTTGGGCTAAATCGTGCGACGACCCTCAAATGCGCGGCCTAAGGTCACTTCGTCGGCATATTCCAGATCGCCGCCAACTGGCAGACCGCTAGCTAAGCGCGAAACTTTCATGCCAAGTGGTGCCAACGCGCGCGCTAAATAGGTAGCCGTTGCTTCGCCCTCAAGGTTAGGGTCGGTTGCCAAAATAATTTCAGTGACAGTGTTATCGGCCAAGCGCACCATTAATTCGCGAATGCGCAATTGATCTGGGCCAATGCCATCGATCGGGCTAATCGCGCCGCCGAGCACATGATAAGTACCGCGGAATTCGCGAGTGCGCTCGATCGCAATTACATCTTTACTCTCTTCGACCACGCAGATTGAAGTGCGATCACGACGTGGGTCGCGGCAGATGCGACATTGCTCTTCTTCAGAAACGTTGCCGCATTCGGTACAAAACTTAACCCGCTCTTTAACGGTGCGGATTGATTCAACGAGTGCAATTGCGATTTCGGGTTCAGATTGCAAAATATGAAAAGCGATTCGTTGCGCACTCTTTGGACCAATGCCCGGCAAGCGACCCAGCGCATCGATTAAATCTTGAATGGCACCTTCATACATTCCGGTGCTCATTAATCTTTCACAATCTTGGCGCCAAGTTCGCGGGCAAGAAGTTCAGGGCCAGATAGTTGATTTTTGTCAGATGGAGATTCATCAACGCGCACAGCACGTGCAGCAGGAGTATTGGTCTCAATCGAGGAATCAACGATTACTTCGATCTTCTTATCAACGCCAACTACATCAATGAATGCCTGACGCAGAATTACATCAGACTCAGAACGTAAGAAGGAATCGCGCGCACCTGGGTTAACAATGCCGATCGTGATTGCGTTTTCATCCATCGAAACAATCTGCGCACTTGCGCTAAGCAATGACCAAGTTAAACGACGCTTCTTCTTTACTTCTTCAATTACGTCAGGCCAGATTCGGCGCAAACCTGTTACGTCGATTGCTGAGTTGCTTGCTACTGCTTTAACTGGTTCGGCTGTTTTAATCGGATCCGACGCTTTGGGAGAAGCTTCAGGCTCCGCTAATTTCTCCGGAGCCGCTGATTCGGGAAGTGCTTTTTTAGAATCAGCTTTCTCCGATAAATTAGCTGCCACCGCGGGGGTTGATTTAACTGCAGGGACTGAGATTGATTCTGCGCGCTCTAGGCGTTCGATGCGGCTAAGTAATCCGCGCTCGCTGGTGTCGCCACCAGGCAAAAGGATGCGGCCGCAGATGAGTTCGAGAATTAAACGTGGGGCAGTGGCGCCGCGCATTTGGGTCAAGCCTTCGGCAGCAATATCGGCTGCACGCGAAAGGTTGGCTGCACCAATTTGGTTGGCTTGGGTGCGCATGCGTTCGATCTGATCTTCTGGAAGTTCGCGCAAAATTGAGTTGGCATTCGTTTGTTGTAACGCATCTACGATCATTAAATCGCGCAGGCGCTCGAGGAAATCAGCGGCGAAACGGCGTGGGTCGTGACCTGATTCGATTACGCGATCGACGGTTTTAAATAGTGAAGCGCCATCGCGGGCGGCTAGTGCGTCGATGGCATCGTCTAATAATGCGCCATCGGTGAAACCAAGAAGTTGAATCGCGATTTCATAGGAAACGCCTTCGCTTCCAGCGCCAGCTAATAGTTGACCGAGAATCGAAAGTGCATCACGTACTGAACCGCCAGATGCCCGAACCACTAATGGCAATACGCCTTTAGCAACTTTTACGCCTTCGGAATTACAAATCTTTTCAAGGTGGGCAACGAGAATTCCGGGTGGAACCAAGCGGAATGGATAATGGTGTGTACGTGAACGAATTGTTGAAATTAATTTTTCAGGTTCAGTTGTTGCAAAGATAAAAATAACGTGGGGAGGCGGTTCTTCCACAACTTTTAAAAGCGCATTCGCTGCACCAGTTCCGAGTTGATGTGCTTCATCGATGATATAAATCTTGTAACGAGATTGAACTGGTGCAAAGAATGCTTTGTCGCGCAGATCGCGAGCATCATCAACTAGACCATGAGTCGCTGCATCAATTTCAATTACATCAAGTGAACCTGGACCATTCGCAACTAAGTCCTTACAAGATTGACATTCACCGCATGGTGTTGGGGTTGGGCCTTCAACGCAGTTAAGTGAACGCGCCATGATTCGAGCTGATGAAGTTTTTCCGCAACCACGTGGTCCGCTAAATAAATATGCATGATGTGTGCGATCACCAGAGAGTGCGTTCGACAATGGAACTGTTACATGTTCTTGTCCGATGACATCAGCGAAAACCGATGGGCGGTACTTGCGATAC
>Ga0222712_10007718_pt1 | contig 10332 bp, 7 predicted proteins | sample C33_657DmetaG_FD_165043 | JGI IMG/M metagenome (GOLD analysis project Ga0222712, IMG submission 165043) | Estuarine water microbial communities from San Francisco Bay, California, United States - C33_657D | ecosystem: Environmental > Aquatic > Marine > Unclassified | place: USA: California...
TGTTGGTAAAATAATTTTTTGTGAATCAAAATCTAGATCGGGAACATTCGCTAAATTTTCAGCAACAGTTTTACCGGTTACCGTCATACAATCGCCATGTAAAAGTCCTTGCTTCAATAAATATTTCATCACTAAGGGAACCCCGCCAATATTGTGAAGATCTTCCATCAAATATTTTCCACTTGGTTTAAGATCTGCTAATACTGGAACCCTATCACTAATTATTTGAAAATCTTCTTGAGTAAGTTTAACATCAATACTTTTTGCAATGGCTATCATGTGCAACACTGCATTGGTACTACCACCTAATACCATAATGATAGTAACTGCATTTTCAAAAGCTTTACGCGTCATGATATCAGAAGGCTTTATATCCATTTCCATCAAATGACGGATAGCTTTTCCAGCCTGTAAACATTCTTCTTTTTTAGCATCACTCAAAGCTGGATTACTAGATGAATAAGGAAGACTCATGCCTAATGCCTCAATCGCACTACTCATTGTATTGGCAGTATACATTCCACCGCAAGCTCCCGCTCCAGGGCAACTATTCATTACGATACCTTTAAAATCAGCTTCGTCTAAATTACCAGCAATCTTTTGTCCGAGTGCTTCAAAAGCAGAAACAATATTTAGATCCTGCCCCTTATAATGTCCAGGAGCAATGGTTCCACCATAAACCATAATAGCTGGTCGATTTAATCTACCCATTGCCATTACAGAACCAGGCATGTTTTTATCACAACCTGGTATTGCAATCAACGCATCATAATATTGAGCACCGCAAACAGTTTCAATTGAATCCGCAATAACATCACGACTAACCAATGAATAACGCATTCCGGGCGTACCATTACTCATTCCATCACTCACACCGATCGTATTGAAGATAAGACCTACCATATCATTTTCCCATACTCCTTGCTTCACCAATTTTGCTAAATCATTCAAATGCATATTACAGGTATTCCCATCATACCCCATACTAACCACCCCTACTTGAGCTTTAGCTAAATCTGCATCGGTAAGTCCGATACCATAAAACATGGCTTGTGCAGCAGGCTGCGTTTGATCCTGTGTGATTGTTTTACTATACTTATTTATCTCCATAAAAAAATTATTAATTAAAATGCTGCAAATTATTTTGTTACTGCTATCAATATTTTATTGCTATTACTAAACTTTCAATTTTTTTTATGATTTACTTTTCAAATTGCTACCACTAAAAATTCTTATTAAAATAAAATCAATATCAATTGCCCAAAATAGAAGTGAAAAAAATAAAAAAGGTCAATATTTGTAGTAACAAAGATGAACCATTGTTCATTGTGCTAAACCCTTTATTAGAAAGATTAATAGTATATAATTTTAGGTTGTTGCCAACCATTCATTGCTATACAACTTCTACCACATGAGCCTTTGCCAATTCATGTAAATCTTCTTCCATTACTTCCTTCTTGCTATCTGCAACCAATAAAAACTCTTGGTATAATCTGTCGATATCATTTCGATTAAACGAATACCCTAATTTATGAAAACGATGGGCTAATGCACTTCGGCCACTCCTAGCCGTTAGTACAATTTTAGAAGCCTCGGCGCCTACTTCAACAGGGTCAATGATTTCATAAGTCAATGCGTCTTTCAAAAATCCATCTTGATGAATACCAGAGGAATGAGAAAATGCATTTGAACCGACAATGGCTTTATTACATTGTACTGGCATACGCATTGTTTCAGCCACCAATTGACTCATTGGGTTTAATAATTTGGCATTAACACCTGTATGAAAACCTAGAATTTTATGTTGTTGAATAATCATGACCACTTCCTCTAAGGAAGTATTTCCAGCCCTTTCACCCAAACCATTGATCGTACATTCTATCTGCCTAGCTCCATTAATAATTCCAGCAATTGAGTTGGCTGTTGCCAATCCAAGATCATTGTGACAATGACAAGAAATAATAGCTTTATCTATATTGGAGACATTATTGACCAAAAAAGCAATTTTTTCACCATATTGATGAGGAAGACAATATCCGGTGGTATCAGGAATATTTACTACGGTAGCTCCAGCCTTAATGACCGCTTCCACGACTCTTGCCAGATATACATTATCGGTACGCCCTGCATCTTCTGCATAAAATTCCACATCATCTACAAAATTTTTCGCCCACTTTACACATTGAATAGCACGTTCTAAAATATCCTCCTGATTAGAATTAAATTTATATTTAATATGTAAGTCGGAAGTTCCAATACCCGTATGAATCCGTGGTCTTTTAGCATATTTCAATGCTTCAGCAGCCACTTCAATATCTTTTTGAACTGCTCTTGTTAAACCACAAACACTTGCTTTGGTAATTATTTTTGAAATCTCATTGACCGAATTGAAATCACCGGGCGAAGAAATGGGAAAACCCGCTTCAATGATATCAACACCTAACTCCTCTAGCCTTAAAGCTAGTTCTATCTTTTCGGTAGTATTGAGCTTACAACCTGGAACCTGCTCTCCATCACGAAGGGTAGTGTCAAAAATGTGTATCTTGTTAGCTGACATAGAAATCGTATTTTTATTAAAACAGGTTAATTTATTTGATTTAGCTGACCTATTTTTACATAAATGGTCTTAATTTACGAAAATAGTGCATATAAGCGGTGATACGCCATAAATTGTGAGTTATTTTACGCTATATAAAGCACCCTTTTCGACCTGTAACTCATAACCAGTAAGGAATTTAAAGAAATAAAATTACGATGCCCAACCGGAGTACAGACCCCCTATTTCAGCTTATCAAATCACTTGAAAAAAGCGAAAAAAGGAATTTCAAGCTCTATGCCACTCGAAACTCCTCTTCTGAGGAGCTCATCAGTATCCAATTATTTGACGCTTTGGACAAAATGGACACTTATGATGAAGGAGTTTTGCTTTCAAAAAACGATCGAATTAAAAAGCAACAGCTCAGTAATCTGAAAGCTCATTTATACAAACAAATCCTTAGTAGTCTTCGGTTAATCAATGACAACTTTATAGATATTTCATTGCACGAGCAAATGGACTATGCAAGAATTTTATACAACAAAGGGCTTTATCACCAAAGCTTAAAGGTGCTAGACAAACTAAAAGAGCAAGCAAAAAACAATAACCAGCTTACCTATCTGCAGCAAGTGCTTTTCTTTGAAAAAAAAATCGAAGCATTGTATATTACTAGAAGCATTCAAGATAGAGCAGATGATTTAAGCAAAGAATCCTTAGAAGTCAATGAAAGCTTATCATTGGTGTCTAAATTTTCGAATTTATCACTACAATTATATAGCTGGTATATAAAAAATGGGCATTGCAGAAATGAAGAGGAAAGTATTGCATTGCAAGATTTTTTTACTACCAAACTTGGGGATAAAATACCCGTTTGCACTAGTTTTTATGAACGGCTATACCTGTATCAATGTTATTGCTGGAACGCTTTTATCAGACAAGATTTTTTACAATATTATCGTTATTCACAAAAATGGGTCAATCTCTTTGAAGAAGAACCCTTCATGCTTCCAATAGAAACAGCGCATTATATCAAAGGAATGCACAATCTAATGGGATCACATTTTGATTTGGCTAATCATAAAAAATTAGTTGAAACGCTTGCCCTATTTGATCAATTTTGTATCACCGACTTAGTTCAAAATAATGTCAATAATAGAATACAATGTTTTGTTTATAATACTATTTCCATAGTGAACAAACATTTCTTGGAAGGTACTTTTACAGAGGGATTAGCCCTGATTCCAGCAATTGAAGAAAAATTAAAGGAATACGAAATATACCTAGATCGACATCGAATATTAGTTTTTTATTATAAAATTGCCTGCCTTTACTTTGGAAGCGGTGATTATGAAAAAACAATTGACTATTTAAATAAAATAATCAACTGGAAGGTAGACCTGCGAAATGATCTACAATGCTATAGTCGTTTACTTCACTTGATTGCTCATTTTGAATTAGGCAATGAAGAGATACTAGATCACCTTATAAAATCAGTGTATCGATTTATGGCAAAATTGCAAAACCTTAGTGTAGTGGAAGAAGAAATATTTAAATTCATTCGAACTTCTTTTCATATTTCAGTTAAGAATATTAAACCAGAACTTGAAAAGTTGCTTTTGAAATTAACCAATCACCAGAATGATCGTTATGAAACACGCGCATTCATTTACCTAGATATCATTTCCTGGTTGGAAAGTAAAATAGAAAACATACCTGTACAAGAAATATTAAAACGAAAATTTGCTGGAAAAAGAAAAGCATTAGTGTCTGAAGCACCTTACAGTAAAGATTTTGCAGAATAACTAAGCAAAAATATATTGGTTACAAATTGAAAGGAATTTATTTAAAATCAAACAAGGTAGCAGTAAATACACCTCTCTCCCGTTTCTTAAAAACAGCTTTCCAATTGCCATTGTACCGTATCATGGAAGGTACCAACAGTTTTCCGACATGGGTTAATTGCACTTCCATCTGAACTTTAAAATCATATAATCCGGCTTCATAACTAAGCGAATATTTTCTGGCTACTACTTCAAAAGTTTTATCATCAAACCAAGTAATCATCTCATCTACCACCACTTTATTTTCCATACCAGGTTTTACTTTTTGTTTTAACAAATAACAACTGGTTTTATTGTAATCATCCATATCAATCTCCATATCATAGGCATCGGCCATTTCATCATCGTAAATAGCAGTTTTTCCAGACATAAATGGAAGCCCTTTTATCTTTTTACCTGGATTAAAAAATAACATTTTCAATTGTTCTTTATGCTTTTCGATACCAGATTTACCCTCCAAATTAAATCCATTTCCAGCTACTACATTCGATTCACCACAAACTTTTCCCTTAGTAAAAAAAAGGGAAGCATACATTTGAGCGGTGTAGTAATTATAGTTGCGTTCATCATCATAAAAATCACCAGTAACTTGTTCCTCTAGGACCTCCATCCTCCTACAATTAGCTTCAGCTATCTGCTTGGTTTTGCTTAAACAGGTAGCCAATGAATTACCTTGCTTACCTAATATTCGAATATCATTGATTGCTGTAAATCCCAGTACATGAAGATTGCGAAAAGCTTTGTAAAAACTGGTATCATTTTTTATTCGGCCAATAAAACCAGGAACATTGAGTTTATTATTGACGACTACATCACTCAGCGTAATAATATTTTTTCCTACCGTTACATTGATGTCGGTGGAGTCTTGTGCTAAAAGTTGTGAACAATGCAAAAGAAAAAAAACAAAGAATAATAATATTTTATTGAGCATTCCAATAATTGATTGCAGTATAATTAAACAAGGTTACTGAAATAAAAATTCCTAAATAAAAAATGCCTATTTCGGAAAAACCATTCGATAGTCAACACTAATTTTCCCCTTACTAATATCCATTAACTTTCCTTTTAATAAAGTGCGTTTTAGGGGCTTTATATAATCAATAAATAACTTTCCTTCTATGTGGTCATATTCATGCAAGATTACCCTAGCAGTAATACCATTGAATGTTTTAGTAAATGGCTTAAAATTTTCATCTACATAATCGATCGTCACATTTTCGCCCCTCAGTACATCTTCCCGAATTTTTGGAATACTTAGACAACCCTCATTGTAAGACCATTCCTTACCATCTATTTTGGTAACATAGGCATTCATAAATACCCCTTTAAATCCAGGGCCATCCGGATAAAGCCCCTGCTCATCATCTTCTAGATTTTCAAAAATTTGAGCGCTATCTATTACAAATAAACGTAAATCTTTATTGATTTGGGGCGCAGCTAATCCCACTCCGTTACTGTTGTACATCGTCTCCCACATATCAGCAATTAATTTTTGCAGTTCAGGATGATCCTGAGCAATATCCTTACAAACTTTTCTTAAAATGGGTGACCCGTAGGCTACTATTGGTAAAATCATATGTACTATTTGAAAATTTTAGAATCGTTTTGTAAATAAAAAAAGTACAAAACTCACTATCATTTTTCTTTGCGATTGATAATGGCTGACTGCACAAATTTAACAATTTATCATTGAATGCTTTGCAGATACTCTTGTAAAATAATAGTAGCTGCAATAATATCTACATTGCCCTTAATTTGACGATCCTTTTTCTTCATTCCCATTTGCAACATTGCATCCTTAGCCATTTTTGAAGTATATCGTTCATCAACCGTTTTTAGCGGCATATGAGGGAATTCTTTTGTAATCTTTTTAATCGCCGTTTTCACTAAGGGGGTTCCATGGGTATCAGATTCATCCCAATTAACAGGAAGTCCAATAATAATCAACTCAACTTGCTCCGTTGTAAAGTATTTTTTTAAATAAGGAATTAATTCTTTTGAGTCAATAGTCGCTAAGCCGGTGGCAATAATTTGCATAGGATCTGTAACAGCAAGTCCTGTTCTTTTTCCACCATAGTCGATCGCTAATATTCTAGCCATAAGCAAATGTATGATTTATGGATGGAGTTGAAATTGAAAATCAAGAAAAATAGGAATGACTGCTGAATGATACCGCACTACTTAGAACGTAAAAAAATATCCAATAAAACAAATACGGCAAATACCACAGAGGCTATTCCATTGGCAGTCATAAAAGCTATATTCACTTTACTCAAGTCGGTAGGTTTAACAATTGAATGTTGGTAAAGTAACATTCCAATAAATACAGCAACGCCTATCCAAAATAACCATCCGAAATGACCATAAAACCCAGCAAACAAAATAGAGGCTGCTGACAATAAGTGAAGGAATTCAGATACGTTCAAAGCCTTTTTTTTACCCAATGCTGCAGGCATTGAATACAACTGATTTTCTTTATCAAACTGCTCATCTTGCAATGCATAAATAATATCAAAACCACTAACCCAAAATAAAACAGTAAAAGAAAACAACAGCGGCAATAGATCAAATTTTCCAGTAACCGCCAGATAGGCACCAATAGGTGCAAGACTTAAACCAATACCTAATACTAAGTGACACAATGCTGTAAAACGTTTGGTATAACTGTAAAACAAAACCACCAATAAGGCTACTGGTGATAAATAAAAACAAATCGGATTGATAAAATAACTGGACGCAATAAAAAGAAGGCAGTTGAGTATGACAAAACCTAGGGCACTTTGCTTTGATATAATACCTGCAGGGATTTCACGAATTGCAGTTCTTGGATTTTTAGCGTCAAAGCTACTGTCGAGATAACGGTTGAAAGCCATGGCAGCACTACGTGCAAAGACCATACATAAAACTACCAATATAAATAATTTCGGAGAAAATGTACTCCTTTGCAAGGTGGTATCTGATGAAAAACTGTGGGCATATAATCCGATAAAAAAACCAATAATAGCAAAAGGTAAAGCAAAAATAGTATGCGAAAATTTTACTAGGCTTGCATATTTTTTAACCAAATTCATTCAGAATATTTTTAAGAAAAATAAAATAATCAACTTTTATTAAATGGAAGTATTGGAAAGTTTTCGATTTCTTACTAACTCCCACATGACTACCCCAGCCGCTGTTGATACGTTCAAAGAATGCTTCATACCGAATTGAGGAATTTCTATACACCCTTCACTTTGTTGAATGGTCGTTTGCTCAACGCCAGACACTTCGTTTCCAAAAATGACAGCAATTTTATCCGTAACGTCAATATTTAAATCATTTAATAGGATGCTTCCAGATGCCTGTTCTACCGAAAATACTTTATACCCCATCTCCTTTAAAGCTATAATAGCCTCACTAGTCGTATCAAAATGTTTCCAAGTCACGGTTTCCTCGGCGCCCAAAGCTGTTTTTTTGATTTCTTTATGAGGAGGACAACAGGTATAGCCACATATATAAATTGCCTCCAGTAAAAATGCATCCGCTGTCCTGAAAACACTTCCCACATTATAAGCACTCCGGATGTTTTCCAATACAACAATAAAAGGCATTTTATCAGTTTGTTTAAACTCTTCTACCGAAAGCCTATTTAACTCATCCATGCTTAATTTTCTCATAATTGCTATAAGCTCTTTAATTTAGGCAAAAGTAATTCACATCTTTCACAAACCCTTCTTAAAACCTAATAAAGGCCCTATTTTTGCTGCTATAGTTAAACTAAGTATCAATAAAATTTAAATATGAAAATTAAGCTTTAGCGCTATTTTTATTGAAAATAAACAGCTGATTCAATTTTTAACTTTCGAAATTTATATTTTCACACAAATACCATGGCTAAATCAAGCGGAGAAACTCCTTTAATGCAACAACACAATGCTATCAAGGCTAAATATCCTGATGCCATTTTGCTATTTCGCGTAGGAGATTTTTACGAAACATTTGGTCAAGATGCGGTCAATGCATCCAGCGTATTGGGAATTACTTTAACCAAAAGAAATAATGGAGATGCTAATTCATCCCAATTGGCTGGTTTTCCCCATCACTCCTTAGATACTTATTTACACAAATTGGTAAAAGCAGGTTACCGTGTGGCTATTTGTGATCAATTAGAAGATCCGAAACAAGCAAAAGGAATTGTAAAAAGAGGAGTTACAGAATTAGTTACTCCAGGGGTAGCTACTAGTGATAAATTATTAGAGCACAATAGCAATAACTTTTTAGCAGCACTTCACTTTGATGAAATAAAAATAGGTATCGCATTTTTAGATATTAGTACGGGAGAATTTTTTATTGCAGAAGGCGATCGCGAGTATGCAGATAAATTACTACAAAGTCTAAAACCTGCAGAAGTAATTTTTCAACGCAATCAACAGAAAAATTTTAAAGAATATTTTGGTAACAAATTTTTTACCTATGCTCTAGACGAATGGATTTTTACTGACGCCTATGCTACTGAAAGTTTGTTGAAACATTTTGGAACGCATAGTTTAAAAGGGTTTGGAGTAGACAATTTAAAAGAAGGTACCATCGCTGCTGGCGCAATCCTTCATTATCTAAAAGATACGGAGCACCCCAATCTAGGTCACATCACCTCCATTCAAAGAATAGATCGAAAAGAACATTTATGGATGGATCGATTCACTATTAGAAATCTTGAATTATTTGGAGGACCTGAAGATAGCAACACACTATTAAAAGTGCTGGACAATACCGTCTCCCCCATGGGAGCCCGTTTATTAAAACGCTGGATGGTACTTCCCTTAAACGATAGTATCAAAATAAATGAAAGACTAGATACCGTTGAATATTTAATAAAAGAAACAGATATTCGAAATAAAATTTCACATCATATTAAACAAGCGGGTGATGTAGAAAGGCTAGTTAGTAAAGTGCCTTTAAAAAAAGTAAACCCACGTGAAGTGCTTCAAATTGCGCGAGGCTTAATTCAAACCGAATCTATCAAAGAAATCTGTGCTGGTTCCAATAATAATTATTTAAAAAGATTAGGTGATTCACTGAATACCTGCAAATTAATTTTAGAAAAAATTATAAGGGAAATTAATGAAGCGCCTCCAGCTCTCGCATCAAAGGGAGGTATTATTGCTAATGGAATAAATGACGAACTAGATGAATTAAGGAAAATTTCCAGCGGTGGAAAAGAATACCTAATCGAACTACAACAAAAGGAAGCTTTACTTACCGGTATTTCTTCTTTAAAAATAAGTTTCAACAATGTTTTTGGTTACTATCTAGAAGTTACCAACTTACATAAAAACAAAGTGCCAGCAACTTGGATTCGTAAACAAACCCTTGCCAATGCTGAAAGATATATCACCCCTGAATTAAAAGAATACGAAGAAAAAATTATCGGTGCAGAGGATAAAATTCTTTTAATTGAAATGCAACTATTTGAAAAAATATTGAATGAGTTGCAAGATTATATTGCTCCAATGCAAGTCAACGGTCACGTAATGGCTGTATTAGATTGCCTTACCTGTTTTTCAAACAATGCACTTCAGTTCCAATATAAAAAACCTGAAATCAATCATAGCAATATACTAGATATTAAAGATAGTCGCCATCCTGTAATAGAAAGATATCTGCCACCCGGAGAAAGCTATATCTCCAATTCAATTTATCTGGATCCTTCTACTCAACAAATTATTATTTTAACAGGTCCGAATATGAGTGGTAAAAGTGCCATTCTTCGACAAACGGCACTCATCACTTTAATGGCCCATATGGGAAGTTTTGTTCCCTCAAGTGATGCTAAAATACCTTTAACTGATAAAATTTTTACGAGAGTTGGAGCTAGTGATAACTTGAGTGGCGGAGAAAGTACTTTTATGGTAGAGATGAATGAAACTGCTAGTATCATCAATAATATTACCTCAAGAAGTTTAATTTTACTAGATG
>Ga0222712_10007720_pt1 | contig 10331 bp, 11 predicted proteins | sample C33_657DmetaG_FD_165043 | JGI IMG/M metagenome (GOLD analysis project Ga0222712, IMG submission 165043) | Estuarine water microbial communities from San Francisco Bay, California, United States - C33_657D | ecosystem: Environmental > Aquatic > Marine > Unclassified | place: USA: California...
TAAAAAAGTGCTCGATAATTACGCGCAAGCGTACGCGATGCGATGCGATGCCCTATTTGATAAGACTATTGATATAGCCGTGAATATGCCGGATGTTAACCGGGCGCGCCTTGTTATCGATACGATTAAATGGGTAGCTGGTAAGATAAACCCGCAAAAGTATTCGGACAAACAAAGTATAAATATAATCGGCAATGTTACTCAAAATATTACTTCAATGACTCCTGAGGATAGAGACGAAAAAATAAGGGAGTTAATGCAAAAGGCTGGTAAATATATCGACGTTACTCCCTCTTAACTTTGTGGACAAACTCTGTTTATTGTCCATTTGTGGACAAAACTTATATAAAAGTGGACAGAATTTCGTTATTTTGTCCACTTTTTGACGTTTTTAAGGATTTTTTTGTCCACTTTTGCAATTTGTCCACATTTGGGAACGCCTTATTTTATTGGGGTTTTTATTTTTGTGGTCTCATTTTGCCACCGTAAAAACACAAACTTTTGAATTTTATTTTTATCTTTGGGTTATTAATCGTTAAAACTTTATAAAATGGACCAAAAAGAAAAAAGAAACAAGGAAATTATCAAGATGCATAACACTGACAAAACGACGCGAGAAATTGCGGACTCTTTGGGGATAAGCAAGACTTTAGTACATAATGTTATTAGGGAACATATTAATAGTTTAAATACTGTAATATCAGTTATATCTGATAATGAAACTCCAGCATCGCAAACAGTTAAGCCAGCTGAACCGGATGAAACTATTGCAGGTAAAAGAATAACAAATTTTGGAGAATATCAACGTATTGACGTGAATAAGTACGCGCGCAAAAGTACGGGCGAAATTATAACAGTTAAATTTGTTCCCGCTACTGTTCGCGGTCAATGCGGTTATTTTGTTACAGTATAAAATCCTTTTTACTTCAAATCATTTTAAGCCTCTATTTCGGAGGCTTTTTTTATTCCCTTAAAAGACTTCAAAACTTATTTAATCATTCAATACAGTTAATGCAGTAGGCCAATAGCATTTTAATTTCAATCGAGGGGGGTCTGTTTGCTTTTGAAACGTCCTACATACCATCTACACATTTCAGAAAATTTTTCACGTATAAAGTTATAATTAAATTTTCAGAAAAAATTTGTGTATAAAGATTGTTGTTGTTGGTAATTTTTCGGAAAAATTTTTCTATATCAAGTGGTGATTTGTTAATGAAATGGGGATTTTGGAAAAAATTTTTAAGATAAGATAAGAGTTGTGTATATTTGTTGTATTAGAGTTCGTTAAATTTAGAATATTATGGGTATACCACAATTGACATTGGAGCAGATGCGAAATTTGAGTGATGAGGAGTTGTTGGAGTTGGAGGCTTTGTTGGCTGCTAAGGAGAGGGATGAGAATTTTGCTAAGGCTAAGAGTGCTTTTGTTCCATTTGTGAAGTATTTGCGTCCGGAGATGCGTATGGATGGTTTTCATGGGGTTTATTATGAGGTTTTGAATAGGTTTGCCAATGGTGATATTAAGAAGCTGATTGTAACGATAAGTCCTCAACATGGGAAGAGCAGCGCGAGTACAGAGTTATTGCCATCTTTTATGTTAGGAATAAATCCTGATCTAAATATTGCTATTGCTTCATATTCTGCTACGTTTGCTAAAAAATTTAATCGTAAGATACAGAGGATTATCGATGATAAAGATTATCATAATGTTTTTCCTGAGACTACATTGGCTAACAATGCTTTTTCTGATTTTAATACAAAGGGATATTTGAGAACTGCTGAGGAATTTGAGATTGTGAATGCTTCCGGAAGTTTGAAAGCTGTTGGTCGTGGAGGGGCATTGACTGGTTCTCCGGTAGATGTAATGATTTTGGATGACTTGTACAAAGATTATGAGGAGGCGAACTCTCCGATTATTCGTCAGGCGGTAATTGACTGGTACACTACGGTAATTAAGACTCGTTTGCATAATGACTCACAAGAGTTGATTGTTTTTACTCGTTGGCATGAGGAGGATTTGATAGGATGGTTGGAAGAAAAAGAGGAGGTTGTTACTTTGGAGAGTTTTGATGACTTGGATAATATTCCATCTGGTGCTTGGGTAAAGATTAATTTTGAGGCTATCAAGGAAACTGCTCCGACAGAAATTGATCCGAGAAAGATTGGAGAAGCATTGTGGCCGGAAAAACATGGAGTTGAAAAATTACTAAAAACTCGTGCTTTGGATGTTGAGAATTTCAATTGTTTGTATCAAGGTAATCCAATTTCAAAAGAGGGGTTGATGTATGATACATTTAAAACATACAAACATCTTCTTGAGCTTCGTGAAATTAAAAATGCAACAGATACTGCTGATACTGGTAAAGATTTTCTTTGTTCAATAAATTATGCACTTCCTTTGTCTTGGGATGATAGTAATATTTATATTTTGGATGTTATTTATACACAAGCTCCAATGGAGATTACTGAGCCAATGGTAATTAATATGTTAAATAGATGGCGTGTTTCTGAGGCTGATATTGAAAGTAATAATGGTGGACGAGGATTTGCTCGTACAATTCAAAAAAGTGTTCGTACAGTAGTTAATTCTTATCCTCAGAGGTCGAACAAAGAAAGTCGCATCTATTCAAATAGAGCAAAAGTCAATAGAAATATTGTTTTCCCGGAAGATTGGGCAACGAGATGGCCGGAGTTTTATGCTTCGGTAACGAGATTCAAGAAAAAGTTCAAAGCAAACAAGACAGATGATGCTCCGGACACATTGACTATGATTATTGAAAAGTCTGAGGATGGATTTAGAATAGAAGATATTGAGATTGATAATGATTAAGCGGAAGCCGAAAAGCTAATAGAGTAGGCAATAAACATTGAAAAATTAAGAAAAATGGTAGTTTATTTTAACAAAAAAGATTTAATTCAATTTGGGAATTATTTGCTTTCTGACGAAAGAACAGAATTGGTAATGTCTCATCCACAGAAAAGAGATGATGAGAAAAGAGAAAGTTTAAAATTAGTTTCTCATGCAGACATTGAAAACTTCCTTGAGAAGAAGAAAAATAAAAAATCTTAACAAATGTTTTGGTAATTAAAAATGTTTGTATAGATTTGCATTAATCAATCTGAGTGGAATCGGATTTGATTATCCGATTCTTCATAAATGATTGATAGAAAAAGATAACCCTTAATCAAGTCTTCCACTCGCTTGATTGAGGGATTTTTCTTTTATAGACTTATCCAGACAAGTTTTACCTCTTGACTGAAAAATAAGAACCGTATATTTGAGTGATTAAATAGTAGGCGGTGGAGTAATCCAAAAAGTAATATCTAACGCTTGAAAGAAAATCTCGCTCTGTCCAACTTGACAACGAGTGCTACAAACCGAAAGGAAAAATCAAGTGAACGAAAAAACCATTGCGAAAGCAGAAGTAAATAAGAAATTGGTGTAGCTCGGAAATGTAGATAGTTGCTTGATGAAATTTAAGGGTGTTCATAAATGCTTCAATTTCCAATATTGGTATTTGTAGCATAAAAGTATTTTTATATATAAATTTAAAAAAAATAATTATAAAACTATTTTTTATATTATTTACGTTAACGTATCAGGGCTTTGCGTAGTAGCCCTTAGTAGAAACTTAAAATTAACCACGACACTTGATAGGGCTATTACGCAAAACCCTTGTTATGTGCCGTTTTTATTTGGATTATGAATCATCAATTTAAACAAAACAAAGCAGACGAATATTACACAAAGGAATATGCAATAAAACCATTATTGAAATATTTAAAACCGAATAGCCAAATATGGTGTCCTTTTGACACACAAGAAAGTAATTTTGTTAAGTTGCTTTCTAATAATGGACACCCAACACAATGGACACATATTTGGACAGGACAAGATTTTTTTGAAACAGAACCACCAAAAGGAACTGAATACATTATTTCAAATCCACCATACTCTTTAAGAGAAAAGGTTTTAGAAAGGCTATTTGGTTTTAAAATACCTTTTGCAATGCTCATAAATGAAGCAGGTTTATTTGATAGTAAAAAGAGATATGAACTACTAAAAAACAATAAATTTGAAATAATGGTTTTTGATAAACGAATTGACTATATAAAAGACGAAGAAATGCTAAAAGGCGTACCTTTCAAAAGTATATTCCTTTGCAGTAATATTCTGCCAAATCAATTTACTTTCGAGGTGCTGTCCTAAAATGGCACATAACGTTTTGCGGCTTGGCGGTCGTTTTAATGCCGCCAAACCGCTGTTATACGCTGGGGCGGTTATTTTGCAGGAACTTAATTAGTAGCACGAACAAAAAAAACAAAAAATGAGCGAAGGGAAAATAGAATTATTTAATTGCGACAACATGGAACTTATGGCTAAATACCCTGATAAACATTTTGATTTAGCAATAGTTGACCCACCGTATGGAATTGATATGGATGGCGGTAAAATAGGCATTGACGGTGCAGGAAAGGCAAAGAAAAAGTAATTATTAATTCAAAAAGAAAGGAGAGAAACCAAGTTAGAAATAGCTTGGTTTTTTTATTTTAAATCAACATCGTACAATAAATCAAAATTTTATATAATTTTGTCGAAACAATGCAAAGGACTGCACCAAAATCAATTCAAATAAATGTCAAAAGAATTTATAGAAAAGAACAAAGGCGCAGATGATTTACATTTAGCCTATCGTCAGCAAAGACAAATTTCATATTTTACTCAAAGTTCAATTCAAGAAGAAATAACTCTTGAATACTTAGAACAATGGGCAAATAGAAATTACAAAGGAACTGACTACTTCCTTACTTGGATAAAGCAAATTTTCAAAACAAGAAACTTCTTGGCGTTTTACAAGTACTTGAGATACCCACTACCAAGTGCAAAACTTATCAATGATGAAATAAAACCTCAATTGAAAAGGGTTTATTTTGCAGATGATAGCTATTTCAGATATTTGGTAAGAGGTACTGAGGTAGAAACTCCAAAATTGCTTAAAAACGAAACATTTGAGGACATTCTTTTCAACGCAATCCTTTTCAACTACAATGACATTATTATTCACGACCTTGAAGATATTAACTCTCCATATCGAGAATTACTTTCAATAAAAGATGTTGTTTCAATTGAGTCCGAACAAGGTCAAATCAAAAAGATAGCTTATGCTGCTGAAATTCATGTAAACAATGAAGATGTTTATGGTATTGTGTATATGGATTCAGAAAGATATATGTTCTATGACAAAGATTTGAAAAATATTTTAGTTGATGAAACGCACGACTTAGGAAGATGCCCTGCTGTTTGGGTTTCAAATGAAGCCTTTTCAAGCGATTCAGACATCGTTAGAAAGTCAATGTTCAGCTATAATCGTGAAGAACTTGAGGAATATGTTTTCCTTAAAACTCTTTTGAAAATGACTGAACCAAATGGAGCTATTCCAATTACGGTTAAATTAAAAACAGATGCTAAAAGTAAAGCCGGTTCTGATATTTCAGGAATAGATAAGTCAATGCCAATGGCAGCCAACTTATTGATGAGTCAAAAAGCTGAGTTTGGAAAAGAAGTTCAAGGAGAAAGTTCTTCAAATGGACTTCAAGCCGGAACTGTTGTTAACGTTCCAATTGTAAAAGACAACAATGGAAATGTAAATACAGACATCATCCAAAATTTTGCTAAATTCTTCTACATTCCAACAGATATTCTTGAGTACTTAAACAAAAGAATTGTTCAAATAGAACGCTCAATCATTATGAATGTTCTTGGAGATTATATGGAAATGAATGATGAAATTGCAAAGAATGAATTTCAAGTTTCAAAATCATTTACCAACAAACAAGACAAACTTCGCCACTTGGCTATGAATATGACTTGGACTAGAAAACAGTCAGACTACAATATGTTAGCATTGGCTTATGGGAAACAAAATGTTTCAGTTGATTTGTTTTATGGTTCTGACTTTTATCTTGATAATGAAACAGAACTTTATAATATGTTTGCTAAAGCTCCAAATCAAATTGAAAGAAGAAATCTTTTGCAAAGAATCGGGAAAACAAAATATAGATTTAATAAAGAACGCGCTGATCGTGAATGGCTATTAAACACATTACTTCCTTTTGTGTCCGACAAAGACTTTGAAAAAGCAGTAGAATTACAATTGGTTAATGATACAATAAAGAAATTACAGTTGCAATTTAATTACTGGATTTCTATGTTTGAGGCAAGATATGGCGATATATTAATTTTTTATAATAACTTTGACGCATCAAATAGCGAGAAGTTAGTCGCAATAAACAATTTATTAATCAATTTAATTGAAACAAAAAATGAGTAACAACAGAAAACCAATTGTTCATTTGAGAGTTTTCAAAGGACGAGAAATGCTTTACGATGCTGATGGAAATGTACGCACTCCATCACAAATTGTAAAATTGACTCACGATACAGTTGAGTGGAAAAACTTTTTAAATAACTTACCGGCTACTTTTGGAATGGCAAAAGTTGAAAAAGTTTTATCCGATTTAGGCAACGGAGAATACAAAGAAGTAGAAAATCCAGTTGAAATCACTAAAGAAGTTGAAGCAGTATTCAAAACTCCTGAAAAAGAACTTACTCCTGAACAAAAAAGAATTGCAGAACTTGAAGAAGCAGTAAAAGCACTTTCAAAAGGTAATAAATCTACAAAAGGTATTGATTTACTAGAAGAACTTAAAAAAGAATGGGCTTCTTTGACTGATGCTAAACCAGGAGAAGATTGGACTGTTCAAGATTTTCAAGATGCAATTTCAGACATAAAAAACACAAAATAATTAAACAGTAATTAAACAGACAGAAATATGAAAGTTCAAGTTAAAGTTCTTATGAACGCTGACGAAATCAATGAGGCAAAAAGCAAAAATGCTTATTATGCCAAATTGAGGGAAGAAAACAAGATGATTAAACATTCAAAGGAACGAAAATTAGTTCCTAATGATGTTGAAATTCCAGAGCAAAAAATAAAATTGTCAGATGTTCTATTAGACTCAAAAGACATTGTTAGAGCAAGAGTAAATGAAATCGGAATGATTTCAATTGTTCATTTAGGACAAGAACAACAAATTGTTTACAGTAAAGAAATTTGGGAACAATTGGAAAAAAGATTTTCAGAAAATTAATTTTAAATACATAAAGGACTATGGAATTTATCACAGAAGAAGTAAAAACTTCATTAGGTCTAACAGATGACCACATTGCCGGATTGACACCGTTATTTAACGAACACATTGCCGGAGTAAAAAAAGAGTACGATCAAACAGCGCATCAAAACGCTGAGGGAATTTTAAATGGTGCTGCCCAAAAGATTGCAGAAGTTACAAAAGTTCAAAGAAATCAAGGAGAAAAAGTTGCTGATTACATTTTGAGAGCCAATGGAGAATATAATTCTTCATTAAAATCAGACCTTGAAAGAGCAAAATCTGAATACGAACAAAAACTGAAAGACTTTAAAGGGGATGATGCTACAAAAGCGGAACTTGATAAAGCCAAAGCAGAATTGGATGAGGCTAAGAAAAAATTAGCCGATTTTGACGTTTTAAAAGATAAGGCCGACAAGTATGAAGAAGCTACTCAGACATTAAGCAAATTAAAACTTGATGTTGCTTTTCAAAAAGTAAAACCATCTTTTCCTGAAACAGCAAATCCATTTGAAGTAAAAGCAAGATGGGAGGCTTTCGAGAAAAATGTTTTAGACAAATACATCATCGAATTGGTTGACGGAGAGCCGGTGGCCATCGATAAAGAAAACGAGCATAAACGCTCAAGCCTAAAAGAATTAGTTGAAAAAGACGAGGAAATTACCAAATTAACGCAAGGACGCGCTCAAGGAGGTACTGGAGCAAAACCCGGAGAAAAACTTAAAATTGAAGGAGTTCCATTTGATGTGCCAAAAGGCGCAACAACGGAAGAACGTTCAAAATTAATCCAAGAGTACTTAGCTACAAAAGGCATTGATAAAGTTTCTCCAAATTATGCTACTGAATTTGCCAAGTACAATAAACTAATTGTTGAACAAGGAAAATAACCTTGCTAAAAATTAAATATTGCAAAGGACTGCGAAATGAGTAAAAAACTTTTATTAATTAAAAAAACAAAGAAAAATGGCTTTTATTAATGCTACACTTTGGAATGACATTCAGGTAACTGGTGCAACTAATGAGAAAAGATTTTCGCAGTTAGGAATCATCGATGCCGTGAAAGACTCAACACCTTTTGTTGATTACATTCCGCCAAGCGCAGTTGAGGCGATGAGTATGGCATCTTCATTAAGAGATGTACAAATTCCGGTCTTAAAAGACCAAACTGTTACTGTTGGAACTACGCCTGGTTTCCAATACATTCCGGCTAATTTACCTGAGTCAGATGAGTACGCTTTTGTTGCTTATGACGTGTTCTCAGGATTTAGACACTATCCATCTGCTTACGCTAACAATACTATTGATAGCGATTGGGCAAGAATGAACGTTATGAAAAACGTTGCTTATGCAATGGGTAACAAAGTTGAAGAAATTTTAGCAAGTGTTTTATCTGCTAGAAAAACTCAACAATTGGGTTACACAACTCAAGTATCTCAAGGCGATGGTACTTATTCTTTCAATACGTCAACCGACACTTTGACAATTTCAAAAGCTGCTCAAAAAGAAACAATGTTCTTCTACATGGAAGAATTGATGAAAGCAAATGAAGTTGGTGGTGGCTACCGTTTTGTTGGAAACAGAGGTGCATTTGCAACTCAAAGAGCCGAGTACTTAAAATACGGTGCTGGAAATACCAAAGATTTGCAAGGTTTAGGTGCTTTCCCGCTTGACAGATTGTATGAGTCAGGAAACATTTCTGCTGGTTCTGACGTATTCTCAGGTTATGCTTTGAGAGATGGTTCAATAGGAATATACGAAAATTTCCCTGCTGACTTCCGAAATGGAACTGAGATTGCTGGTAAAAAATGGACAATTACAGATATGGAATTACCATTCTGTCGTTTGAGAGCAAACATCTACACTAATTCTGAGGCTACCGATGCAACAGCATTGATTACATCAGGAACAGACTCAAATTTGATTATGTCACATTTTGAGGAGATGGCTATTTGGGTTCGTTTCTATGTTGTGTACAGATACAATTCTGACATCGCAAACAGAGTAAACGATATTGTGAAAATTGTTGGTGCAACTTCTTAATCTGAATTGAAATGAAAAGAGACGAACACAAAGCGTTAGCAACTGGGGAGTCAGTTGATTTAGCATCTCAGAAAAATTATGTTATTTTAACAGAAAGCACAACGCTTACTGCTGCTGATAGCGGAAAAATATTTGGAATCGGAACTGATGCGTTGACAATTACATTGCCATCAACACAAGCAGGTTTAGAGTTTACATTTATCAACATAGGTGCTGCTGGAAACAATATTATCACTATCAGTCCACAAGCTGCTGATGGTATTGCCGGAACAATTACATTAGCTTCAAGCGTTGTAACAAGAGTTGGTACAGTTGATACTGATTTAGTAAATACAAAAGCAACTTCTACCAAAGGAAATTCGGTAAGAATTATTGGTACAGGTGTTGCTGGAACAGGTGCTTACTACATTGTTAGTTCAACTGGTATTTGGGCATAACGTTTAAAATTTAAGTTTACAAGCAATGAGATACGGATTTACAGAAGATTTTAGTTCACAAGTAGTTTTAGACGCTGAATTAACGGCTTTGCCTGATAGCGGATTATATTTGAATAGTGGTGTTCATCCATCTATTACGATTAATAATCTTCTGTCTTTCCTATCTTTTGAGGACTTCACATTTTCAAATTGGGATAAAGATACGACTTACGGAAAATATACCGATACAAGAAAAAGAACTGATATTGTTCATCATCAAGGAAAAATTTATCAATCTTTGGTTTCCAACAATCAAGGCAACAATCCTGATGAATCTACCGATAAATGGTTAGAAACAAATTTGGAAAGTTTGAAAATCAAGAACTTTATTCTCAAGGTTGAGGATAGAGTTTTTAGCGATTTAAGGCTTACCAAAAGACTAATTAACAATCAGTACATTTACAATGTTTCCGGAAATACCGAAGTGACTTTGCCAAATGATTATTGTGCTTGGGTTTTTGAACCAAAAGGAAGTGATTACGTTAAAATTACAATCAATCAAATATCAATTCAGAAAGCCGGTACTAATCCATTAAGTCTTTACGTTATTAATCAAGGGGTTTTGATTGACACTCTTGAGATAACTCCGAGTAATGGAATTGTTGATTTCAAAACATTGAATTATTCTTTCAAAGGAAAAGGAAA
>Ga0222712_10007721_pt1 | contig 10331 bp, 8 predicted proteins | sample C33_657DmetaG_FD_165043 | JGI IMG/M metagenome (GOLD analysis project Ga0222712, IMG submission 165043) | Estuarine water microbial communities from San Francisco Bay, California, United States - C33_657D | ecosystem: Environmental > Aquatic > Marine > Unclassified | place: USA: California...
ACTTCAGGAAAAATTGAACGAAGCGATGCAAAAACTGTCTATCAAGCATCGTACTGTGGTTACTTTATTCGAAATTGAGGGCCTGAGCCACCAAGAGATCGCCGAGATCATGGATTCCTCCGTGGGAACCGTGCGCTCGCGGCTGCATTACGCGAAACAACTCTTGCAAGCTGAGCTCCAGCCTTACCTGCGCCGATGAAGCCCGATCACCAGAAACCCGTGAGCCTTGAGGATTTGCTGCGTTTGAAGCGGGCCGAGCGCCCCGCGCCGGAATTTTGGGTGCAATTTGAACGCGAGCTGCGCGCCAAACAACTCGCGGCTCTCGTTGCGAAACGTCCCTGGTGGCAGACTTTGCCCGCCCGCGCTCTGGCGGGATTTTCGCGTTATCATTTACCGCTCGGAGCTACGGCGGTGTTGGCGCTGACTTTTTTGAGCGTGCGGGAATATCAAACCCAGAACACCGGTTCCGGTGGCGTCGTATTGCCCGGGCTCGTGGAACAAGGAACTGAAAATAACCTTCGGGCGAATTCCGGCTTCTTGGCGGGCAATTCTGCGAACGTCGTTAATTTCCCGGCGATCAGCGCCTCGGAGGTTGCGGCGACGCAAAATACCGACATCAACGCGGCGGCGGAAAATAATTTTACGAGTGCCGACGGCGCGCAACGCGTCTCGGCGATGGCGACGCTCATCGGTGCTGGCGCCGATAAGGTGGCTGTCGCGAGCCCTTCGGCTCGCTCGATCGCGGAAAATTTTGCGGCGGCTCAATCCGATGATAATACCTTTGGCGGGCGGCCGCTGCTGAATCCGGTGATGCGTGGTTTTGAATCACGCGTGATGCCGGCACGTACGCCGGTGGTGGATCCGCTCGCGCAGATGAAGGCTCCAGCCGATGTGCGGCGGGCGCGTTACCTCGGCACGGCGTTGCCGGTCGTGGCTAATGCGAAACCCATTACCCCGCGGAGCAGCGAGCGCTTGGCCAGTCGGATTTCCGACGAGCGCCTCTACGAGTCGGTTAACAGCCGGCTCGGGCTCGGCGGTGATCGCTTGATGGTGAAATTCTGAGGCGGCCATTTTGCTCTGCGTCGGGACCGACGCGTTTGTAGCCGGGCTTGAGCGCCCGGCTTTTTTGCGTCGGGCGGCGAGGTTGCGAGCTTGAGCGCGGGGCAGGCGGCGATTGGCTCGGGTATGGCTGTTTTTCAAGAGACCCTGACGTTGCGGGCGCGCGGAGCCGGTTTGCATGAATTCACCGAGCAGGTCGCGGGCGTGCTCGGACGCAGCGGGATGGCGCGCGGAGTGGTGACGATTTTTTGTCAGCACACGAGTGCGAGTTTGGTGATTATGGAAAACGCCGATCCTTCGGCGCGGCGCGATCTCGTCGCGTGGCTCGATCGTCTCGTGCCGGCGGACGATCGCGCGTTTGAGCACACGCTCGAAGGGCCCGACGACATGCCTTCGCACATCAAAATGGCGCTCACGCGGACGAGCGAGAGTTTGCCGTTTGCCGACGGCCGATTACAGCTGGGGACGTGGCAGGGGATTTTTCTGTGGGAACACCGCCACGCGCCGCATGCCCGCACGGTGATCGTGACGGTGTTGGGCTGACGCGGCGGTTCAGCCGGGGACGCAGATGCCGCAGTTGTTGACGAAGAAATCGTTGCCCTTGTCGTCGACGAGGATGAAGGCAGGGAAGTCCTCCACTTCGATCTTCCAAATCGCTTCCATGCCGAGTTCGGGGTATTCGAGGACTTCGACTTTCTTGATGTTGTCCTGCGCCAAAATCGCGGCGGGGCCGCCGATGCTACCGAGGTAAAATCCGCCGTGGGCCTTGCAAGATTTGGTGACGGCTTGGCTGCGGTTGCCTTTGGCGAGCATGATCATGGAACCGCCGAGAGCTTGGAAATTGTTTACGTAACTATCCATGCGGCCGGCGGTCGTGGGACCGAAGGAACCGGAGGCGAAACCGGCGGGAGTCTTGGCGGGACCGGCGTAATAGATGGGGTGATTTTTAACGTAGTCGGGCAGGCCGAGGCCGGCGTCGATGCGCTCTTGAAGTTTCGCGTGGGCGCTGTCGCGGGCGACGATCATCGGGCCGGTGAGCGAGACGCGGGTGGTGACCGGATATTTGGAGAGCTCGGCGAGGATCTCGGGCATCGGGCGCCGGAGATCGATTTTGACGATGTTGTCGTCTTTGAAGCGGCGGTCGGCTTCCGGGATGAAGCGGCCGGGATTGGTTTCCATCGCTTCGAGAAAGACGCCGTCTTTGGTAATTTTGGCTTTGATGTTGCGGTCGGCGCTACACGAGACGCCCATGCCGACGGGGCAGCTGGCGCCGTGGCGCGGGAGGCGGACGACGCGGACGTCGAGGGCGAAATATTTACCGCCGAATTGGGCGCCGATTTTGCTGTTTTGGGCGATCTCGAGGATTTTCTTTTCCCACTCGAGGTCGCGGAAGGCGCGGCCGTGTTCGTTGCCGGTGGTGGGGAGCGCGTCGAGGTATTTGGCGGAGGCGAGCTTGAGGGTTTTCAGGCACGCTTCGGCGCTGGTGCCGCCGAGGACGAAAACGAGGTGATAGGGCGGGCAAGCGCTGGTGCCGAGGTATTGGAGTTTATCGGTGACGAATTTTTCGAGGCTCTTCGGATTGAGCAGCGCCTTGGTTTCTTGGTAGAGAAACATTTTGTTGGCGGAGCCGCCGCCTTTGGCGACGAAGAGGAATTCGTACTTCGCGCCCTCGGTGGCGTAGAGATCGATTTGGGCCGGGAGATTGGTGCCCGTGTTGACCTCTTTCCAGAGATCGATCGGTGCGACCTGGGAGTAGCGGAGGTTTTCCTTGGTGTAGCAGTCGTAGACGCCGCGACTAAGCCACTCGGCGTCGTTGGCGCCGGTCCAGACTTGTTGGCCTTTTTTGCCGAGGATGGTGGCGGTGCCGGTGTCCTGGCACATCGGAAGAATACCACGCGCGGCGATCTCGGCGTTTTTGAGCAGGGTGAGGGCGACGTAGCGGTCGTTGGCGCTGGCGGCGGGGTCGTCGAGGATGGCGGCGACTTGGGCGACGTGTTTCGAGCGGAGGAAAAACGACGTGTCGTGAAAGGCGTGCTGAGCGAGGTAGGCGAGAGTCTCGGGCGCGACTTTGAGAATTTCCCGACCTTCGAAGGTCGTGGTGCTCACGCCTTCCTTGGTGAGGAGGCGGTAAACGGTGTCGTCGGGGCCGAGGGGCAGCGGGTCTTGATAAACGAAGGCGGGCGTGGGCATGGGAAAAATTTGGCGTGAGGGTCGCAGGGAGTAAAGCGAGTGGCGAATGTTGACCCGCGTGGTCCGCGGAAAGTAGCGCCGCGTGGGGTCGGCGTTAATCGGCCTTACGGTGCGGCATGGCCATCGCGCGGATTGTAGCTTCGAAACGCGAGAGGTCGGCGGGCGTTGTGTTTTCGCTTCCCGGGTGGTTCCAGCCATGCGCTCCGGGCCAGATGCCGCGCGCGAGAAACGCCTCGCAGGCGGTGTTCATGCCAGCGACGTTGAGGTAATCTTTTTGTTCTTTTTCCTCGCGCACGCCGGAGACGAGGTGAGCGGGAATCGGCGCGATGATGCGACTGGAGACGTGCGCGAGGTCGTTGAGCGCGACGAAGGGGCGCGAGTCGACGAGCGATGTCGCGGGGCGCGACGTTTCACCGCGGAGGTAACGGTAATAATCGAGGTGATTGCACTCGAGGCCGTCGAAGGACTCGGGCGTGCTGCGCTCGATGCGGCCGTCGTGCCAGCGAATCTCGATCTGCCGGCCTACGACGTAGTGTAGCGTGGCGCGCTCGCAGAGCAGGGTTTCGTTGTGTGAGGCCGTGCCGGCGCAGGCGTGTGAGAGGGCGAAGCGCTGATTCACGCCGGTGGTGGTCGTCGCCTCGACGAAAAACGTGTCCGCGCCCTCGATGGCATGCGCGCGGTAAAGTTCGGCGCGAACGGTGGCGAGTTGTGCCCAGCTGTGTAACACGTGCGGCCCGGCCCAGAACAACATGTTGTGAACGAAGTGCGCCATGGCGTTGCCGAAACACGAATCGAGGACAGGTCGGTCCGCCATCATGAGGCGCCCGGCCCAGTCGTTGCGCTGGAAGTAGCTCGCCGGTCGCGGCCAGAGCGCGCTGAGCGTCGTGCTGCGCAACGCGCCGAACTCGCCCGCGAGCAGGCGCTCTTTCAACGCGAGACGCGGTTTCTCGACGATGAAGTTGAAACCGACGAGCGAAGATTTCGCCGCGCGCGTATCAGCCGCGATCATACGCTCGAGCTCGGCGTGATCGAGCGTGGGTGGTTTCTCAAGATAAACGGGCAGGCCGAGGGCGGTGGCCGCCGCGTGCATCTCGGCGTGGAGATTGATCGGCGTGGGGATGACCACGAGGTCGAGATCGCGCGCGCGAGCCGCGAGCATGGCGCGGTAGTCGGCAAACACCTGCACGCCCCGCGCGGCGAAGCCGAGGGTTTCACGTTCTTGGGCGAACGCAGCGGCGCGCGGATCGCAGGTGCAGATGAGTTTGGCGTGGCCGCGTTCCTCGAGACGAGCGACGGCGGTGTGGTGTGAACCGGCGAATCCGCCGAGGCCAACGATGGCGATGCGGATAGGGGGCTTCACACGATTTTCAACTTCGGCAAATCCTGTCCGTCGATCAGGCCGACGGGTCGGCCTTGAGCATCGACGACGATGAGGTCGTCGATCTTGTGGGCCTCAAAAAGACGGAGCGCGTCTACGCCGAGGGCTTCGGCGGAGATGGTTTTGGGTTTGCGCGTCATGAACGCAGCCACGGGGCGGCTCAAGAAATCGGGCCCGGTGAGTGCGCTGCGTCGAAAATCTCCGTCGGTGAGAATGCCGGAAAGGCGCCCGGTTTTTTGGGCGACGAGGGCGATGCTGCCGCTCTTGGCCTTGGTCATCGCGAGAATCGCGTCTTGGAGCGTGACGGTGTCAGCTGCGATGGGGAGGCGATCGGCGGTGCGCATGATGTCGCGCACGCGCAGCAGCAGCACGCGGCCGAGATTGCCCGCTGGATGGAAGCGCGCGAAGTCGTCGCGCGTGAGGCCACGGGCTTCGAGGATGACCATCGCGAGCGCGTCGCCGAGGGCGAGGGCGGCGGTGGTGCTCGCCGTCGGGGCGAGTTTGAGCGGGCAGGCTTCGCGGGGAACGCGGTAGAGGAGGCGGTGGTCCGCGGCGCGAGCGAGATCGGAATCGCTTTGAGCGGTGAACGCGACGATACGCAGACCGAAACGTTTCAAGAGCGGCACGAGGCGCAGGATTTCTTCGGATTGGCCGCTGTTGCTGAGCAGAATCGCGAGATCGCCCTCGGCGCAGAGCCCGAGATCACCGTGGAGCGCCTGCGTGGCGTCGAGAAAACACGAGGCGACGCCGGTGCTGTTGAAAGTCGCGGCGATTTTTTGGGCGATGTGGGCGGATTTGCCGACGCCGCTGAAGATCAGTTTGCCACTGGCGGCAACCGTGGACTCGACGGCGCGAGCGGTGGCGACAAATTCCCGGTCTAAGCTCCGGGCGGTGGCGGTGAGGGCCTCGCCTTCGATACGGAAGCAGCGGCGGGCGCGGGCGAGGGCGGATTTCGGAGCGATGGCCATTTATGATTTGAACCGCGAGGGCGGAGGCTGGAACTTAGGGGAGGCTCATTTGCATTCAATCCCTTTCCCTGTTTCCGATGTTCAAGTTTTTAAAAATCCTCTCCGCGTTAATAGTGCTGGCCTTTGGGCTGGCGGGCGCAGGCTGTGGTCCCGGCGAAAGCTTGGGCTTGAGCGCAGAGACGGATGACGCGGCGTACCGCGAAGGTCAGCAACTGGTCAAACAGGGCCGGCCGCAGGAAGCGCTGTCGACGTTTCTGCGCGTGATCGCGCGGCGCGGCGAGGCCTCGCCCGAGTCGCACCTCGAAGCCGGTCTCATTTACAAACAGCACATCAAAGACCCGATCGCGGCTATTTATCATTTCCGCAAGTACCTCGAGCAACAGCCCAACTCCCGCCAAGCCCCGCTCGTGCGCCAACAGATCGAGGCGGCGAAACGTGATTTTGGCCGCACGTTGCCCAATCAGCCGCTCGACTCGCGCGAAGTGCGGCTCGACGGTTTTGACCAACGCGAACGCCTTGAGCGCGAAAATGAACAGCTCCGCAACGAACTCGCCACCCTGCGCGGCTTGAGCGGTAGCGCGCCCACCAGCCTCGGTTCTGTCCCTCGTGGCGCCACCGCTGAAAGCGTGGATGCGCGCCTCCCTGCGCCGGCGGCGGCAGACGAAGCCTCAGCCATCACGCTCGCGCCTATCGCCAATCGCGAGCCGGAACCCAATACTGATTTTCAAACGCCTGCCAACGCAGCCGGTTCGCGCGGCAAGGCCTTGGCTCCGAGCGCAGCTGGCGGTCGGCGGCACACGGTCGCGGCGAAAGACTCGCTCTACGCCATTGCAAAAAAATATTACGGCGCCGCCACCAACGCCCGCGTCCAAGCCCTCATCGAGGCCAACCGCGATGTGCTGCCCGCCGGTGCGAGCACGCCGCTCAAGGAAGGCATGACGTTAAAAATTCCGTGATCGTGCGGTCGCTACTTTGCGGCGGTTAATTTTCTCGCGCGATTTTCCTCCCGCTATTTCTCCATGCCCCGTACGTCGCACCGCACCGCTGGTTTCACCGAGTCGCTCATCCGCGAGATGTCGCGCGTCGCCGCGCACCACCGCGCAATTAATCTCTCGCAAGGTTTTCCTGATTGGGACCCGCCGGCTGCGTATATACGACTTGGTTAATGGGATCGGTGTAAGTCACGGCCGCCATCAACGGAGTCGTCGCACATGAGATCCCTCCCCAAGCCAACACCCACGACAGCACCCTGCTTAGCCTCAGGCTTCTCCGTCCTGATGGGTAAAAAAGGGCAAGCCATGTACCTAACCATACCCCCAACAGACCCGTCTGAAACAGACCATCTTGTGCGCGACTCCTCGTGACCGCAGGCCCTTCACCTTGGTCGGTTTTAACCAAAGGCATAAGCTTTGGGACTTGTTGCATATTTTCATCAATATCATAAATTATAAAATATGACAATTACTTGCATATTACCAAGATGGTTTGTTTCAGCTACCAACCAGCCAGATTGCGGTCTGCCCAAATTATTGGGCTTATGGGCTCCGCGATGGGTACGGATTGGGCGTTACGGTCCCCTCAGACCCTGCGAAGCCTTATTCTCCCGGCCAATTTCGTCACCTGCGGGCGCTAGGGAAGGCGCATAGATCTCGGGTTCACCGCCGAGCGATCAGTGCTCGGTCTGTTACCTGAATTCAGTTCAACTTTACGGCTTGGCCGGGCCGCGTGGAGGTGAGTTGGCCGGCGCGGATCACGGGGATGCCGTTCACGATCACGTCGCTGAAGCCCGTCGCGTAATGGTGCGGGTCGTCGTAGGTCGAGGGATCGTTCACGGTCGCGGGGTCGAAGATCACGACGTCGGCGATGGCGCCGAGGCGGAGTTCGCCGCGCTCGCCGAGGCGAAACGTGCGCGCGGGCAGCGAGGTCATTTTGCGCACGGCGTCTTCGAGCGAGATCACCTTTTGGTCGCGCACGTAGCGGCCGAGGATGCGGGCGTTGTTGCCGTAGCCGCGCGGGTGGGGGACGGCTTCGCCAAATTTCCGGATGCCGGAATCAGAGGCGATCATGGTGAGTGGTTGCGCGAGAAATTTTTTGAGGTCGGGCTCGCTCATGCCGTGGAAGACGCCTTGTGCGCCGCCGCGCGCTTCGATGTCGAGGATCGTCTCGATCTGGTCGTCGAGCGTCGCCGCGCCGCGGAGGAGTTGCGCGCATTGCGGGATGGTTTTGCCGTTGAAGCGCGGGTCGGGTTTGAAGTTGGCTACGACGGCGTAGGTGAAGTCGCCGCGTTGGCCCTTGGCGATGGAGTCTTTCATCTCGGCGACCATCTGGGCCTTGATCGCGGGATCGGCGAGGCGCTCTTTGTAGCGCGCGGCGCCGCCTTCGCGGAACTCGGCGGCGATGAGTGCGGAGATGCCGGTGCTCGACGCGGTGTAGGCGTATTGGTCCTGCGTGATTTTCAAGCCGGCGGCGCGGGCGCGGTCGAGGTAGGCGAGGATTTCGTCGGCGCGGCCCCAGGCGTTGGGGCTGGCGAGTTTGATATGGGAAACTTCGGCGGGGATTTTTGCCTCGCGGGCGACGGTGGTGAGTTCGTCGAGGGCTTCGAGGATGCGGGAGTTTTCGTAGCGCATGTGGCTCGCGTAGATGCCGCCATGCGCGGCGGCGACTTTGGCGAGGGCGACGATTTCATCGGTCTTGGCAAAGGAGCCGGGTAAATAAATCAGTCCCGTGCTCAGGCCGACGGCGCCCTCTTGCATCGCTTGTTCGACGAGGGCGCACATTTTTTCCAATTCGGCGGGCGTGGGCGGGCGCATGAAGCTGCCGCCCATGACTTGGAAACGCACCGTGTTGTGGCCGATGAGCGTGGCGACGTTGAGCGAGACGCCGGTGCGCGCGAGTTGGGCGAAGAAGGCACCGACCTCGAGCTTCGAGCCGCCGCAGTTGCCGGTGACGATGGTGGTGACGCCCATGCGCAGGAAATTTTCCGCGGTGGGGAGATCGTTGACATCTTCGGAGTGCGTGTGGACGTCGATGAAGCCGGGAGCGACGACGTGGCCGGCGGCGTCGATTTCGGTGGGTGCGGTGGAGCCGGCGGGGAGTTGTCCGATCGCGGCGATGCGGCCGGCGCGGATGGCGAGATCGCCGGGGCGCGCGGGTGCGCCGGTGCCGTCGATGAGCGAGGCGTGGCGGATGATGAGATCGTAGGTCTCGGCGCCAAGGGGCAACGAGACGAGCGGGACGACGAGGCAGAGCAGGAGGCGTCGGGCGAGGCGCATGGGGGAAAGCGAGCACCGTGAGGCTCAAACTCGCGCGCGGCAATGCGGGATCGTGGATGTTCGGGTGGGTTTCAGTGCGGCGCGTGACGGCGACGTGAATTTAACGCGCGGCGTTGATTTTTGACTTTGCGCGCGGACGCGGGCGGCGTGTGGTGGAGTGATGGCAGCGCGGCCCACGTTTCGCATGGCGGTGAAGTTTTGGCTCAAGCTGGGGCTGCTCAGCTTTGGCGGACCTGCGGGGCAGATCGCGCTGATGCATCGGGAACTCGTGGAGCAGAAAAAGTGGGTCGAGGAAGCGCGGTTTTTGCACGCGTTGAATTTTTGTATGCTCTTGCCCGGTCCCGAGGCGACGCAACTGGCGACGTATTGCGGGTGGCTCTTGCATGGCGTGCGCGGGGGCTTGGTGGCGGGCGCGCTGTTTGTGTTGCCGGGCGCGCTGGCGATGTGGGGCTTGAGTTGGATTTACGTGAGCTACGGGGCGGTGCCGGCGGTGGCGGGTGGGTTACACGGGTTGAAGGCGGCGGTGTTGGCGATTCTCGCGGTGGCCGTCGTGCGGGTCCGGCGCAAGTCCTTGCAAACGCCGATCGCGTGGGCGCTCGCGGTGACGGCGGGCGCGGCGCTCGCTTGGGGTGTGGCGCCGTTTCCGGTGGTCGTCGGGGTCGCGCTGGCGGTGGGATTTTTCAGCGTGCGCCGTTGGCCGGATGCGTTGGGGCCAAGCGCGGCCGCGAGCGCGGGCGAGGTGGCGGGGGCAAACGACGCGACGCAGACTCGCACGGTGCGCGAGACGGCGTGGATCGCCGGCATCGGTTTGGCGTTGTGGTTCGCGCCGGTCTTGGGCGCGGTGTGGTTGCAAGGCGGCGAAGGACTTTTCGCACAGCTCGGTTGGTTTTTCAGCAAGGCGGCGGTGGTGACCTTTGGCGGGGCTTACGCGGTGTTGCCGTATGTGGGGCAACAGGCGGTGGAGCATTATCAGTGGGTCACGGCGCCGCAGATGGTGGATGGGTTGGCGCTCGCGGAGACGACGCCGGGGCCGTTGATTTTGGTGCTGCAACACGTGGGGTTTCTCGCGGGTTGGGCGCAACCGGGCGGGCTCTCGCCCCTGGCCGCGGCGACGTGGGGTGCGGCGATGACGACGTGGGTGACCTTCGTACCTACGTTTTTATTTATCCTCGTGGGCGCGCCGTACGTCGAGCGGTGTCGCGGCTGGGCGGCCTGGCGCGGGGCCTTGGCGGCGGTGTCGGCGGCGGTGGTCGGCGTGATCGCGCAGCTGGCGGGTTGGTTTGCGTGGCACGCGTTGTGGCCGCAGGGCCTGAGCGCAGGGGTTGATTTTTGGGTCTTGGGCTTGGCGGTGGCGGCTGGGGTGGCGTTGCAATGGGGCCGCGTGGGCCTCGGCTGGGTCGTATTGGCGTGCGGAGTCGCGGGGGCGTTGAGCGTGAATTGAGGTGCGGGACCTGAAAAACGCTT
>Ga0222712_10007722_pt1 | contig 10330 bp, 8 predicted proteins | sample C33_657DmetaG_FD_165043 | JGI IMG/M metagenome (GOLD analysis project Ga0222712, IMG submission 165043) | Estuarine water microbial communities from San Francisco Bay, California, United States - C33_657D | ecosystem: Environmental > Aquatic > Marine > Unclassified | place: USA: California...
AATTTCTTTTTTTTTAATTTCTTATGCTGTAAATGATGCTCCGGTTGGTAAGATGTTGAAATCTAACACAATGAATTCAGCGGTTTTAGTAGGTTGTAAATAAATTTGTCCTGCTAAAATGTTTCTATCAATTACATCAGGTGTGTTGTTGGATTCATCCATTACCACTCTGAACGCATATAAACCTTGTCTTTGTTGAATTGCATCTAAATAAGGATTAACCGTATTTAAGAATTTGTTTCTAGTCGTTGCAGTATTTTGTTCGAATACTAAGTAACGAGATGTAGAAGCGATATATTTCTTAACTTTGATTAATAATCTTCTTACGTTGATTCTATCTAATGCAGATGCTTTATCTTGTAAAGTTTTCTGTCCAAATGCCACAATACCCTCACCAGGGAAAGAAGCGATTGGATTAACTTTATTCTCATATAAGAAATCTCTTTCCGAATGTGTTAATCTATCTAATACTGAAACTGCTCCGATGATTCCACCTCTATTCAAACCTGCTGGTGCAAACCATTCTGCTGCAACTGCATCGTTCGCTGCGTAAATTCCTGGCATCAATACTGATGGTGGAACTGCAGTTAATTTGTTGGTGTTTCTATCGATTGTTTTCATCCACGGGTAATATGTTCCAACGTAGTTAGAATCGATTGACTGTGCCTGCTCTACTGCCAAATCTTGACCTTCTGCAGGACCAGTTACATCACCGATGAAGAATGCATCTTCACGAGATTCAACCATATCAATAATCTTATCGAATACATAAGAGTGGTGGTAACGCACGATACCCGGTGCAACTACTAAGTTAATATCAAAATCATCTGGGTTAGAAACCGAATTGATTGCTTTCAAATATGCAACTGAACCATTTGATGTAGATGTTGATAAATCGAATCCTTGTGAATTACCTGCTGAAATATCAGTTCCTTTATCATTAGAGATTGTTGGAGTTACGCCATCAAATCCACCTTGAAAACCAACTACGAATTGTCTTTTATTAACATCTGCTGTTGCAGAACCAGTTAATTCATATTCTAATTCAGTATCGAATGCGAATGCAGTGTTTGTTCCGTTTCCTGCTCCGTTTGGAATTGGTGCTAAGAAATGAGAGTTGTCAATTTTAACCAATGTTGATTCTAAATCAATACCACTATATTTAGTAGATGATGATGCTGTGTTAGAATCAGAACCGGTTGTAAATACTACTGCTGGAATGATTGAATCATCACCTGCAATTGGAGATTGGTATGCTTCGTGTCCAAATGGTCCTGCGATGATTGGGAATGAACCCTCTGGTGCAACTTCTACTCTAACTATCTTAGAACGATTTGCGTAATCACCATTTTCAGTTTGTTTACCATTTGCATCGATAGTTACGTTTCTATCACCAATTACCTTTAAGATATAGTTTGGAGATGCAGGGTCTAAATTAACGTTATTATAAGTTTCTAATACTGATTTTCTTTTATCTGTATCAGAGTATGCTCTAATTGATAATGAGAATGTAGCGTAATCAGTTGCATTAGATTCACCTGCTGCTTTTACGTTATATACTGATACTTTATATTCTTTGTTATAGTTTGAACCATCACCCAACGTATGTAAACGGAATAGGTTACTTCTTTCACCCGAAATGATTTGTGATTGAATCCACGGAGTAGATGCATAAGAAACATCTTGGTCTGTAAAATCTTGATCATCTAACCCTACTAACACAACCTTAGCACCTGCAGATAATTCTGAAGATAATAATGTTGCAGCGTTTTCAAAATATTGTGATACATACACACCTTTAGTTCCTCTTGGAGATTCACCGAATACATCCGATAAATCATTACCTGCTGAAGGTAATACTGATGAAGAGATTGTTAAGTTATATGCTGAATCTGAACCACTTACTGAAATATTAAATTCAGATGCAGATGGTGCAGATTGGATTGATGCGGTAATAGCATCACCATCACCAGATGTAGTCCAGTTATGTGTAGATTTTAATACACCCACTAATGTAGTTCCTTCAGAACCACTAATAGCGATACCTTTTGGTTCTACTTGTGTATAACCACCAACATGACCAACACGAACAATTGTCACTGTCCCTGCTTCACGTAAATAGTTTTGAACGGCATATCCTGTATAGTAATCACCATTGGGTACACCGAAAATTGATTCAAATTGAGATTGTGTATTAACAATCGTTGGAACGAATGCAGGTCCTTTAGCGAAAGGTCCGATGATTGCTGCTCCTATTTCTCCGATTCCTTGTGATAAGAACGAAAGGTCATTTTCTCTCGTAAATACACCAGGTGATACAATTTTTTCTGCCATTTTATATTACTCCTGTTAAATTTTTTGTTGTGTAATGATACACATATAAGTATTAGCTACTTTTTGTAAAGATTATTTTTATTATTCCGTTTCTAATGAGATTGGTGTAAACAGACCAGTATTTGGGTCATAATTACCATCACCATACTTCTCATTCAGAGTTTTAAAAAGATTTGTTTCAAATTCTACCAATTCGGAATGTGTAGTAAGTAATGTAGATTCGATTGTATCAATCTCATCTAATTTTTTCTTTCTTTCTACTTGTAGTTGTCCTAATTCTAAAAAAACTTGTGAAACATCATCTCTTAATTTGTTAATTTGTGAGATTTCCTCATCCGTAAACTTAATTTGTTCTGCCATTTTATATATTTGTTAGTTTGTATTCTATATATATAAATATATGGATTTCTCCCAAACGTAAAATTATCTAGTAAACGTTAAGGTTGCGTATGTTCCTTTTAATCCTTGATCGATAGCTCTAACTCTAATATACCACGTTCCTGCAGTTAATAAAGTATTTACCTCAATTGAGTTTGTGCTCCATTCTGTTTTAGTAACCGTTGGTGTAGTAAATGATGGATTATTTGCAATATCAATATCGTAAGCAGTAATACCAGTTGTTCCTACTGATGCTGGTGCTGTCCAACTTACAAATGGAGATGCATATGCTAATGATGTTGGTGCACCTGGTGATGCTAAATCTGTAAACGTATTACCACCTTTGTTGTGAGTAATATAGCCATTTACCATATATGTATCTTCATCCTCAACGTCAATCGAAACAATTTCAGTTGTTTTATCAATAGTATCAATTGCTGTGATATTAACTTCAGTTCCATCACCTTTGATTAATTTATCACCAACTACTAAGTTGAACATTTCTTTGAATAAGTAATCACCTGTAATTGAATCTTTTACTAACATAGGGTGTTCTGCAGTTGCAGTGACTTCACCATTATTAATATTATAATAACGAGATGCAAATGAATATGTTAAACCAACGATGGTTACGTCTTTTTCAGTTTTTGATAATTGAGATGAAGACCAATCTAAGAATGTTCCATCTGAATCAGTTCCTAAACCACCGATAGAGAATCCTTTTAATACATCTCCTTCGTTCAAATCACCTGCCTCTACAATTGTTCCATCCGATAATAAGACCGGTGAATCAATCGTTAAACACAATGCAGTTGAATTACCATCATATGAATCTACCGAATAAACAGTCTTATCTTTATTTGAGTTATAACCAGTTGCGTGATCGTTAAATCCATCAGCAAATATAGAACGAATAGTATGGGTTTGAATACCCATCAATGAAGTTTGAGCCCCAGCACCTTGAGGATTCATATTTGAAACCGTAAATGTTGCAGATGCACCACTATTAGTAGTTAATGAAATATAACTACCTGCAGGGACACTCCAAGTAAAGTTTGCACTTCTTGCACTAATTCTACTAAAATTAGAACCAGCTCCATTAAATCCCAATGTATATACTTCAGATGTTCCTTCTACTGCATAAGTGTATCCACTTATTGAACCAACTGAATCAATTGCAAATGATGACAATGAGATTGGACCGGTTGTGTTTCCTTTTGCTGCTGATAATGATTTAGTAGTCTGACCTGTAGCAGAAGCTAAACCGTTTAAACTTAATGTGTTTCCTGATGTTAATGTTGCCATTTATTTGTTTCCTATATTATTATAAATATAAAGTAATTGGTCTACCCATTTATCTTTATCGGTGAATTTATTTACCATATATGATTTGATTTCATTGAACCAATGATTTTTTTCATCATATTCAGTATTTATTAACTTACTATAAATATCATTAAATTCCTTTTTAGATGATGCACGATATGGATATTCTAAATCTTTACACCAATCCTTATGAATTATTGGTAATTTTCCATTATCAACTGCTTCAAATATACTATAACCAAATGGTTCGGATGTAAAACATGAATGTGATATTCCCCAATCCATAGTATAAAAGATATTTTTGAATTCTGGTTTGTAATGATATACTTTTGATTTAGAAGTATCAATCTTTACACCCTCTCTCCAAATTGTATTAAACTCTACCGAATTTGTAAAAATGTAAGATTTTAATCCATCCAAATAATGTGGATTTTTTCTACCCTCGCATCTTGCAGCAAAACCCAACGTATTAGATTTAGATAATAATAAATTATTTTTGAATTCGTAAAAATTTGTAATATTTGTATTTGGAAATAAAATATCAAATAACCCTACCCAAATTGTATTAGATGACCATTCATTTACTTCTCTTTCCCATTCTGAACTTAAATAAGGATGCCATGCAAGTGATGCATCAGTTCCGATTTGTGATTTTAATATATGGTCTACCGAATTATGTAAAACGTTTGAATGAATTTTATCTTTATTATCAACTATACATTTCATCGGAGTATAATGACCATGTAAAATATTTATTCTTCTTGCACCTTTACATAATTCTTCAAATTTTTCAATATCATCCCCATGCCAATAAGTTTCAATGGGAAATTGGTAATCTTCATTGCCTTTAGGTTTGTTTCTATGAATTAAAAGTATTGGTTTTACATCTAATTTAGGTGCAATTAACTCCATCCATAAATTTACCCAAGTATCAGAACCGGCATTTACCCACGGTCCTCCGCCAGTAGTGTAATATACATCATATTCCATAATTATTTTTTAATAATAATTTTACCACTAAAATTACCTGCGAATGAAATTGATAATGAATTTTCGGTTAAAGATTCTACTATTGATGGTTGTTCTTGTCTTTTGGTTGAAGTATTCCATGCTTGAACTAATGGAAATTCTTCATTTAAGTTGTGAATAATCGTATAAGTTGAATTACCACTTACAATTTCTTTATGAGTTGTTAAATCTTCATTTGAAATTATATGACCACCTTTTGCAACTACAATATATCCACTATGAGGTGATGATAATTTTATTGTCGTTGTATTATTATCAGTAAGTTTTACCGATTTTGGTATAATTTGTGAATCATCCGTTCCATATACTGAAACTATGATGTTTTTTGAATTGAAATTATGATTTACTGCAATTGTTTCTAAATTATCAAACGAAGAAGTTACGGTTGTAACTTGTGATATTTCAACTGCAGGTAAATTTGTTAATTGAGAACCATCCCCTATGAATGAACCAGAGTATTGACCTGTAAATGAACCTGAAAATAGTTCACCTATGGTGTTTAAGTATCTCTCGTCTAAGGATGATGTTAATTGTGCTGAGGATGAAACTAAGTTTGTTCCTCCAAATGTTAATTCCGAACCATTACCTAAGAAGTATGATGCGGATATGATTCCGGTAAGTTGTATAGAACCAGATGAAACTGAATCAGTTGTTATTATTTGTTGGACGGTTGGAATTCCGTTGTCTTTTTCAAAATAAATCCTACCATCGTAGGTATTTATAGCCAACTCCCCTAATTCTAGAGTTGCGGTTGTTGGGATTTTACCCTCTACTGCTGTTCTTTTTAGCTTTACTACTTGTGCCATATTTATGACTTACCGTTTTCATTATTTAACTACTCGGTTATGTAATAGCCCCTTCTTATATAAGAAGGGGCTTTAACCTTTATTTTTCTATTATTTTATTGCAATTTTGACTTTAATTCGTCAATTTGTTTTTGTTGTTCTTTGATTGCTTCAATTAAAAGACCAGTTAATTTAGCGTAATCAACACCTTTATAACCATTTTCTCTGTTATGAACCAATTGTGGTAAAACTTCTTCAACTTCCTGAGCAATAACCCCTACCGTTGGTAAAGATTGTTGTAATTCATCAGCGTTAGAATTCCATTCCCAAGTTACACCATTTAATTGTTGAACTTTTTCGATTGGATTTTCGATATTCTTAATATTATCTTTTAATCTTCTATCTGATGATGCATAAGCGATAATATCACCCGTTGCGGATACACTAGCAAATGTTACTGCTGATGTAGTAGCAACTGCTTGTCCGATTGAGAACGTTACTGCACCTGTTGCTCCACTTACACTAACACCCGTTCCTGCTACTGCAGAAGTTACACCGGCGTTGGTTAAAGTAATTGTGCTTCCCAATGCAACTGAACCACCACCACTCATACCTGTTCCCGCGGTTATGGTTACTGATGAGTTAGTAAGAGATGAGTTAGCAATATTAGAAAGAGTGTTTGTTGCTCCACTAATTGTTTTATTTGTCAATGTAACACTTGATGCTGCAAATGAACCAGTATATATTTCTAAATTAGAAGTTTCAATTTCTAATGCAGTTAATCTTGCAATAGCACTTCCACTTGCTGTTGATAATTGATCTAATCTACTAGTTTGAGTAGCGTTAGTAGCATTACTTGAAGTTACGAATGATGCAAACGCAGTATCATTTGTTGTATCAACTGAATTAATTAACGTTACGATTTCAGCAAAAGTATCTTTATCTGCATCTGCTGCTGATAAGATTGCATCAATTCTAGTCTTTTCCGTAACAATTCTACTATCTACTGAAGAACTATATGTAGTAAATCCAGTTGTAGATGAAATAGCTACTTGAGATGAACCACTTACTACACCTGATGGTAATAATGGGGTTACTTGAGATGAACCACTTACAATACCAGTTCCACCTAAAACTTGAGATGAACCACTAACAATTCCCGCAGGGATTGAAGAGATTGAAGCGTAAGTTATTTGTGATGAACCACTAACAATACCTGCTGGGATTGAAGAGATTGAAGCGTAAGTTATTTGTGATGAACCCGAAACGATTCCGGTTCCACCTAAAACTTGAGATGAACCTGAAACTGAACCTGCAGGTAATAATGAAGTTACTTGAGATGAACCACTAACAATACCTGCTGGGATTGAAGAGATTGAAGCATAAGTTACTTGAGATGAACCTGAGATAATTCCCGTTCCACCTAAAACTTGTACCGAACCACTAATAACACCTTCGGCATTTAATTTAGTTTTTACTCTAGCATCTGTATAATATAAGTTTGTTCCTTCAGATACGTTTGTTGTAGTATTACCACTTACGTTTGCTAAATTTACTTGAGATGAACCAGAAATAATTCCTTCACCTAATGTATTTAAATATCTTGTATCAAATTCAGTTGTAAGTTGAGATGAACCAGAGATTACACCACCCGGTAATAAAGAAGTTACTTGTGCAGAACCCGAAACAATTCCCGCGGGGATTGAAGAGATTGAAGCATAAGTTACTTGAGATGAACCAGAAATTACACCTTCAGCGTTTAATTTAGTTTTTACTCTTGCATCAGTATAATAAAGGTTTGAACCTTCAGATACGTTTGAAGTTGTGTTTCCATTTACACTTCCTAAATTAATTTGCGATGAACCACTTACTACACCAGTTGGTAATAATGGAGTTATTTGTGCAGAACCTGAAACAAGTCCTCTACCTTTAGTTTCATATGAACCCGTTACAGATTCGATAGAAGTTAATCTAGCGTTTTGTGCTGTATTTGCAGTATCATTTGAACCACTATATGATTCTAATGAAGTTAATCTAGCGTTTTGTGCTGCATCAGTTGCGTTTGATGAAGTAACAAATCCTGCAAAAGCAGTATCATTTGTTGTATCAACTGAATTAATTAACGTTACGATTTCAGCAAAAGTATCTGCATCTGCAGTAGATGCTGCTAAAATAGCATCAATTCTTCCCTTTTCAGTAGAAATTTTACTATCTACTGAAGAACTATATGATGAGAAGCCAGTTGTAGATGAAATTACTACTTGAGATGAACCAGAGATTACACCTTCGGCATCTAATTTAGTTTTTACTCTAGCATCTGTGTAGTATAAATTCGAACCTTCAGTTAAGTTTGAAGTTGAATTACCACTTACGTCTGCTAAACTGATTTGTGATGAACCACTAACAATACCAGTTCCACCTAAAACTTGAGATGAACCTGAAATTACACCTTCTGCAGTTAATTTAGTTTTTACTCTTGTATCTGTGTAGTATAAGTTTGTTCCTTCAATTACATTTGAAGTTGTATTTCCACTTACACTTCCCAAATTTACTTGAGATGAACCAGAAACGATTCCTGCAGGTATAGATGAGATTGAAGCGTAAACTACTTGTGATGAACCAGAAACGATTCCTCTACCTTTAGTTTCGTATGAACCAGTAACTGATTCGATTGAAGTTAATCTAGCAGATTGAGCATCATTTGCTGCATTACTTGCAGTATAGAATGAAGCAAAAGCATTATCATTAGTTGTATCAATTGAATTAACTAATGAAACGATTTCTGCAAAACTATCAGTATTTGCATCTGCTGCTAATAAAATAGCATCAACTCTTTCTTTTTCAGTAGAAATTCTACCATCCAATGAAGAACTGAAAGCAGAATAACCAGTAGTTGCTGATATGTTTACTTGAGATGACCCACTAACTACACCTTCTCCGTTTGTATTTAAGTAACGAGAATCTAAATCGTTAGTAAGTTGAGATGAACCAGAAACAATTCCAGTACCCCCAAATTTTAATTGAGAACCATCACCTATGAAAGTTCCACCGGTATAAGTTGTTCCTTGGAATGAACCACTATACGAACCACTATATATACCATTATCAGGTAACGTAAACGTTGAACCATCGGCAAAGGTTAGTGAACCTGAAATTATTGGACTGTGTAATATCATCTTTTTTTATCCTTTTTATTATATTATAAGTATATAATTATTTATTAAATTGAACCCCCATCGATTTGTGAAATTATTGTTCCAGCTGCAGTACCTGTTACATCACCACTCATTGTTATTTGTGCAGAACCACTAAATAGTCCCAACAAATTAGCTTGATTTGTGATTGCAGTTCCTAAACCTTCAACTTGATTTGAAGTAATAGAACCACTAACAATGTGGCCACCTCGTGCAACAACTGCATAACCACTTCTTGGAGATTCGAAAGTGATTGTAACCGTATTGGTATCACTATGTCTTAAAGTTTGTGGAATTACTTGATAACCATCTTCATCGAATACTTGTGCAATTGCATTTGGAGTATTGAAGTTGTGATTGACTACCCATGTAGATGAGTTTGAGAATGAACGTTGAACGGTTGCTGCTTGATCAACGGTAATATTTGTTAATTGTGAGCCATCGCCTGAAAAATATGATGCTGTAATGCTTCCATTTAAGTTGATGTTACCTGCGATTGCAGTTTCGGTATTAGTTGATACTAATTCGTTGACTTCATCAACACTACCACTTTTACGAATAAAAGCTTTACCATCATAAACGTTTACTGCAATTTCTCCAGTCTCTAATGAACTGATTGTTGGTTTCGAACCAGAGGTGGTTGACCTCTTTAAACGGATTATTTGTGCCATTTGTTATACCCTATTTATTTATTTGTGATTTTAAATTTTCAATTTCTTTTGATAAATCTTTAATACCTTCGATAAGAAGTGAAACTAACTTATCATATTTAACTGCTTTGTATCCATTATCACGAGTATCAACCAATTCTGGAAGGATTTCTTCAATTTCTTGAGCAATTACCCCGTAATCTTTACCTTTATAAATATGTTGTTTCTCAACATTCCAGTCAAAACTATACCCACCAATTTGATTAATTTTCTGTAAAGGGTTTAAAATTGGTTGAATATTATCTTTTAATCTTCTATCAGATGATGCGTATGCAACAATATCACCACCTGCATTTATATCACCACTTACACCCACCCCACCAGTTACGATTAATGCTCCAGTAGTTTTATCAGTTGATGCAGTAGCATTTGTTATTGTTATTGCATCAGAGGTAGTTGCACCTGCAGTGGTTACGTTTTGTAATGTTTTTGTAATTTGCGATGAACCACTTACAATTCCACTTCCACCTGTAATAGTTGGTAAAGTTATAGAACCACCCAATGTTACGGATGTCCTGCAATTGTGATAGTTTTATTAGAACCTAATTGAGAACCATCTATTTGAGATGAACCA
>Ga0222712_10007725_pt1 | contig 10330 bp, 9 predicted proteins | sample C33_657DmetaG_FD_165043 | JGI IMG/M metagenome (GOLD analysis project Ga0222712, IMG submission 165043) | Estuarine water microbial communities from San Francisco Bay, California, United States - C33_657D | ecosystem: Environmental > Aquatic > Marine > Unclassified | place: USA: California...
ACGGCGAGAACCAGCAGGGCCCAGATACCTATAGCCAGTGCGAAAGGAACTCCAAGTCCTTCCAAACCAATTGCGGTCAAGGCGATAATCAAGCGCTCAGTACGTTCTGCGATTCCACCAGAGCATGAGATCTGCATACTCTCTGCTTTAGCCCTTATGTATGGCACGAGCGAACCAAAAACTAGCGAGCCGATTACTACAGCAGTTAGCGGGTCATCTGACTTAATTAAGAAAAGTGTTAAACCGACCAAAATTGCTGAGTCGGTGATTCGATCAATGGTTGAATCTAAAAATCCACCCCATGCGCTGGCGCCTTTATTGGAGATTCGCGCCATTGCGCCATCGAAGAGGTCACTAAGTGCGAAAAATGAGATAACGAGAGTTCCAATAAAGAAATCGCCCTTGGGATAGAAGTAGAGCGCCGACGTAACTAGACCCAGCGCACCAATAAAAGTCACTGCATTTGGAGTTAATCCAATAGCAAGAGCACCGCGGGCGATCGGATTGATGGCGCGGGTGACGGCGGGCTTTAAAGAGGCGCTTAACATCAGGTCCATCGTAGGCTCCCGTGCGGATTTTCACCTATTCTGACGCCTGTGAGTTCAGGGAGAGATACTGCTTATCCGCGTATTCATATATATGGACATGTCTCCTCGCAACCAAAGGCGCTAGCGGAACTCTTCGGTGCGGTTCTTTCCAATGAACCAATAGCCGAGAGCGAACTAGCTATCTTTGCAATTAATCCTGCTGCCGGCATCGATCAAGAAACAATAGATCTTTGGTCAGCGCTATCAGATTTTCAATTGCCTCGTTTAGTTGTCGTTAATGAATTAGAAGGTAGTGATTCTGATTTTGATGATGCGGTTCTACTTGCCAATCGTGTTTTCGATCCCCTAGTAACTCCTTACCTAGTTCTACATGACGATGCAGGAAATCCCACTGCTTTGATTGATCTCGAGACTCTGGAAATTATCGATTATTCGCAAAGTCCGGCAGCACGCAGAGATAGCGATGTCGAACATAAAGAGTTAGTTGCTGATTTCAGAAGTGAATATTTAGAGGCGGTAGAAGATGCTGGAGAAAGCGCATTTGAAGCCGGTTTACTCTTTCCGGCGATTCCGATTGTTATAAGCAAAGGAATCGGTGTGGATATTGTGAACGCCTTTATTGAAAGAGTGGCACAGAGCTAATTACCAAGCCTGCGCCAGTTCGGCGCGGGTTTGAGCTAGCAGAACTGGCAAAACTTTTGTCTGTCCAATAATGGGCATGAAGTTAGCATCGCCGGACCAACGCGGAACTATATGTTGATGGATATGTTCAGCTACCCCTGCTCCCGAAATCGCACCTTGGTTCATACCAAGATTAAAGCCAGCAGGTGCTGAAACTTTGCGAAGAGTTTTCATCGCATGAGCGCTTAGCTCAAAGATTTCATTACGTTCGTCATCGCTAAGTTCAGTTAAATCAGCGACATGGCGGTATGCGCAGATTAATAAATGACCAGCGTTATACGGGTAGAGATTCATAACGACGTAGGCGTTTGTTCCGCGAGCAACAACCAGGCCTTCTTCATCGCTCATCTTCGGTATCTCGCAGAAAGGACAGGTAACTTTATTTCCCGCAAGCGGACGATTCTCGCCCTTCAGATACTCCATACGGTGCGGCGCCCAAAGTCGTTCCCAGCGATCGGGCATTCCCGCACCGCCTGGAATTACTTGATCGCCCTCGTGCATTACTTAAACCTGTTTGCGATCTGCGATGGCACTGCGAATTTCAGCGATGGCATCTGCCACGGCAATTGAGTTCTTCTGCTCGCCGTTGCGATATCGAATCGAGACCTTGCCGGCTTGTTGATCTTCTTCGCCAGCAATCAACATGTACGGAACTTTCTGCATCTGCGCATTGCGAATTTTCTTCTGCATGCGATCATCAGATGCATCTAAATCGATACGAATACCTGCTGCTTTAAACTCTTTCACAACGGATGCAAGGTAATCAACAAATGCTTCAGCAACGGGAATTGCGGTCACTTGGACCGGTGCCAACCATGGAGGAAAAGCTCCCGAATAGTGCTCGGTGAGTACTCCAAAGAAACGTTCAATAGAGCCAAAGAGGGCGCGGTGAATCATCACTGGACGTTGGCGAGTTCCATCGGTTGCTGAATATTCGAGTTCAAAACGTTGTGGCAATTGGAAGTCAACTTGAATAGTCGACATCTGCCAAGTGCGCCCAATTGCATCTTTAGCTTGAACCGAAATCTTTGGCCCGTAAAACGCAGCGCCACCTTCATCGAGAACTAGCTCTAGATTTTGAGCTACCGCGGCTTTGCGTAGCGCTTCTGTTGCCTCTTCCCAATCGCTATCTCCGCCGACAGATTTTTCGGGGTTGCGTGTGGAAAGTTCGAGATAGAAATCTTCTAATCCGTAATCTCGTAACAGGTTAAGAACAAAGGTTAAGAGCGAATCCAACTCGCCCACCATCTGTTCCTTTGTGCAATAAATGTGAGCATCATCTTGGGTAAAGCCACGTGCGCGAGTGAGACCGTGAATTACGCCTGATTTTTCATAACGATAGACAGTTCCAAATTCAAAGAGGCGAATCGGAAGTTCGCGATAAGAGCGGCCACGTGAAGCAAAAATCAAGTTATGGAATGGGCAGTTCATTGGCTTCATGTAGTACTGCTGACCAGCGCGCTTAATAGTGCCGTCAGCATGTAACTCTTCATCCATCACCATAGGTGGATACATACCTTCTGAGTACCACTGCAAGTGGCCAGACTTTTCAAAGAGCGCAGCCTTAGTTAGGTGTGGTGAGTAAACAAATTCGTAACCTTCATCCTCATGGCGCTTACGTGAATAATCTTCCATGGCGCGACGGACAATGCCGCCCTTTGGATGAAAGACTGCAAGTCCTGAGCCAATCTCCTCCGGAAACGAGAATAGATCGAGTTCAGTACCAAGGCGGCGATGATCGCGCTTTTCTGCCTCTGCCAAAAGTTCTAAGTAAGCAGTTAATTCATCTGGCGACGGCCAAGCAGTTCCGTAGATACGTTGCAGCATCGGATTCTTTTCAGAGCCACGCCAATATGCGGCCGCGCTACGCATCAATTTAAATGCGGGAATATGTTTGGTAGAAGGTAGATGCGGACCACGACAAAGATCAGACCAAACGGGTTGTCCATCGCGACCCAAATTGTCATAGATGGTGAGCTCTGCTCCCCCAACTTCAACGCTGGCTTCTTCTCCGGCGCCAGATTTAATTCCAATTAGCTCGCATTTATATGGCTCGTGCGCCAACTCTTTAAGAGCATCTGCTTCATTTGTTACGCGACGGCGAAAACGTTGTCCATCTTTTACGATCTTGCGCATCGCGCTTTCGATCTTCTCTAAATCTTCTGGGTTAAACGGGCGCTCTGGATCAAAGTCGTAATAAAAACCATCAGTGATTGGTGGTCCGATTCCGAGGCGAGTCTGCGAAAAGACTTGCTGAACCGCTTGCGCCATTACGTGAGCAGTTGAGTGGCGCAGAACTGATAAACCTTCTGGAGAGGAGATTGAAACTCCTTCAACAACATCACCGTCTTTGAGATCAGTCCAGAGATCTTTGAGTTCGCCATTTATCTTGCAGACGACAATCTCTTTGCTTTCGGCGAAGAGGTGGGTCGGGCGTTGGTCATCTGCAACGCTTACGGCGCGACCATCTACGGTGATCGAGAGCTGGGACATGTTCCTAGCCTACCGAATGAGAATGCGTCTGGGCGCGTATTTGATCTAGGAATGAACGACATTGCTCATCAAAGACGAGATCGCGATTGTCGATCGATGCAACGGCTAGACCAATTTTTAGACTTGAAATAACAATTGCAGAATCCACGCGTTCTATGTCGCGACGCGTCAATGATTGAACGGTAACCCCACATCTTTCGATAACGATGGCGCGTTGCACTCCAGGTAAAACGCCCGCACTTAGCGGGGTCGTAACCCACTGCCCATCAATTAGGAAGAGAAAATTGGATACAGCACCTTCGGTTAGCGCACCTGATTCATTAACGCAGATGATCTCGTCAAAGCCTTCTCGCTGCGCTAACTGAAGCAAACCAGTTCGGTGGCTATATGGAAAGGTTTTAAATGCGATTGGGTCAACCAATCTGCTTTCATCAATTACCGTTAGCTTCGCTGGCTCAGAAATCTCAACATAACTTTGATGTACAGCGACAAACCAATCTTTTGAGAATAGCAATCGCAATCGGCCTAGCTGGTGAGGTTCTGCAGTAAGTAGCGCCGCGATTGCATCTCTGATCTGATCCTCGCCAGGTAACTTAATTTCGAAATTTCTGGCAGCGGTTGCTGCTCGGCGCATATGGCGCACTAATTCGAAAACCTCACCATTTTCAGTTCTTATGGTTTCGAAAACACCGTTCCCTACCGGCCAACCATCGGAGTCAAGATCGATTACTTGAGAATCACAGATTTGATCGTTAAGCCAGATCTTCATTTGATAGATCCTCCTGCAATCGAAATCAGACGTTGCGCCTTTAACTCAGTCTCTTCCCATTCCAAAATCGGATCGCTTCCGTAGGTAATTCCAGCACCGGTTCCAAACTTTAGAAGCCCATCGTTTTCCTGCCAGAAGATGCGAATCGCAACTGAAAGTTCAGCGCGATCTCCTTCTACCCAACCCAGCACACCACAGTAAGGACCGCGTTTGATCTCTTCATTTTCTGCAATTACAGATAGCGCCGAACTCTTTGGCGCCCCACTTATAGAACCTGCTGGAAGTAACGCCTCAAAAATTTCCGACCAAGAGATATCTTTCCGCAGTTCACCAACGACGTCAGAGACCAAGTGGCGCAGACCCGGATGTTCCTCGCTACGAAGTAGTTGAGCAACATCCACGGAGCCGGGCTCACAAATACGCCCGAAATCATTGCGCATCAAATCAACGATCATCACGTTTTCGGATTGATCCTTTTTGCCAAATCCTTGTTCGCCCAAAGTTTGAGTTCCTTTTATCGGTGAAGTCTTCACTGAAGAACCATTACGTGACAAAAAGAGTTCAGGTGATGCGGATGCAATTTTTAACTGCGGGATAGAGAGATATGCGGCATGCGGTGCGGGATTCTCGCTTAGTAATTTGCCAAAGAGTGAAGCAAGTTCTTCTCTATCTGATGCAACCTGCAATTGACGACAAGCGTTGACTTGATAAACCCATCCATCTAAAATTTCTTCTCGAATCCTTACGACATAAGCGCAATATTGATCTTTACTGAGCGATGAGACCCAATCTCCTTCAATTGGTCTCCACTGCGAACCACTAAATGGAAAATCTGCTTCGATGTTAGATTGAAATCGAGCAAGAGTTATTTCACCCTCGAAGGAGATTGCTACCACCCAAAAGTTTCCATCATCTAATCGGGAGAGATCGTTCGTTACTTCGAGAAGAGATCTGGCATACCTTCGACCCATCCAGAACGAGTCATCGCGCAGATCCATAGCCCTAACGCTACGGTGAAAGCGCTCACTTTGGCGGATAGCCCCTTGCTGCGCTAGATTTGCCCCCGCACGAAATGCGGACGTAGCGCAGCTGGTAGCGCGGAACCTTGCCAAGGTTCAGGTCGCGGGTTCGAACCCCGTCGTCCGCTCGGATTCTCCGCCGCTTTGGAATTAATTTTTCAGGTGGCGGTTTTTCTATAAGTGAAAAGATCAGCAAGAAGATAGTAAAAGAATGGTCGGATGGCCGAGAGGCGAGGCAAGGGACTGCAAATCCCTCTACACGGGTTCAAATCCCGTTCCGACCTCCAATATCGAATAGTAATAGTTCAAAACAGTTCTACTGGAGAAGATGATGAGTGAAGATCAATCACAACGTCCGTGGGGACGTTATGAAATCTTGCAAGAAAGCGCCGCTCATAAAGTAAAAACCATCTGGGTAAATCCAGGTAAGCGTCTTTCATATCAACGCCATGAAAAGCGCGCCGAACATTGGTTCATCGTTCAAGGTCAAGCGAAGATAACTCTCAATGGAGATATCTTCGAAATGTCTGCCGGTGATTCGCTCGATATTGAAATCGGTGATCTCCACCGAATCGAAAATATTGGATCAAACGATGTAATTTTCATCGAAGTACAGACAGGTACTTACTTTGGCGAGGATGACATTGAGCGTATCGAAGACGATTTCGGCCGCTAAATACCCTCGGCTATACTTTCGACCACAACTTAATAGATACCGAAGTTTTAGACCCGGACGATTGGCTCAGCGGTAGAGCACCACATTGACATTGTGGGGGTCACTGGTTCGATCCCAGTATCGTCCACGCAACGCAGTGAAGTGGCGAAGAAATATCGTCCACGCAACGCAGTGAAGTGGCGAAGAAATATCGTCCACGCAACGCAAAGAGAAAGATAAGAATAAATGGAGAAAGAGCCTCGCACCGGATTTATGGGTGAATGGGATCGTCTATCTTCGAATATGAAGATCGTCGCGGTGATTCTTCTTATCATTCCGATCTATCTTTACCCACCATCAGTATTTCTCTACATGGGCTATGCCGTGTATCTGAATGTGCGGGATAAGCGAAAGAAGTAAAAGTGGTGCCAAAAGACCCATCGAGAGAAGCGCATTTTCCATCTATAGAGAAGAAGTACGGCGAACCAATGAAGTACTGGTTTGCGGTTATGAAGAAGCTAGATGGTAAGAAATACCCAGAACAAATAGCGCACTTGCGCGAAAACTTCGGTTTCTCTCAAGCACATGCAAATGCACTTGTAATGTTCTCAAGAGGATCCATATCATCTAGAAGGCATGAAACTCCTGCTGATTACTTCAAGAGCATTAAGCCTGAGCAGGCTAAGACGATGAAGAAGATTTTCAAGGCTATTCAGAGCAAGTTTCCAAAGCTAGAACTTGTGATCGCTTGGAATCAGCCGATGCTTAAGAGCGGCGGTGAGTACATTTTCGGTGCATCTGCCGCTACTAATCACATTCTGATTGCGCCATGGGATCAGCAAGTCCTCAAAGAGTTCACCCCTCACTTTGCTGAATTTCGAGTCAATAAGAAAACTATCGCGCTGCCCAATGATTGGCCAGTAGACGAGAAAGTCCTGCAGAAGATGATCAAGGCGAGCATTAAGAAATAACTTCTTTTTATGAGACTTTGCGTGAGAGGATCTGCGCATGACTAGAGCCAAACTTGAATCCTTCGCGAAGGAAAAACTCACCTTCGGAGCCTCTCCCCTACAACGCCTTGATCGTTTAACCGAACATCTTGGCGGCAAAGTGGAAATCTGGGCAAAGCGGGAAGATGTTAATTCTGGGCTGGCTTATGGCGGAAATAAGACGCGCAAGCTTGAGTACTTGGCAGCAGAAGCGCTAGCGACAGGTTGTGACACTCTCGTTTCAATTGGTGGAGTTCAGTCAAACCACACTCGCCAGGTTGCTGCAGTTGCGGCGCACCTTGGTTTGAAATGTGTTTTAGTTCAAGAACACTGGGTTGATTGGGAAGAAGTTAATTACGAGAAGACTGGCAATATTTTATTGAGCCGCATCATGGGTGCAGAAGTTCGCCTAGATCCAGCAGGTTTTGATATCGGCTTCAGAAAATCTTGGGAAGAAGCGATTGCCGATGTAATTGCGCGAGGCGGAAAGCCTTATCCAATTCCAGCCGGTGCCTCAGATCATCCGCTTGGTGGTCATGGTTTTGCAGGTTGGGCTTTTGAAGTTGAAGATCAAGAGAAGGATCTCGGTTTCAAATTCGATAATGTAATCGTTTGCTCAGTTACCGGATCAACGCAAGGTGGAATGATCGCGGGTTTTGCTCACTCAAATCGTGCTGAAGGCGTTATTGGTATTGATGCATCGGCAACCGTTGAGAAAACTTGGGATCAGATCAAACGAATTGCATCTCGTACAGCAGCGGCGATTGATCTGGGGCGCGAACTTAAAGATTCAGAGATCGTTTTGCTAGATCGTTGGCATGATGGGATCTATGGAGTTGCTGGCCCGCGAACAATCGAAGCGATTCGCTTAGCCGGAAGTTTGGAAGGCATGATTACTGATCCGGTTTATGAAGGTAAATCGATGGCGGCGATGATTGATTTGATCCGTGAAGGTTTCTTTAAAGAAGGTTCACGAGTTCTCTATGCACACTTAGGTGGACAGCCAGCGATTAACGGATATACCGGCGCATTTTAAATTACTTGAGGAAAGTTGGTTTAAGTACGCCTAGGTCGAGAGTCTTCTCGATCAAGGCCATCGCTTGAATTAAACGCTCTTCTTGATTTGCTCTAGCAACAACGCCAACTGCCACGGGCAACCCATCAACTAAGCCCATCGGAAGTGCGCCGATTGGAGTGCCGGCAATTGCTGGCGCCATTGAGATCCACGATGCAGAACCGTAATCATCTCCCCCACCCAGATTGCTCTTCCATGCGGGTGCATACGTTTCACCGATCAAAAGATCGAACTTTTCAAATGCAGGCGTCAAGACTCTATTGACCGCCCAATCCAAATTTTCGCTTCGCAACTTTTGATAATGGCTATTTCGGCCACCTAACTTGAGTGCCATGTCAAAGTATTCCTGACCGAAGTGCTGCAACTCCGAATCCTTATTTGCGAGATTGAAATCAACAACATCTTGCAAAGTCTTTACGCGCGCACCCTCACGAGTCGCTAGATAGCCAGCTAAATCTTCATTTAATTCGTGCATCAAAACCTTGAACTCCGACTCTCCTTCTTGATCACTTGGGGCTGGCAGTGAGATTTCGACAATCTTTACTTGTTTACTCAACTTGCTAACAAGATCTTGGAAGAGCTGATTGGTGCCAGGGTTCTCCGTCACCCATTCTTTAACAACTCCGATACGAATCTCAGGACTATCGTTAACTGCCGATTGATATCCACCTTTGCCCGTTAATACTTCTAACAAAAGCGCCACCTGTGCAACGCTCTGCGCCATAGGCCCTGGTGTGTCTTGGCTCGCGCTAATAGGAATCATTGCATCGCGTGGAATTGAACCAACCGTTGGCTTAATGCCAACGCAGCCATTTAACGAAGCGGGACAAACAATTGATCCGTCTGTTTCGCTGCCAACTGCCATTGAGACTATTCCGGCACCAACAGCTGCGCCTGAACCTGAAGAAGAGCCGCCTGCGCTGTGCGCATGCTTCCAAGGATTAGCGGTAAGTCCACCAACTGCAGACCAGCCACTTGTTGATTTTCCAGAGCGAATATTTGCCCACTCAGAAAGATTTGTTGAACCGATAATGGTTGCACCAGCAGCACGCAAGCGTTTGGCGATTGTTGAATCACGAACCACTGGAGTATCTGCAAGAGCCAGCGAACCTGCAGTTGCGGGTAGTCCTAACGCTTCTATGTTGTCCTTTATCAGAATTGGAACACCAGCCAATGGGCCATCGACCTCATTAAAAATTAAATCTTCAGTTACCGCCAAGACTGAATTGAGTTGATAACCAGAAGCGTCAATCTCAGCAATTTTGCTTAAAGATCTCTCGTAACTATCTTTACTCAACATCTAGTATCAAATCGCGGCGTGAGTTTCGATGAAGATTTTGGAGTTCTCAAAGATTATTTCAGCATCGTAATCAAGGGTGGCAACGTGGTAGCTATTGGTTAGTTCAATCCTCTGCTTAATTCTGGAACCTACGCCCTTCATGATTATTTCGGTATTAGATACTGGAAGGGTGTGGTCATCAACGCTATGGAATAACTGCATTGGGACGGTGACGTCATGCAGGCGTTCTCTTGTGTATTTCAACATGATCAAGAGTTGATGGATTCCTCTTGTAGGTAGGGCGTCATAACCCCACTCCGAGATACCTGGACGTTTTATGTCATCTCCGACAGATTTGCGCATCTTTTGAAATCTCGAAAGCACGAACGCTAACTGCGGGCTAACCATTGCCACGTGAATCATTGGGTTCACCAAGATGATTCCGCTGATCCGATCCGAATAACGCGTAGCAACGTTTAGCGTTGTTCCGCCACCCATGGAAAGACCACAGATAAATACCCTTGAGCAAGTCTTGAAAAGTTCTGCTAACTCGGCTTCAACTTTGGCGGGCCACTGCTCCCATTTCACTTCATTTAAATCTTCGGGTTTGGTTCCGTGGCCAGGCAGTAAAGGAACTCTGACAGTAAATCCTCTTTGATTTAAATACTCTGCCCAAGGTCGCATCGAAGCCGGCGATCCGGTGTATCCATGCACCAATAGAACACCGACACTTTTATTTTTTCCGCTTCCATCTGCTGCCCAATCTTCAAGCAGACCAGCGGGCGCTCCAATTACTCCCATTTCTAAAGCGTAGCGATATCT
>Ga0222712_10007727_pt1 | contig 10328 bp, 4 predicted proteins | sample C33_657DmetaG_FD_165043 | JGI IMG/M metagenome (GOLD analysis project Ga0222712, IMG submission 165043) | Estuarine water microbial communities from San Francisco Bay, California, United States - C33_657D | ecosystem: Environmental > Aquatic > Marine > Unclassified | place: USA: California...
GTTTCCGGGTTCCATCTCTCTACTTTCAACCGAATATATCCTTAGAATGGCATCAACTCCTTCACGAAAACGACCCTCGGAAATAAATAAATATGTAACAGGAATTATCTATGGCGCTGTCCTAGCGACAGTCGGGTTTTTCCTTTTCTCCTATTTTGATACCTTTAACAGCCTACGATCAGCAGGAATTATCACCGTCGTTGCCTTTGTCCTTGCCTTCCTCTTTAATTCCATTTTCCAAGTCGTACAGAAATGTCCATATGATCCAGTCGCTGTATCTATTTCTAGTGCAATGACGACCGGTGTTATTGTGGTTACCGCAATTCTGCTATACATACCTGTTATAGGAGAATTTCTGATTGGTATTGTTGAATCTGCATTTCCGTATACTCCAGTCCCAATGAACCTTCCTGCCGATCAGGAAGCAAAAGAGAATGTGCTCGCCTTCGAAGCGCTTCAGAAGGAAAAACATCGCTACGCCCATGCCTACGCCTATTGGATGTTCTGGGGTGGACTTTTACCCATGTATACCTTACTGGGATTAATTGGATCCTGCTAAGGTGCTTCCTCTCCCAGATACACGTATTTTGGAACACCTGCCAATCGAGTTGCCTTGTTATTTAATACATAATACCCCTTTGGCAGTTCAACGGGCGCTGACATATCCATTTTCCCATTCATCGGTCTCACATCCATCGGTTCCATATCGTCAGGAAAAAGATGCATGGCAATAAAATAAGAGAGAAACGCCCACACAATACAAAATAGCCAAACGGGACAGAGCGTATACTCATCCCCTTTTTCTATCCCAAATTCTTTCCAGAGTCCATCCGGAGTAAACATATACGATGGTCGAATCACTAATAATGCGGCAACACCAAGTAAGTATATACATCCTGCCACAAGGAACGTCCACATCTATCTTATGTCTAAAAACAAAACATCCTATCTGCGGCGAGTAGTGGATCGTGTTCTGTTCCTTCGGGTACGGTTCCTCCTTCCGCCCGTTGCAGTTGGATTCCGAAGAGTTACAGATGCATTATAGTTGGGTGCAGTTGTATTCCGCATAGTTTTCCCAAAGTTTGCCGTATTACGATAACTATTGTAAATAGGTTTATTGAAATTATTCATCTGAATCTCAACCGTTCTTACTTCCTCTGGGAAAGGATCATTGGGTGCTAGAGGAATATCTGGCTTAGTACTAGCCTCAACAAAACTCTGTATAAATTTTCTTATCTTCACTTTATCTCCATTACTGTCAATTTCTTTCCATAATTCTTTAAAACCATCTTCCTCCCTTGCGGTATTGACTAAGATATCTAAATGCTCTTGATTGAGTCCCCAAAATTTAAGTTTGGGTATTAATGCTTCAAACATATACTCACGCTCTGCAAAAAGATTAACGCACACATCAACAATAATTGAATCAAGAGATGATGCCCTCTCATTGCGCCTATATCTAGCTGCTGCTGAATTACCTGCAATTGTCGCTATAGGGGCTGTGAACATCAACACAATACTGCCTATTAGCACTGGTACAAAGACAGCAAGTCCTAATCCACCTGTAAGTGCTGTTGCTGTTGCTGCCCCAGCGATAATTCCTGTATTCAAAATAAAATATCTCACTGACGCTTGTAATTGTTTTTCTTCTTCAAAGGATAATTCTGCAGAAATCACTTTATGCATATTTGTATCACTACTTACATTTCCATTCCTTCCTTTCCTACTATACAACAGTCTTGCTCTCAGTATAGTATATACCATAATAATAGGTAAAATGGCAATCAACTCATCATAATATAAAATGGCTTCTGCCTCGGAAGCTGCATTGTTCAGTTTACGATAATATGCAGCAAGGTTAAGTTTGGTTCCCTGTGAATTTAATCCAGCCATCCCTAAAGAACCAAAGACCATCGATTGAATACGCTTGATAAAGTTCTGTTCAAAGACTCTGGAGCGGGCATTTGCTGTATTCCCTGTATTTGCCTGAACGTATCCATTCGCGGCAACACCTTGAGATCCAATAGTTAATTGAGGAACAACCCTGGTATTGGCACCAATACCTACCTCCCCAGCAGCAATAGCCTTCTCCCGCGCCCTCTTCAACTTGTTCTCAAGAGTACGATGTCCTGGCAAACGAAAAAAGCTCTTCCACCCCATATATTTATTTCTTAGAATATATATCCAGCTTAATAATCATCTTCAGCGATCTGGGCATTATCGTACCCAGAATCCGCACCAACATCTCCTTCCGCCCCCACCGCAAATCCTCCCTCAATCCGCTCCCGCTGTTCCACCAAGAATCTCTCGGAGTTGTATTTCCGAATATCTTTATCTTTCACCGCCCATTTCCCAATTCCCAGCTGTTTATTCATTAATTCCACCTTCTTCTTTTCAGCCGTCATTCCTGCCAAGGATCCAATGAACAATTGTTTCTCTTCTTCCACGCGTTCCTCTAAGCGCGTCTGGATTTCCCGTTCATTGGGAACTCGACTTCCTACGGAATAGCGTAAGAGCGCCTTCTTTACACTCGTATACAATTTTTCAATCGGCACGCTAGTTCCACTTGCGAAATTGGGATTGATATAACGATCCACGCACCCCATAATGTAGGCACGAAGAATGTAGCGCACCATCGTTGCTCCGCCCCGGACAAAAATACTCCGCAGTTTCGGAAACAGAGTATTGCACGCCGTTGATAATTCCTTTACAAACGTCTGTACAGCCTCTAACAATACCCCTTCAGGAGCATCCTCTAACAGCGGGGATAAATGCCGCCCCATCCCCTTGGTTAAAATGGCTTCTTCCGCTTCGTAATCAAGTGTATAGGATTTCAAAATGGAATACGAATCACGGCTAATTCCACTGATCCATCGCTGAAAGGGAATGATTAAATAGGTGCGAACGAATTCTCCTGTCTGGGCGACCGTCCCAGTTGTCATGGAGATCAGCGCATCTTTCACATCCTCGCCTAAGCGCCTCGCAATATCTTCCTCAAGTTCCAACACACGGGTAACCAGAGGTTCCGCCGCCTTCACGATCTGCAACTCACTCACCTCTCCCAATTCCTCTAACGCCTTATTCGCCGCCACTAACATTCCTCCCCATCCCTCAAAGGCAGGAAGATCCACCATTTCCTGAAGAAACGCGTCTGTCCCCCCCAGACGTTTCGGTTTCGGCGTCTCGAGTTTAGCTAACCGATGCGAGGTAAGAAGTAAATCCGTAAAGGAATCCGCTCCAATATCAATCCCCTGTTGCTCCAGCCCCGCCTTTTGTTTCGTGCGCACCTTTTCTTCTTCTACCCGCTGAACGTCTGGGCGACTTTCCACAACGGCAGGAAGATTCGGATTTTCGTCAAAGGTGACGCCGCAGCGTAAACACGTTAATCCTAATCCAAGTTCGTGTGGAAATCCCTTTCTCGCCCCCGTGTAACACACATCCAAAAATAACTTGTAGTAATTCTGCTCTTCCACTTTTCCACTCACCCGTTCCTTTGGCTTATATACATTCCTTGTTGCTAACGTTTTCGTCCGCGTCTGCCGCTCTTCAGCCACCTTTTGTGCTAAAGGGGGCATAGACCGTCCTTCCCAGAATTCATTCGGGCGAAGAATGGAATGGAGGCAGGATGTCGTTTGGGAAAGAACAGATCCGTCTTTAAGATTCGTAGTTTCTTTCGCCAAGGTATGTGCCTGGCGGATCCAGGCCGTGGCTTTAAAATGAGGCGCTGCCCCTTCAGGTAAAATGGGCGCTGCTGCTGCTTCTGAGACAACCACATAAGGTTCTGGGCGGAAAGAGGAAGAAAACGTATCCCGTTTCACTCCCGTGGTCGTTCCGAACAGTTTCTTCATATAGTCGCGTTTCCGTTTCAATGCGGATTGGTATAAGGGTTTCGTTTCCACAAATTCCTCGATTAATTTCACCACAATAGGTTGCAAGACTTCGCGGCGTTTGGTAATATCGGCGAGTTTTTGCAGAGAGGTTAAATTCCACGGTTCCTCCTTCTCTTGAATACTCGCAACCACGGAAGTAACGCAATGCACGCCGACCATGGATTCATCCCCAGACACAGGAAATCCCATGAACCCATCCTTGCATTCTGCGCGAGAATAGTAAATGGTATAATCGGGAATTCTGCATTGGATATTAATGAGTAAAACCGCTGTCACTGCGGCAACGTAACGAATATTGTAATAAATATCGTAATCTTGGCGAACGCGTTTTGCCTTTAAGAGTTCCGCATACTCTTCGCGGGAAATCAGAGTGAGCAAATACTGGCCGAGAAGATCAACCATGGAACGGTAATCGTTCGGCTCAGGATTAATACCGAGCCGCCCTGTTACTTGTTTGAAGACGCGCAAATACCGTTTTTGTACTTCATTAAATCCGAGATCCTCTTCTTCCTCTTCTTCCAATAAATCGGCCACTTCATCCACATCTGGTTCGGCATCCTCTAAGACCGCGCGCCCAATGAGTGGCTGGCCTTGATCGTCGAATTCTAAACTCGTATCTAATTCCAATTCCCCAATGGATTTCCCGCAATTCTTGCACATGTACCTTCCTGAGAATTGCCCGCCAGAATAGGTGAGGAGAAGTTCTTTATGGAGCACGGCCTTTTCCTTTGGCCGTAAATATTCTTGAACGAGGAGAAGTTCGTGCATGCAGAGTAAATGTTTTTTACAAACTCGGCAATTAATCCAGGAATCCACGGTTTCGCCGCGAAATTCACCGAGGAGGGCAATATACTTTTTCATCCGTTCCACATCGTCCTGGGTTTTTTCCACCGCGTACAAGACTTTCATGTGGGGGCACCGATTTTCTTCTGGCTGCTCACCTTCATTCTGAACGACCACGGTATCGAGATAGGCGCTATAGATGGAACGGAGAATGGAATCTCTCACGTGGGCGTGGCGGAATTTCGTGAGAACTTGCGCGTTTTCTCCCAACGCGGCGAGGAAGAAATCCGGGAATTTTGTATAGAGATAGGAAAACCACATGGTGTCGATTTCGGCCAGTTCCTTCCCCACTTTCTGATCGAGTTCCTGTAACATGGGCTGGAAACTCGGTTCATTTGCCAGGCGAGTATGTAACCTCCCAACTCTGTCGAGAGGAAGTAAATCGTTGCGGGTAAAACGGAGATTCGCCAGAGCCGCGCGATTTTCTTCGCGTTTCTTGGTAATGTACAGGCGAAACGCGGCAATTCCTTGTTGAATTTTATGGCTGAGAACGGCCTGTTGTTCTTGGGTAAATTCGAGTTTATCGAGAGAATATCCAACCAGCGTTTCGTAAATATCTCCTTGGCCAAATAACACGTAATTTTGTAAATCTAGCCACGTCTCCAGTAAAACGGTTCCTTGAATACTTCCTTCGGTGCCGATACTTAAAATATTCGTTGCAGAAGGAAATTCGGTAGGAGTTCCTAATGCGGATAATACGCTGGATAAGGGAACGGGAGATTTCATTCCATGGCTGATATCTCTCGCCAACATGCCGCTGCGAACGGGTCCAAACTCTTTGCCCACGGTGCGGGGAAACAGGAGGGTATTTGTGGAACGCCCAGGATCGCCGCTCTCAAGGATGCGCGTGGTGTCGTTCACGGTCACGAGGGTGGGTTTTACCAGACGTACCATGGAATAAGGGATTTGGATGAGAGGAGGAGTTTTATTCGAATCAAAGACATCTCTGGCCGTGACAGATTCTTCTCCTGGTGTAAAATTGGGCATATCGCTACGAAAGGCTTCCTGATCGACTTCGACGGCGCGATCAGGGGGGAAGAGATAAGGAGATTGAACCAGGGAACGGTATTTATCCATATGAACGTAAAATAAGGGAAGGCCAAGATGAACTCCACCGTCCACATCCATTTCCTTTTGCAGAGCAGCGGCGCGATCAACAATTCCCTTTAACACCTCAATCTGGAGATCTCCATCGAGTTCGGCTTCTTCGGATGCATAGATGATTTTTGTGGCAGGGACGACTTTACGTGCCATGGGAATGGAGACGTGTTTGATATATTCAGCAAGAGTGGTGACTGAGGTTTGCAGAAGTCCGAGGGGTTCTCCTGTATTTCCGTAGCGAACCACTTTCTTTTGCAGATACATGAGAACTTCCATGCGGCGACGAATCTCTTGGAGTTTTACTGGATTTTTCTGATCTTCTGGGGAAAGGGTTTGAATGAGTTGGGTTAATAAATCAGATTTTTGGAAGACATCGAGAATCACACGGTCGGCGGACTCTTTTTTCTTGAGCCGGCCTTCAGTGGGAGCAATTTCTTCCACAACCTCGAAGGTTTCTTGTTCGTCTTCCCCTTCCCCTTCGGCTCCCCCTTCCTCTTCACCTTCGGCTTCACCTTCGGCTTCGCCTTCAGCTTTAGAACCAATACGATCCATTGGTTCTCCTTCTTCATCCACTCCCTCGCCTTGTTCGCCCTCGGATTCGTCTTCGCTTTCGACACTTGCACCCTTGGGTATACCCGGGGGCTCTCGTGCGCGCATCACTTCGAAATCAAACCCCTCAGATTGGGGGATACCTGTAAACCCAAAAACGATTGGAATCTGCTCGCCACTTTCGGTAAGAAGAACAGCTGAATCTTCCTCGAGATTGAGAGAGTCTACTGTAAAGATTACTCCAGGAACTCCATCAGCAGAAAACGTCTGTATACTATCTCCTGCTCGCATTCCTGTGAGTTGAACAAACCCTGGGCGAGTAGCTTCTTCCAAAATATCAAAGGCTTCCAGATTCAATTCTGGATCTGGGGCTCCATCCACCAGTGGGATACGAATAATACGATCTGTAACCCCGTCAGGAAGAATCGCTAAATGGTCAGGGTACATTCCGTACAATTTGCCTCTCGTCCCATCCAAATTTCCACCTGTCAGTAAAACTCTGTCTCCAATATGAATGCCAGGCGAAGTATCTTCGCTCATTCTATATTTCCCCGTTGACAAAAAAATGAGTTTCTTCCTCGTCTTCAATTCTTACAGAATGGCCTAAACTCACGCCCCACTATGATGTAGAACCATGTCAAGGGGTGTTGCAATTGGTATCGATCTCGGAACCACCTTTAGCTGCGTCGGCGTTTGGCAGAATGACCATGTTGAAATTATTGCCAATGACCAAGGAAATCGTACTACTCCCTCTTATGTTGCCTATACCCAGGAGGAGCGTCTGGTAGGAGATGCCGCCAAGTCTCAGGCGGCGACGAATCCTGTCAATACGGTCTTTGATGCAAAGCGTCTGATTGGTCGTAAGTTCAATGATCCCATTGTGCAGTCAGAGAAGAAGTTGTGGCCATTCAAGGTGATCGATTCTGAGGGAAAGCCAAAGATTCAGGTGGAGTGGAAGGGCGAGACGCACGAGTTTCTGCCTGAGGAGGTCTCTGCCACCGTTCTGCAGAAGATGAAGGCGACGGCTGAGGCATTTCTTGGACACACCGTGAAGGATGCCGTAATCACCGTTCCTGCCTATTTCAATGATTCTCAGAGGCAGGCCACAAAGGATGCGGGTGCGATTGCTGGCCTGAATGTTCTGCGCATCATCAACGAGCCAACTGCAGCGGCACTGGCTTACGGTCTGGATCGTGTGGGCAACGGGTCTGGGTCAAAGAATGTGCTGATCTTTGACTGCGGCGGTGGTACTCACGATCTGAGTATTCTGACCCTGGATGATGGCGTGTTTGAGGTGAAGTCCACTGCGGGTGATACTCACCTGGGTGGCGAGGACTTTGACAATACTCTGGTCAGTTATTGCGTCGAGGAGTTCCGTAAGAAGACGAAGGTGGATCTCTCTGGCAATGCCCGTGCTCTGCGCCGCCTTCGTACCATCTGCGAGCGTGCTAAGAGGACACTGAGTTCTGCGACTCAGGCGACGATCGAGGTGGATTCTCTGTTCGAGGGGCACGATTTCCAGACCACGCTCACTCGGGCAAAGTTCGAGAGTCTGTGCGAGCCCTTCTTCCGCCGAACCATTGCGCCTCTGGATGGCCTGATTCGCGATGCCAAGATGTCAAAGGAGGAGATTGATGAGATTATCATGGTGGGCGGTTCTTCTCGTATCCCCAAGATTCGCCAGCTCCTGTCTGACTATTTCGGCGGAAAGAAGCTGAATGACAGTGTGAACCCTGATGAGGCAGTGGCATATGGTGCGACGGTTCAGGCTCATATTCTCATGGGAGGGTCTGCGAAGACGGAAGATGTGATTCTTCTCGATGTGGCACCTCTTTCTCTGGGTCTGGAGACTGCGGGTGGTATTATGACTCCTGTGATCAAGAGGAACTCCACCATCCCTAAGAAGGCGACCCAGACGTTTAGCACATATTCTGACAACCAGCCGGGTGTGCTGATTCAGGTGTATGAGGGAGAGAGGCAGTTCACCAAGGACAATAACCTGCTGGGCAAGTTCCAGCTGGAGGGAATTCCTCCTATGCCTCGCGGTGTGCCCCAGATCGAGGTGACTTTTGATGTGGATGCGAATGGGATCCTGAATGTGTCTGCAGCGGAGAAGAGTACGGGCAAGTCCAACAAGATTACCATTACGAACGATAAGGGGCGTCTGAGTCGTGATGAGGTGGATCGTCTGGTGGAGGAGGCGGCCAAGTATGAGGCGGAGGATAAACTGAAGTTCGAGAAGGTGGAGGCGAAGAATAAGCTCGAGTCTTACCTGTATAATACCAGGAATACCTTTAACGACAAGAAGGATTCTCTGGGGGTGAATGGTCCTGCTGCAACAGAGGCAGTCGAGGCGGCGATCACCTGGCTGGATGGGCATCAGGAGGAGGAGAAGGAGACGTATGAGGCCAAGCAGAAGGAGGTGGAGGAGGCAGTGCACGATGTTCTGCTGTTCCTGCAGGTGAGCAATGATCCTCGGGTAGCAGCGGCAAAGGCCGAGGCCGAGGCAAAGAAGGCAGAAGCTGCTGGTCCCAAGATCGAGGAGGTGGATTAGAGGGTGTAATCGTCATGTGACAACGTGACACCATGACCATATATACATGAACGCTACTTCATGTATATAGGGTTGAATATGCATGAAGATATAAAACAGAATCATACGACACCTATAGGATGTCTTCGGAACAGAGTATCGATGTAAATGTAAAAGGAGAGTGCATCGTTTGCCGTGAGAAGAAGAGTATGATTGAAACAACCTGTGCAAAAAAACATACCATGTGCCTTGATTGCTGGGAGGAATGGTGTGCACTATATCCTGAAACGTCCCCTCCCTGTCCTCTTTGCTGTAAAAAGATTTGGAACTGGTTGAGGTGACTTCTACGGCCAAATCCTCACCATCGCTGTGCAACAGGGACAAGGAGCTTGGCTTTGTGTATTAGGTAAGATAACAACGAGAACAACCTTGTTTAGGCAACTGATACATTTCCGGGTATAATAGACATACATCTACAGGGAATTTGGTTTTATGCCTTGGCTTTTGCGCGCTTGGCTTCACTATGTGCCTCCCAAGGCTTCTTGATCGTGCTATCGCCGCCCAGGGGAAATCCATTGTCCTTCGCCACCACTGACCATTCCACTGACCACTCGCGAAACATATCTGCACACCCTTTTGCAGCAGAAGCCAGGCACGCTCGCGCCCCCTTTTCCTCAAAGGGCTTGGTATCCTCCACACCTAAGCGAAGCACCATCTCCTTGCGAAGAGGATGGGGAACCTTGTATCCTGCAAAATCAATCTCATTCCCCACACTATGATCTACAATCCACGCCTGTAACATACTTCCCAGGGTGTGATCCTCGCCGCGAAACCAGAGATCGAATCCCTTCATGGATCCCTCCGCTGGGCGAATATCCATCGTATCCGGAAGGTCTCCAATATCAAGCGACGCATACTTGTCACACAGAAGAGCCAGTTCCAGAAGACCCTGGTAGACCATCGTATAGGGTGACATGGTTCCGATACTCTCCACGGTAAAATCGTAGCTATAAGGCTCGCCCTTCTCATCGATCTTGAAGGATCGGTGCAACTCCAAGCTTCGGAACTCGGTATTCAATTGCTTCTTACGAGTCTCATCGGAATCCAAATCCTTCATGGAAACCTTCTTCTGAATCAGCCACTCCTGCCACCGCTTCAGAATTCTCCCCTCATCAGGATCGCGGGTATAGCCATAGGAACACTGGGAGGATGGATTGAAACGGGCATGCTCCTTACCCTTTCCTACTGTTGCAAAGGCAGTAAACTCGATCGCCTCTGGGGACTGGCCAGGAACAAAGGGTTTGAGCACGGCCAGAATACACGTATCCCCTGTAACAGGGTCTGGGTAGAAGAACTGAGTATTAGGAATCCGAACCCGCTCATCCGATGTGGGCACCTTCTCCAAACACTCA
>Ga0222712_10007729_pt1 | contig 10326 bp, 10 predicted proteins | sample C33_657DmetaG_FD_165043 | JGI IMG/M metagenome (GOLD analysis project Ga0222712, IMG submission 165043) | Estuarine water microbial communities from San Francisco Bay, California, United States - C33_657D | ecosystem: Environmental > Aquatic > Marine > Unclassified | place: USA: California...
GCCTTTCGCTCTGCCGGAGATGGCCGCCATGTGTTTGTCAGCAACCGGGTGGCCAACACCATCAGCAAAATCGATTTGCAAACCTTTGCGGTGGTGGCACAGCTCAAGGCCCCGGGCGGACCCGATTGCATGGAACTCAGCGCCGATGGGCGTTGGCTGATGGTGTCGTCGCGCTGGATCAGAAAAGTGAGCGTCATCGACACCCAAAACGGCGCCTTGGTGCGCCAAATCAAAGTGGGCAAATCTCCGCATGGTATTTGGACCTTGGATCACGCGCCGCGCCTGTGAGCCTTTTATGCGCCAGGGGCTGAACCGGCTGTGGCTGGCACTGGGCTTGTCACTGTGCATGGGCCACGCGCTGCCCCAATCCGGACCAGCCATCAGCCATGCAGCGCTGGTGGTGGTGCAAGTGGGCCAGGCCGCGCAAACCCCTGCTAAACCCACCAGCGTCAGCGAGCCTCTGCCGGCGGGCACAGCTTCTTGTGCGCGCCCGCTCTACCTGACCTTTGACACCGGCCACATGGGTGTGGCCGACCTGATCGCCGATGTGTTGCGCCGCCAACAGGTGAAGGTGACTTTTTTTGCCGCCCATGAAACCACCCAAGTGGGCGATGGCAGCTTGGGCGAGCACTGGGCACCGTGGTGGCGCGAGCGCGCTGCCGAGGGTCATGCGTTTGCCTCTCACACGCATGACCACGTGTACTGGAAGTCTGATTTGCCAGGCGGGCGCTTTCGCATGCGCGCCAGCGCGGGGCCGGACAAAAACAAAACCCAAAATTGGGATGGCGCTCAGTACTGCCAAGAAATCACCCGTGCCCGCGACCGCTTGCAGACCGTCACGGGGAGAACCCCTTTGCCCTTGTTTCGCGCGCCGGGGGGCAAGACTTCCCCGGCCCTGTTGAGCGCCGCCCGCGCCTGTGGCTTTGCCCACGTGGGTTGGGCACCAGCGGGTTTTTTGGGCGACGAATTGTCCAGCCAGACCCACCCCAATGCCCAACTGTTGCAAACCGCTTTGGCGAACATTCGCTCTGGCGATATCTTGATGGCCCACCTGGGTATTTGGTCACGCCAAGATCCATGGGCACCCGCCGTTTTGGAGCCGTTGATTGTGGGACTGAAGCAAAAAGGTTTTTGCTTTGCCACCTTGCGCGAGCACCCGCAATTTGCAACCCATGTGCGCCAAGCCTCGGACGACCGCGCATCCACCGCACTGGCCCGCGCCAGCGGTGCGCCTTGAGGCCCAACCATGGACGCCCTGATCGACCTGTTTGCTGCGGCCCAATCGCTGCTGTTTGAAACGCTGGTTCAACCCTTGGTTTTTGCGCTGGGCCAGGGTCAGTGGATGGAGGTGGCCTTTGAGGGTACGGGTTGGCTGCTGGTGGGTTTGTTGCAACTGGTGGTGATGCTGCTGGTCATCCAGCCCCTGGAGTGGTGGCGACCCGTTGAGCCTTTAACCGACCACCGCGCCGTGCGCAGCGATGTGATTTACACCTTGATCCATCGCTTGGGCGTGTTTCGCTTGGCCCTGTTTTTCACCTTGGACCCGCTGGCCGATGCGCTGTTTGGCACTTTGCGCTCAGTGGGTTGGAGCGGCATTCACTTGGACGATCTGTGGCCCGGCGTCACCGATGTGGCGGCTGTGGCATTTGTCATGTACCTGGTGTTGTTTGATGCCCTCAATTACGCCATTCACCGCGCCCAACACCAATGGGGATGGTGGTGGGCTTTGCACGCTGTGCACCATTCCCAGCGCCACATGACCCAGTGGACCGATCAGCGCAACCACTTTTTGGACGACGTGCTGGTGGCGGTGATCTGGGTGGTGGTGGCGCAGGCCGTGGGCATGCCACCCGGGCAATTTGTCGCGGTGGTGGCGCTGACCCAGTTGTTGGAAAACTTTCAACATGCCAATCTGCGCATGTCCTTTGGCGCTTGGGGTGAGCGCTGCTTGATCAGCCCGCGCTTTCACCGCTGGCACCACAGCGTGGGATGGGGCCATGAAAGCCCGCGCGCAGCAAATGACCCCGTGGGGCCCATGCCTTTGGGAGGGCACAACTTTGGCGTTTTGTTCCCCTGGTGGGACGACCTGCTGGGCACCGCTTTGCGCCGCGACCACGACCCGGCCACGGGCATCCGCGATCAACTCGAACATGGGCGCGATTACGGCCAAGGCGTTTGGGCGCAGCAAACATTGGGCTTGAGGCGGCTGTGGGAGGCCTTGCAGCAACGCCCTTGACCGCTTGCGCCACGCGCGAGCTGGGTCAGTTGGCGTAGGATGCGCGCCATGATTGCTGCACCCACCCCAACTCCCCATGCCCTGGACACCTTGAAAGGCTTTGGCCTGATCATCGTGGGCGACGAAATTTTGTCCGGCAAGCGCGCCGACAAACACCTGACCAAAGTGATTGAACTGCTCTCCGCACGGGGCTTGGGCCTGGAGATGGCCGAGTACGTGGGCGACGATCCGGCACGCATCACCGACAGTTTGCGCCGCTCTTTCAACAGCGGCATGGTGGTGTTTTCTTGCGGCGGCATTGGCGCCACCCCCGATGACCACACCCGCCAATGCGCTGGCCAAGCCTTGGGCCTGCCCTTGGCCTTGCAGCCCCAGGCCAAGGGCTTTATTTTGGAGCGCATCCGCGACCAAGCGGCCGAGCAAGGCGTGCCTTATGAGCCCGATCGCCCCGAACACCTGCACCGCTTGAACATGGCCATGTTTCCGCAAGGCGCAGAGGTCATCCCGAACCCGTACAACAAGATCGCTGGTTTCACCTGCCACGGCCCGCGCAGCCCAGTGCACTTTGTGCCCGGTTTTCCGGTGATGGCTTGGCCCATGATCGAATGGGTGCTCGACACCCACTATGCCCCGTGGTTCCATGCGGCCGAAAAAATCGAAAAATCCATCGTCATCTATGGCGGCATGGAGGCCACCCTCACGCCGCTGATGCAGTCCATCGAGGCGCGGTTTGACGGTGCCAAGGTGTTCAGCCTCCCCAGCGTCGACCACCCGGTGCATGGGCGCCATGTCGAACTGGGCGTCAAAGGCTTGGTCGATGTGGTTGAACAAGCCTACCCAGCCATGTTGGAGGGGCTGAAAGCCTTCGATTTTCAGTTTGGCCCCGAAATGGTGCGAAAATAAGCCGTGCACCAACTTGGGTCAAACGCAATTGCACCTTAAAAGTGCATCGAAAAAGCTTTTTGAGCTGGATGTTTCCCAAATCCCCGCAAGCGGGTCTATAAATTAACAAACTCAAGGCAAAATTAACATTTCTGCTTCAAGCCAGACTGCGCCGAGATGGCACAGTTTCTGCATAAGGCTTTGTAACTATTTTTCAACCACCAACCTACTGGAGAAATTGATGGCCAAGACCGTCGCTGATGTGCTCAAAATGGTGAAAGAACACGATATCAAGTTCGTGGATTTTCGCTTTACCGATACCCGTGGCAAAGAACAGCATGTGAGCGTGCCCATTTCCCACTTTGACGAAGGCAAGTTCACCGACGGACATGCATTTGACGGTTCCTCCATCGCCGGCTGGAAAGGCATTGAAGCCTCGGACATGTTGCTCATGCCCGACCCCAACACCGCCAACATCGATCCGTTCTTCGAGGAGACCACCCTGATTTTGTCCTGCGACGTGCTCGAGCCCGGTGACGGCAAGGCCTATGACCGCGACCCCCGCTCGATCGCCAAGCGCGCCGAAGCCTATTTGAAGGCTTCTGGTTTGGGCGACACCGCCTACTTCGGACCAGAACCCGAATTCTTCATCTTTGACGATGTGCGCTGGGGTGCCGATATGTCGGGCTCTTTCGTTCACGTGGACGAGTACGAAGCCCCTTGGAACACGGGTAAAAAAATGGATGGCGGCAACCGCGGCCACCGCCCCACGGTCAAAGGTGGCTACTTTCCCGTGCCGCCCGTGGACAGCACGCAAGACCTGCGCGCTGAAATTTCCTTGGTGCTCGAATCCTTGGGCATCCCGGTTGAGGTGTTCCACCACGAAGTCGCTGGCGCCGGTCAAAACGAAATCGGCACCAAGTTCAGCACCTTGGTCGAGCGCGCTGACTGGACCCAAACCCTGAAATATGTGGTGTGGAACGTGGCCAATTCCTACGGCAAAACCGCCACCTTCATGCCCAAGCCCCTGGTGGGCGACAACGGCTCGGGCATGCACGTGCACCAGTCGGTGTGGAAAGACGGCAAAAACCTGTTCGCTGGCAAGGGCTACGCGGGTCTGTCTGACTTTGCGCTGTACTACATCGGCGGCATCATCAAGCACGCCCGTGCTTTGAACGCCATCACCAACCCCACCACCAACAGCTACAAGCGTTTGGTGCCCGGCTTTGAAGCCCCGGTGAAGTTGGCCTATTCCAGCCGCAACCGCTCTGCTTCGATCCGCATTCCCCACGTGGCGTCCGACAAGGGCCGTCGCATTGAGGCGCGTTTCCCCGATCCCATGGCCAACCCCTACCTGTGCTTCAGCGCTTTGCTGATGGCCGGTTTGGACGGCGTGGAAAACAAAATCCACCCTGGCGAGGCCGCCACCAAGGACCTGTACCACCTGCCCCCCGAGGAGGACGCATTGGTCCCCACCGTGTGCCACAGCCTGGATCAGGCCTTGGAATACTTGGACAAAGACCGTGCTTTCCTGACCAAAGGTGGCGTGTTCACCGACAGCATGTTGGATGCCTACATTGAACTCAAGATGCAAGAAGTCACGCGTTTCCGCATGACCACGCACCCGATCGAGTTCGATATGTATTACTCTCTCTGATCTGGGCAGCGCTCACGCACAAGGGACGGCGCTGCCGTCCCTTGTCGTTTGCCAGCACATGAACCTTATTTGGCCCCATCCTTTAACCCTTTCCCCCATCGGCTTGGGGGTGGGACGCGCTGTGCTGCTGGCTGCCTTGTGGCTCAGTGCGACAGGTCTGGCGCAGACACCCGCCGAGATTTACCGCTGCGGCAATGCCTACACCAATCAACCGGTGGCCGGCGCGGACTGTGCTCGCATGGGCGCCACGCCAGTCACCGTGATCGAGGGCACGCGGGTGCATGCCACCCCTGGCGCACCTGTTTCTCCTGCAACCACCGGTGCAGTCAGCAACCCACGCGCCGCAGCTGTGTCGGATGTGGCACCGAATACCAAGGTGGACGCACAAGCGCAACGAGAGCGTGACCAACAGGCGCGCCAAATCTTGGAGGCCGAATTGGCCAAAGCCATCGCTGCCCAAGCCGAAATCGCCCGCTTGTGGAACAACGGCGAGCCGCACAAGCAAGGTGACGAATTCAAAAACCCAGCCAGGTACCAGGAGCGGGTGGCGCAGATGCGAATGGCCTTGATGCGATCTGAATCAGACATCGCGGGCTTGCGCCGCGAGATTGCCCGCTTGGGCGCAGCGGCGGTCAAACCATGAGCCCAAATCCGCCACCGTCTTTGCCCTTGGCCCAGCGCTACCAGGCCTTTGACATGCTGGCCACCTTGGTTGCCGTGGTCGACAGCCAAGCGCGGGTGTGCTTTGCCAATGCGGCCCTGGAAGACATGCTGGGTGTGTCGCGCCGCGCCTTGCAAGGCGCGAGTTTGCTGGACTTTTTGAGCGAGGCAGACACTCTGTCCCAGGCCCTGGCCGATGCCGACAAGTACCGCTTTTCAGCCCTGCGCTACGACGCCCGTTTGCTGCGCGCCAACCAAGAAACCACCCCAGTGCATGTGATTGTGGCGCCCGGCGAGCAAGTCGACGAGGTGTTGATCGAGTTGTTGCCCCAAGAGCAGCAAGCGCGCCAAGACCGCGAAGAACGCATGGTCAGCCAAGCCCAGGCCAACAAAGAGTTGATCCGCAACCTGGCCCATGAAATCAAAAATCCTTTGGGCGGCATCCGTGGCGCTGCGCAATTGTTGGAAATGGACATCCAGTCGCGAGAGCTGACCGAGTACACCCAGGTCATCGTGCGCGAGGCCGACCGATTGCAGACCCTGGTTGACCGCTTGCTCGCACCGCACCGGCGGCCCCATGTGGTGACCGACGTGAATATCCATGAGGTCTGCGAGCGGGTGCGCTCGCTGATCTTGGCCGAGTTTCCGCGTGGCTTGCGGGTGCAACGCGACTACGACACCTCTTTGCCCGAATTCCGGGGGGACTTTGAGCAGCTGATCCAGGCTGTGCTCAACATTGCCCACAACGCTGCTTTGGCACTGGCAGAGCGGATTCAGCAAGGAGATGCCCAAATCACCCTGCGCACCCGGGTGGCGCGCCAAATCACGGTGAGCAAGCAGCGCTTTCGGTTGGCATTGGAATTGCATGTCATTGACAACGGACCTGGAGTCCCGGAGAGTTTGAAAGACAGGTTGTTTTCGCCTTTGGTGTCGGGCCGCGATGGTGGCTCGGGTTTGGGTCTGAATTTGGCCCAAACATTTGTGCAGCAGCACCAAGGTTTGATCGAGTGCGAAAGCGTGCCCGGTTGGACCGATTTCAAAATCGTGATTCCATTGCCCTGAAGATGTGTGCAAACAGTGCTCATGCACTGACCGACTTGAGGTGAAGCGTTGATATGAAACCGATTTGGATCGTGGACGATGACCAGTCCATTCGCTTTGTCTTGGAGCGGGCTTTGCTGCGCGAGGACATGCCCACGCGCAGCTTCTCCAGCCCACGTGAAGTGCTGCAAGCCCTGGAGTCGGGAGACGTGGAGCAGCAGCCCCAGGTGTTGGTCAGCGACATCCGCATGCCGGGTGGGTCGGGCCTGGATTTGCTCACGCGCATCAAAACCTTGATGCCGGGTTTGCCGGTCATCATCATGACCGCGTTTTCTGACCTCGACAGTGCGGTTTCGGCCTTTCAAGGCGGGGCTTTTGAATACCTGCCCAAACCTTTTGACCTGCCCAAAGCGGTGGAGTTGATTCGGCGTGCGGTGGAAGAAAGCCAGCACGAGCAAGTGGGCACGATTGGTGCCGCTGCTGCGCCTGAAATGCTGGGCCAAGCCCCAGCCATGCAAGATGTGTTTCGCGCCATTGGTCGCTTGAGCCAAAGCCATGTGACCGTGATGATCACTGGCGAGTCGGGCAGCGGCAAAGAGCTGGTGGCCCAGGCCTTGCACCGCCACTCACCGCGCGCCCAAGGGCCATTTGTGGCGATCAATACTGCGGCCATTCCCAAAGACTTGCTCGAGAGCGAGCTGTTTGGCCACGAACGCGGTGCCTTTACCGGCGCACAAAGCATGCGCCGCGGCCGCTTTGAGCAAGCCGAAGGCGGCACCTTGTTCCTGGACGAGATCGGTGACATGCCGTTTGATTTGCAAACCCGCTTGTTGCGGGTGCTCAGCGACGGCAGTTTTTACCGGGTTGGGGGGCACAGCGCCATCAAGGCCAATGTGCGCGTCATCGCCGCCACCCACCAAGACCTGGAGTTGCGCGTCAAAGATGGCGCCTTCCGTGAAGACTTGTTCCACCGCTTGAACGTCATTCGCCTGCGCTTGCCCGCATTGCGCGAACGGATGGAAGACATCCCTGTGTTGACGCGCCACTTTTTGCAGCAAAGCGCACAGCAGTTGGGTGTGGAGCCCAAACGCATCTCGGACGCGGCTCAGGCCTGTTTGACGGCATTCCAATTCCCGGGGAATGTGCGGCAACTCGAGAACATCTGCCACTGGCTGACGGTGATGGCCCCCGCCCAAGTCATTGAGCCCAAAGACCTGCCCCCCGAAGTGGTGCACAGCACGAACCAAGATGGCGCATCGGCACCGTCCAGGGGGTCAACGCTGGCCAACCCCATGCCTGCGGAGATGCTGCGCACCAACGGTGTGGACAGCATGACCTCGGACCCCCACCCGTCAGGGGCTTTGAATGGGTATGGCGATATCGTTCACAGCGCGCCCACGGCTTCGCCGCCTTTGGTGGCCAACACGCCCACCCGTGCCGGTGTGCTCAACATGCCCGGTGCCGATTGGGAGTTGGGCCTGGAGGCCGAGGCCATGGACTTGTTGTTGTCGGGCCGCACCGATGTGTGGGACGCGTTGACCCGGCGTTTTGAGTCCAAGCTCATCATGGCGGCCCTGGCCAACACCCGTGGCAGGCGCATCGAAGCGGCGGTCAAGCTGGGCATTGGGCGCAACACCATCACCCGCAAAATCCAAGAGCTCGGCTTGGACGACTGACGTTTTTTGCGTGGCCTGCCCTCAGGCTGGTGGCAGGGCGATATCGACCACCACCGGCGTGTGGTCACTGGGGCGCTCGTTTTTGCGCGGCGCTTTGTCGATGGTGCACGCCGTGAGCTGATCTTTCAGCGCTGGCGAGACCAAGATGTGGTCGATGCGCAGGCCCCGGTTGCGCCGAAAGCCAAACTCGCGGTAGTCCCACCACGAATAGCTTTTCTCGGGCTGATCAAACTGGCGAAACGCATCCACCAACCCCAAGTCCAACAGATTCTTGAAATGGGCGCGTTCGGCATCGGTGCAGTGAATGGTGCCGGCCAAGCCCACTGGGTCCCACACATCGCGGTCGTCCCAGGTGATGTTGTAGTCGCCCATCAGCACCAACTGGGGGTGGGTTTGCAAGCTGGTCAGCACGTACTGGTGCAAGGCCTCGAGCCAGCGCATTTTGTACACAAACTTATCGCTGTCTGGGGCTTGACCATTCGGAAAGTAAGCACCAATCACCCGCACGCCCAAGACCGTGGCGCTGATGACCCGCGCCATGTCGTCTTCAAAACCGGGAATGTTGTGCACCACATCTTGCAGGGGGTGGCGGCTGATCAGGGCCACGCCGTTGTACGTTTTTTGGCCAAAGTACGCAACCTGGTGACCGCTGGCTTCTATGTCGGCACGTGGAAATTTGTCGTCGGTCAGCTTGGTCTCTTGCAGGGCCAGCACATCCACGGGCGCGTCGGTTGCCTGGGTCTGTAGCCAATCGAGCACCTGGGGCGGGCGCACATTCAGGGAGTTGACGTTCCAGGTCGCAAGTTTCATAGGGAGGGCTTCAAAGTAGGGGTAAAGCGGTAAAGCTTGTGCATGATAGATAAAGATTGGCGCAGCGCGGTCGATGCATCAGGCATCCTTTAATATGTCAATAAATGTGATCATTTGAAAATTTATATGACCGAAGCCAATCCCTACCTCATCGACCGGCTGTTGGCGGTGCAAGACCAAGTCTTGAACGCCTACGCCCAACTCGATCCCAAAGACCCGGCGCATTCAGCGGCGTTGCGAAACTTGTTGGTCGAGCAGTTTTTGCGGCCCTTGTTTTCCGCCCACCGGCGCTTCACCTCTGGGCGCATCACCGACGCCACGGCCGTGTTGACCGAGCAGTTGGACCTCATCATTGAGCACGGTTTCATGCCCAGCTTCCCCTTGCACGATGGCAAAAGCCGCTTGGTGTTGGCCGAGGCGGTGGCGCTGGTGATTGATGTCGCTGATCACCCGGGGGAAGACGATGCGAGCTTGCGGGAGGTGTGCTCCCACATCAAACAATTGAGTCGCGATATCAAGCCCACGATCAAATACCAGGGCGCACCGTCTGACCGGGTGCCAGTGATGGTGGTTTTTTTCCAGGGGCCAGATGAGCTGGAAGATTTGCAGCGCTGGTGGATGGCCATCCCAGAAACAGAGCGCCCGGACGCGGTGTGTGTGTTGTCATCGGGCTGCTTTTTGGGCTTTGGCCTCGAGGCTGATGGCGCGCTGGGCCTGTATTCGGTGTGTTTGACCATCAACCACATGCTCACCTTGCTCAACTTTGCAGCCCCAGATTTGGCCGTCTACGCCGGATCGTAAAAACCGCTTGTTGGACAGGCCAGCTGGGGCATGCCCAGTGCGGCTCAACTTTCCGTTTTTGGTGCCGATACATTGGTTACGATGCCTGGCTATGGTGGGCTGTGTTCCCTTGTGGAGGTGTTGGATGAGGTTTTTGTTGTTGGTATGGATCCTGTGCTGGGCACTGCCAGCCACGGCGGCTTGGGAGGAGGTCGACGAGACCCAAACCGCCGTGGTCTACATCGACCGCGAAAAAATCTATACCGAGGGGGCCAACCCCAAGGTGCTGCAGTTGATCGACATGAAGAAGAAAAACAAGCTGGGGGCGCAATCGCGCCGCTTGCTGGTGGAATACGAGTGCAAGCTCAAAAAGCGCCGCACTTTGGCTTTTTCTTCGTTTTCTGAACCCATGGCCGAAGGCGTGGTGGTGTTTCGAAATTCGGTCAGTGGCAACTGGCACCCCATCCAATCAGACTCTGTGGCCGAGGCGGTGTTCAAAATTGTGTGTCACAAGTGATGTTCAGGCTTTGAGCCGGGCCACCACCCAGGCGCACGCAACCAGGGGATTGCCGTGAAGTTTTCCG
>Ga0222712_10007730_pt1 | contig 10324 bp, 10 predicted proteins | sample C33_657DmetaG_FD_165043 | JGI IMG/M metagenome (GOLD analysis project Ga0222712, IMG submission 165043) | Estuarine water microbial communities from San Francisco Bay, California, United States - C33_657D | ecosystem: Environmental > Aquatic > Marine > Unclassified | place: USA: California...
CTGTACTCTCTACTTTCCTATTTAACAACCTCCTTTTGCCACTCGCTTGTAAACTACCTTGCTGTCTTTTTCAAGGTAATCACCATTAACGATTGGATAGGCATACTTAGGTGCTTTGGATACAAAACGACTTCTGATGACAATTTTGTCGTTCACCTTAAGACTTTTTAATTGAGCTAATTCAGCTTTAGATAATTGACCTAAGGAAAGAATGTAGTCTTCACGATCAATCTTAACCAGTAGACCATAACCTAATCTAGATCCCTGAGGAAGAGATAATGAGGTCACAATTCCCTGCATATCAGCATTGCTGCGAATAAACTTTCTTATTTTGGCTGCACCTGCATGTACTTTTTTCCCTGCTGGAGATGCTTCCCAATTTTTGAATTGGATGCCATCTGGACTAGCTTCCCATTTCTTTAACGCGGCTTTGCTTTCAGCAGGAGTTAACGTTTTTGGGGTGGATTTTGCTGTCGTTTCACTTATTGATTCATAAGAAGTGAATAACAATCCGCTTGCTAGCGCAAGTGGCAACATCAATGAACCACGGTATTTTCCCATCCTTTTATTATTTAAATTATTATTTAAACGCCTAGATGCAATTGGATCAATAAAGGTTGCACCACTATTGATTACTGACCACCGACAACTGTCAACAGACTACTGACCACCGATTACTGACTACCGACTACCGTCTTATGCTTTCTTCAAAAACTCTGTCCGTAAAACCATCATCGACTTCTCCACTTTGCCTTCTACTTCGTCTGCATCGTCTGTTAGTCGAATATTCTTTACCATCGTGCCGCGTTTGATCACGCTAGAGGAACCACGTACTTTTAAATCCTTAATAACTGTAACTGAATCGCCATCTTTCAAAACAGCACCATTGCTATCGCGAACGATTAATTCTTCATTCTCATCCATTGTATTCTTGTTTTTTGGTTAATTAATGAAAGGCTGAATTATTTATTCCAGCTATTTTTATTATTTCTAAATCCTAAAAGGCGCTGTGCTAAATCGGGACGCTTCAACTGCGTTAAGCGATTGCGAATCCAATCCTTGTATTCTGCTTTGTACCAAAAGAAGTATTTGTTTTGATTTTGCTTCTCCTCTCTCGTTTTAGCCGTTTTAACAGGCTGCAACGTGTAAGGATGCACGCCTGAATAATAAATCACCTCAGCTACCGTCATGGGCGTAGGGGTAAAATCTTGCACTTGCTCTAAGTGGAAGCCTAAATCCTTTGTCTCTGCGGCTAAGTTTGCCATATCTTCCTCCTCACAACCAGGGTGAGAAGAGATGAAATACGGGATGAGGGGTTGTTTTAGACCAAATTTGGCAGAAATCTCATCATATTTCTTCTTAAATGCATGGAAATACTTGAACGATGGTTTACGCATGATACGTAAAGTCGCATCAGACGTATGTTCCGGAGCCACTTTCAAACGACCAGACACGTGCCTAGTGATCAATTGCTCCATGTATTCATCGTGATTTCCATCCTGATTATTCTTGTTAAAATCATCTACCAGAAGGTCATAACGAACTCCAGAGCCTACAAATGCCTTTTTAATAGCTGGATGGCTATCCACCTTGCGGTAAATATCCGTCAAAGGTTTGTGCGATGTATCCAAGTTATTGCAAATCACCGGGTGAATACAAGATGGGCTCACACAGCGCGCACAAATCTCCTCGTCCTTCCCTTTCATGCGGTACATATTCGCAGATGGACCACCTAAATCAGAGATATAACCTTTAAAGTCAGGGGCTTTGGTGATTTGCTCGACCTCTTTCATGATTGATTTCTCGCTCCGAGAGGCAATAAACTTACCTTGGTGGGCTGAAATCGTACAAAAGCTACATCCTCCAAAACATCCACGGTGCATATTGACCGAGAATTTAATCATCTCGAAAGCGGGAATAGGTCCACGCTTACGGTATTTTGGATGTGGTAGACGAGTATAAGGCAAATCAAAGGATTTGTCCATCTCGACCTCTTCCATCGTCTTGAATGGAGGATTAATGACTAAGACGTCCTCACCTACTTTTTGGATGATGCGGTTGGCTTGCCACTTATTCGATTCAACTTCTACTATCTTAAAGTTAGCAGCATATTTGATCTTGTCTTCTAAACAAACCTCATGGCTCGCTAATTCGACCGTTTCCCAGTCGCAGGCAGGTGCTGTTTTTCCTAAGAAAGCGACTTGATTAATATGGGTCAAATCCCCTAATTTCTTTCCTTCTTTCACCCCACGCATGATTTCGCGCAAAGGCTGCTCCCCCATCCCATAAACAAGCATATCTGCCCCTGAATCGACAAGAATTGAAGGGAATAATTTATCTGCCCAGTAATCGTAGTGGGTAACTCGGCGCAAAGAGGCCTCGATTCCACCAATTAAAACTGGAACTTCTGGATAAATTTCTTTAAGAATCTTCGTGTAAACGGTGGTCGCATAATCGGGTCTAAAACCGGCTTCTCCACCTGGAGTATAAGAATCATTCGAACGTAGACGTTTATTCGCTGTGTAATGATTCACCATGGAATCCATGCAACCGGCAGTCACTCCAAAGAAATATTTGGGCTTACCTAGTTTCTTGAAATCACGTAAATCGTCTTTCCAGTTAGGCTGTGCAACAATGCCCACCTTCAAACCTTCACTTTCCATGATTCGACCGATCACTGCCGTGCCAAATGCCGGGTGATCCACATAGGCATCACCAGAAATTAAAATCACGTCCAGTTCATCCCAGCCACGTTTTTCTACCTCTTTTTTCGTGAGGGGCAGCCAGTCAGTTATCGGTCTTTCTTCCATAAAACAAAATTAACGGAATTTAGGGGCTAAACCTATTGCACATCCTGCCAAAAATCAGGAATCAATTCACATTTTTTTAGTAAATTCGTTCAAAGAGAAGAATCAAACCTATTTTAAATTGACTACCGCCGAATTAATCTATCAATCCATTGCTTCCCAAGCTAATCCAACAGAATTAGCCTGGATAGAGGAAAAAAGAGAAGCTGATACAAAAGGCTTGGCTTTGGCCTTTGTGATGGTGCCTCGGAAGGTTTCTAAAACCCCCATTCAGAAAGATTTAGGATTATTAACTGGGTGGGATTGGCAAAACGGAACAGTAGATCAACTCGTTCGCGTTTATTTCTTAATTCAATTAGCAGATAAAGAGGAAGGCAAATCTCAGATCGAGACCTTATTCGATACAGCTGAAATGAATGAATTAGTCGCTCTTTATCGCGCATTACCCGTGCTAAATAAACCTGAAATCTGGTTACATCGTGCCACGGATGCCGTAAGATCGAATATGGGACCGGTATTTGACGCTATTGCCTTTGGCAATCCGTATCCCAAAACCTATTTCAGCGAATTAGCTTGGAATCAATTAGTCTTAAAATGCATTTTTAATGATAAGCCCATCCATTTAATCGAAGGGTTGGATGAACGGGCTAATCAAGCGTTAGCAAATACGTTAGCCGATTTTGCACACGAACGATGGGCGGCAGGAAGGCGAGTACCGTCGCAGGTTTGGCGATTAATCCGCGAATTCGATACAAAAACAAAAAAACAAGACCTAGAAAGACTAGCAACAAGCCAGGATTCAAACGATCAAAAAGCAGCGGAGTTAGTCCTCAATAATAGCCCTCTAGAAGCCTGGAAGGCGTTAGAAAAAGAAGAAACAGCCTATTAATATGTGCCAAAACCCAAACGAACATCCATTAAATCCATCGCATTTCGAAGGATCCACAGAAGAGAAACAGACTGCTCAAGAAGTAGAGGGCGGCTTTGCAGCCTACACGCAAGGGATGAAGTTTTTCGATCCACACGTGCACATGACTTCGCGTACGACGGATGATTACCAAGCATTGGCCGATGCGGGTGTAGTGGCCATCATTGAACCGGCTTTTTGGCTAGGTCAACCACGTACTGGTTTGGCTTCGTTTAAGGATTATTTTGCGAGTTTAGTGGGTTGGGAACGTTTTAGATCGTCTCAGTTTGGCATAAAGCATTATTGTACAATCGGCTTAAACTCAAGAGAAGCAAATAATGAAGCCCTAGCGGAGCAAGTGATGGACATTTTACCTCTATTCCTACAAAAAGAAGGAGTGGTGGGTGTCGGTGAAATTGGTTTTGATGACCAAACCGCAGCAGAAGAAAAATACTACCGGGCGCAACTAGAATTAGCCAAAGAAATGAATTTGCCAGTGCAAGTCCATACGCCGCATCGAGATAAGAAAAAAGGAACCGAACGCAGTATGGCGATTGCCTTAGAACACGACTTAGCGCCTCATATGGTGGTGATTGATCACAATAATGAGGAGACGGTAAAATCGGTTTTAGACCAAGGTTTCTATGCCGCTTTCACCATTTATCCCTTTACAAAGATGGGGAATGAGCGAATGGTAGAGATTGTAAAACAATACGGTTCGGAGCGAATTATGGTGAATTCCGCCGCGGATTGGGGCATTTCCGATCCCTTAGCGATTCCTAAAACAGCCGCTTTGATGAAAATTAAGGGAATTTCAGAAGCAGATATTCAGAAGGTGACTTACCAAAACGCCTTGGATTCCTTCGCACAAAGCGGACAGATCAACGAAGCAGATTTTATTCATGGTCTAGAAATTGATCAATCGTTGAAGTTCAATGGCAATACCGTTTTACGTGGTGGCCAGGCTCCTCGAGTGGACAAAAACTCCATCTTCATCCGCTAATGAGTAAATTAAGAGCCTTTGCTGAATTAACTCGGCCTGCTAATGTTGTGACCGCCTTATCTGATATCATGGCAGGCTTAGCAATTGTGGGATTTACTTTTGGTCGTTTAGATTACCAGTTCTACCCTGCCCTATTTTTAGGACTTTCTAGCATGTGCCTTTATGCGGGTGGCGTGGTATTCAATGACATTTTTGATCACGAATTAGATGCGACGGAAAGACCGGAGAGAGCCTTGCCGAGCGGGCGAATTAAACGCTCTGAAGCTATTTTCGGGGGAATAATATTGTTAGCATTTGGCATTTTTCTCGCATTCTGGCAAAGCCGATTGAGTGGAATTATAGCCATTTTGATTACCCTTTTAGCGTTATTTTACGATTGGAAAGGGAAGCACATGCGGATTTTTGGCCCTATTAACATGGGTTTATGCCGTGCCTATAATTTGCTATTAGGAATGAGTGTTTATGAATTAGGTGTGTTAGAGCATTTTCCTGTCATCCTTATTCCACTGATTTACATTGCGGCGATTACCCTTGTAAGTCGGGGTGAAGTACATGGTGGCAAAGCAACTACCCTCTATTTTGCTGGATTCTTGTTTTTACTTGTCCATGCCTCACAGCTTTATTTTGCAGAAAAAATTGAATTTGCACTCGTTTTTGTGCTAGCCCACTTTATCCTGATTTTCAGAAAATTACGCATAGCGATCGTACAACCAATCGGCAAAAACATTGGATTAACAGTAAAAACGGGGGTTTTGACCCTTATATTGATGAATGCAGCTTGGGTAGCATCGAGCGGACAATGGATCATGGCCCTCTTTGTTTTAGCCTTATTACCCGTATCTTTGGGTTTAGCTAAGAAATTCGCCGTTACGTAAACCTATGCAATCCTTAAAACAACATTTTCAAGTACCGTATTCCTACGAGGTATTCTTCACAGAGCGTCTGTTTGCGGCAGATAATCGCGTTTTTGCGGATTTCATACAAAACTACGGCAACCCTACTTTTCGCAAGAAAATTCTTTTCGTTATAGACAAGGGAGTAACGGATATTCAACCCAATCTCACAGCTGAAATTGTAGCGTATTTCCAAACGCATTCGCCAGCTGATTTAGCCCCTGAAATCTTAGTGTTACCCGGAGGAGAGGTCTGTAAAAATGACCCTCGGTTTTACGAAGAAGTGATACGGGCCTTAGATGAGCAAGGAATTGATCGCCATTCGTTTGTGGCTTGCATCGGTGGAGGTGCCTTCTTAGATATGGCCGGATATGCAGCGGCAATCTCCCACAGAGGCGTTAAATTCATCCGAATTCCGACTACGGTTTTGTCTCAAAACGATTCAGGGGTAGGTGTTAAAAATAGCGTCAACTACTTAGGTAAAAAGAACTTCCTAGGGACTTTTACCCCTCCAGTGGCTGTATTCAATGATTACATTTTCCTTGAAAGCTTAGGGGAGCGCGATTGGCGTTCTGGAATAGCGGAAGCAGTGAAAGTGTCCCTCATCAAAGACATCAGCTTCTTTAGCTGGTTGGAAGTAAATGCCGATGCGATGAATCAGCGGGATAAAACGGTGATGATTGAGCAGATTTACCGCTGTGCCTCTTTGCACATGCAACACATCGCAAGCGGGGATCCTTTTGAATTAGGATCGGCTAGACCCTTAGACTTTGGACATTGGGCAGCACATAAATTAGAATACCTAAGTGATTTCAAAATCCGTCACGGCGAAGCGGTGGCGATAGGTATTGCCTTGGACAGCATTTATTCCCACTTGATGGGATATTTAACAAAAGAAGAGGTAGACCGCATTATAGATTTATTACAAAAATTAGGTTTTGCTATTTTCCACCCGGCTTTGGCAGAAAACGATAAAGTAAACTTAACGAACGGACTGAATGAGTTCAGAGAGCATTTAGGTGGTCAATTAACTATCACTTTGCTCGAAAAGCTAGGAAAGGGTGTCGAAGTGCACGAAATGGATTTCGAAATCATCAAGAAATCAGTCGATTATTTAGCCAAAATCGCCTAATATGAAAACGCCCTACGGACATCTAAGTTATTGTAGTAATATCCATACGGGGGAGATTTGGGCGGAGCACTTTGCGCAATTACAAGCGCATGTTCCAGCGGTAAAAGCTCAGGTTTCGCCTGATGAGAAGATGGGCCTAGGTCTGCGATTTGCCAATCAGGCAAGTATTGATTTGCAAGATTATTCCCGCATAGGTAAATTAAAGACTTGGCTGAAAGAACAAAATTTATACGTTTTCACGCTCAATGGCTTCCCTTACGGTGGTTTTCACAATACGATTGTTAAAGATCAAGTACACGCACCGGATTGGACAACCACGGAGCGCAGGGATTACACGATACGTTTAGCCCATATTTTAGCTCAGCTTTTAGAGGAAAATGAAGGGGGTATTTCCACTTCCCCACTCTCCTATCGCTATTGGTTTACATCGGAAAAAGAACGGGAGGATGCGATGTTGAAGTCAACTCAACATTTGCTAGAGGTAGTAGAGGTTTTAGACCAAATCGCAAAAAAAACCGGTAAGGTAATTCACATCGATATCGAACCTGAACCGGATGGCTTACTAAGTAACCATACCGATTTTGTGCACTGGTATGAAGAGGTATTATTGCCTTCAGGCGATGCGTCTCTCATCCGCAAACATGTCCAATTGTGTTTTGATATATGTCACTACGGAGTAAGTTTTGATGAACCGGAGAAAAGTATCAATGAATTAAAGGCAAAAAACATTCCCGTTGGCAAAATACAAATTAGCTCTGCACTGCGCGTCGATCTTAGAGATCAGGAAGAGTCGAAAATAGACGAATTAAAGAAGTACCGGGAACCCGTGTATTTGCATCAGGTCAAAGCCTTGCGCAAAAACGGTACCTATGAAGAATTCAAAGACTTGGATGAGGCTTTCGAGGCCTATCAACCGGGGACCTACGATGAATGGCGAGTGCATTTCCATGTACCCTTGTTTTTAGAAAACTATGGACTTTTAGGCTCGACCCAAAAAGAGATTAGAGAGACCCTTGCAATCCAAAAGGCGAGCCCGTTTACTCATCATTTGGAAATCGAAACCTATACTTGGGGAGTGTTGCCAGCGGCATTTCAAGTACCCATTGCAGATTCTATTAGCCGCGAAATCAAAACGATTCAAGAACTGTTAGGCTCATGAAAAAAACCGCTGTTATCGATGTGGTGGGACTCAGCGAAAGTGTAATTTCGGCTGAATACACGCCCTTTTTATATGCTTACATCCAGAAAAAGCAGTTTCAAAAAATCAAACCTCCCTTTCCTGCCGTTACAACGACTTCCCAAAGTGTGTATGTTACAGGGAAAAATCCATCCGAACACGGCATCGTGGGCAATGGTTGGTATGATAAAACGGATTCTGAAGTGAAGTTTTGGAAGCAATCTAATCCCTTAGTAGGTGCTGAAAAAATCTGGGAAGCGGCGAAGAAAAAGGATGCAAATTTTACCTGCGCCAAAATGTTTTGGTGGTACAACATGTACTCTAGCGCGGATTATTCCGTTACTCCTCGTCCACAATACCATTCGGACGGAGTTAAGGCTCCTGATTGCTATTCGCATCCAGCAGACCTACGTGATGAATTGCAAGCTCAGCTAGGTACCTTCCCTTTGTTTAATTTTTGGGGGCCTAATGCCAATATCAAGTCCACCCAATGGATTGCGGATGCCTCTATTTATGTGGATGAGAAATACGATCCCACGTTGAACTTAATCTATTTGCCTCATTTAGATTATTGTCTGCAGAAATTTGGAGTAGATTTACCAGCGATTGCGAAAGAATTGAAAGAAATTGATCAAGTCTTAGAGCAATTAATCACCCATTTTGAATCGAAAAATGCGGAGATTATTCTACTTTCAGAATACGGTATAAACGACGTAAATACGCCTATTCATTTGAATCGTATTTTGCGAGAGGCAGGGAAGATTGCGATAAGAGAGGAACAAGGTTTGGAATTATTAGATCCAGGTGCAAGTGAGGCCTTTGCTGTTTCAGATCACCAAATCGCCCATATTTATTGTAAGAACGTAAAGGAGATCAAGGCACTATTCGAAAAAGTACCTGGTATCGCGAAAGTGCTTAGCGGAAAAGAATTAGAGGAGTACCAAATAGCCCATGAGCGATGCGGTGATATCGTTTTGGTCGCAGATTCGGACAAATGGTTTACCTACTATTATTGGTTAGATGATGCCAAAGCTCCAGACTTCGCACGCTGTGTAGACATCTTCAAAAAACCGGGCTATGATCCAGTCGAAATGTTCATGGATCCTAAAAATCCGCTTATAAAGCTCAGAGCAGCCTATAAATTAGCTCGCAAGCTGTTAGGGTTCCGTTATCGAATGGATGTAATTCCACTCGATGCAAGTCTTGTGAAGGGTTCCCACGGAAGTCCGTTCTGCGATGAAGCCTATTACCCTGTTTTCATTTCGTCGCAAAATATCAGTCAACAAATACAACCTACCCAAGTATATCAATATATTTGGGAAACTATATTCCCAAAATAACATGAAAAAGATTAGCACCATTTTTGCCTTTGTGGTAGCCATGATGGCATTCAGCACGAACATCCATGCACAAGGAATGGATCCTCAAGCGATGATTCAGCGTCAAGTAGATCGCATGACGACAGAATTAAGTTTATCGAAAGACCAAGTAGCTAAAATTGAACCTCTCATCGAAGCTCGCATGAACAAGATGATGGAATTACGTCAGCAAGGTATGGAGAGAGAAGAAATGATGGCTGAGATGAAAAAAATCAACGATGCACAAGCAGAGCAGTTCAAAGCGATTTTAACGCCAGAGCAATTAGAGAAATACAAAACGATGCAAAGCCAGGCGAGGCCCGGCGGTGGCGGACCAAGAGAATAAAAAAAAGCTCCTCAAATCGAGGAGCTTTTTTTATTTACCTAAAACGATATTCACAATCCGTTTCGGAACGACGATTACTTTAGAAGGGGTTTTCCCTTCCAAATGTTTGCTAACCTGATCATTCGCTAAAACGACTGCCTCGATTTCCGCTGGCGTCGCCGTTACAGGAAATGCAAGCGTCAATTTCACCTTGCCGTTGAAAGATATCGGATAATTGAAATCATTCTCCTCTAAGAAAGCGGCGTTAAATACCGGGAATTTAGCGGTAGAAATGCTTCCTGCTTCCTCTCCTAAGGCCACCCACAATTCTTCTGAAATATGCGGCGCATAAGGTGATAATAAGATAACCAATTCACGAAGAACGGATTTCTTCGAGCATTTTAATGCCCCTAAATCGTTTACGCAAATCATTAAGGTAGAAACCACTGTATTAAACGAGAAGCGGTCTAAATCATCTTGTACTTTGCGAATCGCAGTGTGCAATACTTTTAATTCTTCTGGAGTAGCAGGCGCATCCACTACTTTCGAAGTATTAGCCTGATCGTCAAAGAATAAACGCCATACCTTGCGTAAGAAGTTGTGTGATCCAGAAATACTATTCGTATTCCATGGCTTAAATTGCTCTAATGGTCCTAAGAACATTTCATAGACACGCAGGGTATCTGCACCGTATTTGGCAATTAAATCATCTGGATTAACGA
>Ga0222712_10007733_pt1 | contig 10322 bp, 7 predicted proteins | sample C33_657DmetaG_FD_165043 | JGI IMG/M metagenome (GOLD analysis project Ga0222712, IMG submission 165043) | Estuarine water microbial communities from San Francisco Bay, California, United States - C33_657D | ecosystem: Environmental > Aquatic > Marine > Unclassified | place: USA: California...
GATGGGGAACGACAGAGGTGGTGCGGGGTCGAGAGCATCGGTGAATTGGAATTTGATGAGCTGGACCGAACGTGGCGTTATCCCGCGCAGTGTACAGAATTTCACAAATTTGACGCGGCTTCAGCGAGAAAGGTGATCGCGGGACATGATATTTTCTTCCTTGGAAACAGTGTTAGCAGAAGGCTGCTCTATGCCACGGCGCACATTTTGGGTGGGAAAAATGCCACATACAATCATTCACCCTTTGCGACAGAAATCGTCCAGGACGTCGGATCTCACTCAATGTTTGAGGTCGGCGTTAATTCCACGGGACACTGTTCAGCGCAGTATAGCTGCGCGAGCAACGCTTTTGAAATACAGCCGAGCGCATGGAACATATCTGATACTGCGTTTGCGATGTTTAACTGTGCGAACAAAAGCGACTGGTTGACGTCGAGACAAAACAAAAACTCCGTACTTTCACTAGGGTTTTTGTTCACCGCTACTCCAGTGCTTCGAGTCGTTGATCGATTTTTAGAACTCTGGGCGAGTCTAGATGAGCAAAGTTTCCCCACTTCGGCGTTGGACAATTACGACGTTCTTGTCGTTCAAGTACTGGTTTTGGATTTGAACGAAGAAAAATACTTTGAGGGAATCATTCGTAGTCTAAATACGCTCGTGCAAAGGCGCGAAGCTCTGGGTCGCCGTTTGCGCGTAGTTCTTTGGGGATCCCCCCACAACTTTGCAACTCTTTTGGATGCAGCGACCGTTGGCGCGCTTTTGAAAAACGCGCTATGGTCGCGCGTTAAAGAGGCGGGAATCAAGGTGCTCGACGTGACTTCATCTACGGCTCAAGCGAGTGATCTTATGCTAGGTCAGCATCAGCAAGGGAATTTACATCACTTCATGGATTTCACGAGATTGATGATTGCAGACAATTTGATCAACACTTTAGCTCAGATCTTGTGAACGCCTTCCGAGACGTCGCCAGTCGATGGCGTCGTGATCGGAGACGATCGCGGTATTCATCAGAAAAGACAATTTTATACGCTCTTGATTTGGATTACTGCATCGATGGTACTACGCTATGCCATTACTGGTGGTGAGCGATAGCGAGACGATAGGTCCGCGCGCGCGTGCGCTCGACCGCGATCGGCAATTGCGACGTTCATCGCACCTTGCGGAACTCACTGACGCTGCCTGAAGGATGCGAGGACACGGAAGTCGTATTCATAGACCAAACAAGTTGGTCACCGTCTAGTACCGCGGGCGTTACGGGATCGTTTTCCTCGAAGTGCGCTGATTTAAACAGAGTGAACGATGCAGTTCGGAATGCTGGGTTTCGTTTGAGAGCGGCTAATCAAGGACTCTGAGTCAGACGAATGGTGAAGTGAGGTATCTCGAGTCGAATTCATCGAGGGCTATCTACATAAAAACATCGATGAGGGAATCGTCGGATCATCATCACGGATACTGTCCTATCCCCGAGAACGCGATCGGGATTCGCCATCCATCGTTGAAACGTTGATCACCGACGCGAGGGGGCACCTCCGCTCAACCGGTCGAGTCTTGACGATCGCGCCGTTTGCATCACATTAGATAATTGACGACTACTTTGCGACGAATTCGACGATACACGGGCGAATTGCTTTGCCATAGTGCATCTATTGCTCTCATCGTTTGCTTCGCCGTTGAGGTTTCTATAGTACTGGCGGTAATATCATGTGTCATACGTACTGTACTGTATGTAAACTTGATTAAGAGTATAGAGTATCAAACTTGTATATCGTTATTATTGACAATTGATTTTCGTACTAAGTACGAGCTAGCGAGGACTCGCACTCGACGGCGTGTAATATGCAGTGGCGCCCTACGTGCTGAAAAGCCGAACGCGTTCCGCAGTTTGCGCGAACTCGTCAAGAGATTCAGCCGCACGGCAGGCGTGCGTTCGCTCGTCGCGCGCGACAGCTCAACGCCGCCGAGCCTTGCGATCGAGTGAAGCATCTCAGAAAATGATTTCGCTTCACTTCTCTCGTCGAACCCGGCGAAGAACGATACAGACACGTAACAGCAGCGCGCGCTGAAACCACAATTGAACGGCGACTCTGCGGCGTGCGAACAGTTCGACATGCGCCGGCAAGCGCCGGCGAAGCCGAAGCTTCGAAAGGTTCGCATTTTCAGTTACGGACTCATCGCTTTGGTGCTTGGTGCCATCTTCGCTTTCGTTTGGCAAAAGTTCAGGCTGAAAAAGGTTGACTTTCAACCACCTCCCGTGTTTTCAGAGCGAGCGAACGGCGCGTGTTTTCGAGCGATCGTGCTCACGATGGACCGCAGTCACATGCTTCAGCAACTTCTTTCGTCGTTAGAAGATGCTTTGTATGGTAACGAACGTATTGATTTACACATCCACGTCGATTATTCGCCTGATGCGCTCGCGCGCGTGAAGACCGTCAAAGTGGCGAACGAGTTTGATTTTACACACGGGACGAAGACGGTGAGCTTGGCGACCGAATCAAGGGGCTTAGCGCGCGCATGGTTTGATGCGTGGTCACCGAACGATGAAAGTGAGCGCGCGATCATTTTAGAAGATGATATTATTCTTTCCCGATATTGGTTTTTGTGGTTAACGAAAGCTTGGATAGCGTATGCGAATCATACTGGCGTCGCGGGAATCAGCCTTCAGCGCCAAACGCTTATACCGAAAGAGCCGTATCGGAATGCTGCGATCGTCAATGGGCACGAGCCGTTCTTATACTCCCTAGTTGGATCGATTGGATTCTCACCTCACCCACGCATATGGCGCGAATTCCTTTCGTGGGTGGAGCACTTATCGCCCTCGCTCGATGTATTGACACCAGGTTTAGTCACGTCAAATTGGTGGAATCGATTAGATAAGAAGCACATGTGGACGCAGTACTTCATCTTTTATTGCGTTCAGCGAAACGTACAGACCCTTTATGTGAATCTTCCGAATCAAAAAACTCTGGCGGCGCATCAAAGAAGCGCTGGAGCGCATTACTCACGCACGCGCGGCAAAGATTTCGAAACGCTACAAAGTGTACCGAATCTTGAGTTTCCAAGATACCCCGTGCAGTACGGCTGGTCTGGAGAAGTACTACAGCACGTATCACCGGGTTTTGACGCCATAGTAGAATCGAGTCTTCTGTCGCTCGCAGGCAAAATGCAAAGCGCGCACGGGTTTGTATACTTGCTCTTCACGAATAAAGGTTTTGTTGAAATGACGAAGAGTTGGCTTTGCAACATGAAAAAGTTGAACGTGAGCATCGGGACAAATTTCATCATCGTTGGCGACGGCGAAGACACCGTGAGAGAACTTTCCACTTTTAAGCCCGAAGGTCACTATTTCATCTATCGCTCGCTACACAAGGACGACGCGAATTTTGGAACGTACAACTATTACCATATCGTTTTAGAGAGAATGTTGATCGAAAATCGTATAATTCAGGCAGACGTCAATATCATGATCATCGAACCAGATCAAATTTGGACTAGGGACGTAAGCCCTTTGATTCGGAGCACGTTTACAAGCGGATACGATATCATCGCCGGAAATGAGTACGCAAGTGTCGGAAAGAGTAATGTATCATTAATTTGCGGCGGATTTTATGGCGTCGCGTCGTCGACGAGCGTAAAGGAATTGTTCAAACATTACGTAGATCGTCACGCTGAAGTTCTAGAAAAATACAAGGGCACGACGGGAGTAATTAAGATACAAAACGATCAGGCTTTACTCACTAGTTTAGTCTCAAAGGCGAAACTGCGTGTGCGCCGATTGTCTGCGTGCGAGTACGCGAGTGGGCGCTGGTTTACGACTGAAGCCTTGCAGAAACTTTGCCCCGAACCGTACGTCACGCATAATAATTTCATTATCGGCCTCGATAACAAAATTCAACGACTGCAGAGGCGAGGCGACTGGCTTCTCTCATCTAATGGTTCAATGTGTGTCGTTTAACGCAGACTCGTGTAACGTCTTGAACCTGAAACCTGACCGAGCCGCCGCTACGGAGAATGAAATGAATGTTTGATTTGCGTGGTGAACATCGAAAACAAAAAAAACAAGCAAAACCAACTCTGTTGTCATCTCTCAACATCAGTTTCCTAAGCACTCCGCTATATCAGCGCATTCAGAGGCCAACGCTCGGGGAGAGGAAACCCAACGCTCGGAGGAATGCATTTTAGGCGATGCGTGTATATGCCACATATCCACGTGATCACAAATTTGGTTGAAAGTGATGTTCGGAGAAGCGTGCTTCAAGTAGTACAAAGCTGCGTTCTCGGCTCCCATGGTGTTCATGGTAAATTTTTCACCAGATACTTCGTCGCGAAACCCACTAGAATTAAAATTAAGCGAGTTGAAATGGAAAACATACGCATCCCACGAAGACCTCCGCGCTCTAGCGTAGCATCGGTTTGAGATCCTCATTTTCGTGGGTTCCATGCCTAGGCGTTTGAGTTGACGTTGAATCGATTGTGGTGGCCATCGGCCTTTTCCAAAACCCTGCGTCGATATGGTGCCGGCGGTATGAGCGTTCAAATCTTTCAATTGGAGGACAGTCTGGTCAAAAGCCATATCGGCGTTCGCAAGAATAATAACCGATCCGTTGAGAGCGATATCAGTCGTGTAGTTGAACATCTCAAAATAGCTTGGCTGCGGTCCGTCGTGCTCGACGCACACGAACCGCGTTTGAGTACTCGCGTGAACGAGCGATAACTTTTCTTCCAACAGCTCTCGCAGGGTTGTGCAGTTGTATGAATGGTGGTGACCTTCTAAAACAATCCTGACTTCGTCAAACAAAGAGTTTCCGATATTTAATACGAACGCGTTTTCGATCTCACGTCGATGAGGATTCTCTTTTTTGATGGGCGTCGACGTCGTCGTTGAATTTCGCAGATCAGCAGCCCAAAAACTCGTAACGAGCACTAAATCAGGCCCTCGTGCGCCTGCCTGTCGCTTTTCAGCTGAAATCCACGTTCTTTGTCCAAACAAACCGACGAAAACGGCAGCAAATATTGCGAGTAGCTTCCAAAGCAGCCTCTTCACGCATACTCGAGTCACGTAGCGACTAGGCCGCACTCTCGACGGCCTCCCTAGCATCGCCGTGCGGGATGCGTTGTGACGACGAGCAGAAGGTAAACGGGTCGAACCATGCGAGACGGCGATCGACGAGCAGTGGGGTAGGGCGGCGCAACAACTTGGAAAACTTGGAAACTCGAGTATTGATCGAATGAATGAAATACCGCAAAAACAGTCGATAGTTCAGAATTATTTTAAGTATTAAGTATTAGTTGGCCACATAGAAACAAAACATGAAGCGATCACAAATCTGTGTTTTGTCCGTGAACACGACCGCGTCGCACCAAGAGACAAGATCGAACTCGCGAGATTCGACATTCAACGGAGATCCGTGCTCACTCAGTGCGCGTTCGCGCGCTAGATGATGTTCGCGTCCCCGGAAGCGGCGCTTACAGCGCATTTCGCGTCACTGAGGAAACAGCGCTGAGGTCGCGTTGGAAACTTCATGTGCGCACAGAACGGTGCTTCCTCGTTCAAAACCTTTCTTATTGGGTGGGTGCGACGAGTGAACCTGGAGCGCTGTCGCAGCAGTTTTGTATCGTTGATATGTTTAGGGATTACGACGTCTATTGTCGCGAGGTGGCAGAGTTATTACGCAGCGGGAAAGGTTCGAGGCTCTCTTGATCAAACATCTGCGCACCAAATGTCCCGTGCGGAGAATGTATCGATACCGAAAAGGCGATATTTTGACCCCGAAGCACGTTGTCACCGACTGGTTTGGGAACCCGGCGCTCCTTTAACAGATCATACAACGCGCCCTTCTGACCAGTTTGCGATCGCGGTCGCTTTGAAAGGACTTCAAAACAAAGTCACTACGGTCATCAAAGCAGTCAAAGATATACGACAGTTCAGCGATCGAACCGTATTGATTTTGGTTTCTCGCAAAGTCGCGAGCGATGTAGAAATCAATAGTTTACGCAAGCTCTCCGCTGAACTCGTCGACGTCAGCGTCATGACGTTTGATATTCAATTCAACGTTTCCGTTCGTTCAACTGGGTACGACGTTGATGAGTACATGAAGCTCGAAGTGTTGAACATGTCATTTAAGAAAGTATTGGTAATTGACTCTGATAAGGCGTTGCAAAAATCACCAGAGATACTTTTTCGATGCGAAGCAGATTTTATGTACACCTCCAAGCGGTTCGAACTAGTAGACACTGACATGTTCGTCGTGACTCCAAACCGACGCATGTACGCACACATGCTCAAGACATTCGAAATCATCTCTACACCTGTTGAGAGGCGTAATAATGAGTTGTTGTGCCTCGATTGGCCTCGCCGTGGACGTTGCGCGGAACTACTCGACGAAGATCGACTCGGTAAATTCCTACACTACTATTTCGTGCAACACGCAGACATGCACGAAAATCACTTCATCAGAGTTCGGGAACTGAATCCATGCATTTGGAACGTCAACAGTTCGCAAAACTGCCGGGATGATTGGAGCGCGCATGGAAAACCATATATTGTTTCTAGCAGTTCAAACTTCAGCACTACATTCGTTAACGGTGCTTTGATTCAGGCTTTTCCTGTGAAGAAAGTCTGCCGAGCTGATTTCTGGATTCTAGGCACGCGAAAAGGTGGAACGACCGCTCTGTACACGTCCATGGCACAGCATCCCAAGCTAACGGGTCTGAACATTCGCGGGCGGCCTCAAGATGGAGAGATATTTGTTCCCATCCAGAGGCTGGATGCATACAACTCTGTGTTCAGAAACGTTGCAAAGAATTCAATTGCTGGCGATTCTGCAGTTCATCGGCTCGTGACGAACGCCCGTGCGATTCCCGCCACATGTGGGCAAAAATATACAAGATTTTTAATTCTCTTACGAGACCCGATTGAACGATGTCACTCGCAAATGTTGATGCGCAGCAGGCTTGGAACAAATGGTATGACGGACAAGTCAAATATCTCTGAGGCTATTACGGAGGATCTGCGATTATACAGATCGATCGAGCCAGACCTCAAGAATGAAATCGACGCTCCCTACCCAGAACTCGATTTGCGACTACCAGCGAATAACTGCATCACCGCTGGCTTGTACTATCTCCAATTGAAGAGATGGTTCTTCCATTCAAGCGTTCGAAGTTTCCTTATTTTCTTCAACGAAGATTTTCAGAAAAGCACGTTACAAGTCGTGCGCGCAGCCTTAAATTTTGTTGGCGTCGACGCTGAAGATTGCAACACCTTCGCGGTGAAAGAGGAAAAATTAACCAGTAATTCTCGGAAAAATCTCGACCTTTCACCGCATCAATTGATCACACCTTTGTTAAGACGAGAGCTCGAGCATTTGTTTGCCCCGTATAATGTGCTTCTCAAGAATCTGATCGGAAGAGTACCGTGGAGATACGTCGTCCAGGACGATTAGTTGCGAAAAGTGCACGGCGGCTTCAAAACCCAGTTGGATCTTTGTCGCGTGAATGAAGTAGCCGCTAGTCCATCAGTCGGCGATCTATGCGTCGAATATATTTAGTTTTTTATTGTATTAATACTATTTATCCTTACTATTAGCGATAGAAATCTATAGCGCTTTCTTGTGATCGAGAGAGACTAACCGAGTACGCGCTGTACCCGCTCGTCCTTCAAAAGTGGAATACGATTGTACTCACTACTTATGCAGTAAGATTTATACTCCGGTCAAATTAAGTGCGTGTTGTAACTAACTTTTTGATAACATCTTCATCAGATTCGCTCTATATCTGCTGTAGTTGTGCTCAATAAAATCGAGCCAATCCTCCTTTTGAACGGCGTTTGGGGTTGAGAATTTATGTGCTTTCTCGCACGCGGCTGAAATGTTTACGGTTAAAATCAGTCCGTGCTCTTTCAAAGACTTGAGCACTGCGAAATCCTCGCGTAGCAACAATTTGAGGTTTTCTCTCGCCAGTGGGCTTATGTACTCGAGCGCTTTGACGTCGTTCTCGTGCTGTCGATCGAGCCCGGCTCGCGAGTGAAACGATTTTACCGCTGCCCGCACGGTTTTCGAAGATACAGAACGTTGTACGTTTGCCACTGCGAGCGCTAATGGCAACAAATCTTCATCCAAAGTACACGTTTTCCCTACGTAAATTAGTTTGTCAACATGAGCTTCTAAATCGGGTAAGTAATGCGCGAAAGTCTTACGCAAATGAACGATTCGCCGATTTGCCTGTAAACTTCTCGCCTTAACTGAGATATTTGAAGACGAAAACGCTTCTGCCAAATGGTTCGGCGTAGGAAATTCGCTCCAAACCCATTCTTCATCGGGACGACGGTTGCAGTGCGCTGGGCAGCCCGATCTAAAACGACTTAAATATCCACTAACCCACCGCTCGATGGGATCTCGAACTAAAGTCACGTAGCACGTTGTTGAATTCGCCTCTGAAGCGGGAAGTCTACCGAGTATGTTTTTATGTCCGCAGCACCTTTTGGGTGCAAACGACCTGCCGTAAGTTTGAAAAAACTTATCAACGGTCGTTCCGCCGTTCTTACCGACGTGCAAAAAAATGACAGAATCACAACGTTTGTTTTGGTCTTGAGCCGAACGCGGAACAAGTTCTTCACGAACATTTATGCTGCTTGCAGGATTGTTCGATTCAATCGCTCTTCCAATAGATCGCGCGTTTAGAATCAAAGTGATCACGACGCACGTCACGAAAGTCGCGAAACAATCTGTTGTTTTGATTACTGAACGCCGCGGCGTTGACGCGGCGTCAGGACCCACCGCAGTTGACATGCACGAGACGCAAACTCGTTGCGCGAATGGTTCGACGGATATGTTGCATCGAAGACCGCTATCGAATTCTAGCCATCGACGTCGTGAATCGCTCGCTGTTGTCCTTCTCACCAGCGAGCGCCGCTATCGGTCCGTCCTCTGTCGTTAACGCTGAGTGCTGTGTGTCGTTTTATTGAAACTGTAAACAAATATTGAATCTTCTTCCGGTGCTTGGATTACGCTAAAAGTTTTATATATGCGAATTTTCGTACGCGTGCATACTTTATTTTACCATAATCGCATCGAAAAACAATAGGCGTTCTTCGAATAAAAGTATCGCTCCCACACTCAAAGATTAAGACGGCAAGAGGCGCTCATCAGCCGGTTCAGTGCTCCACCAGCTATCGTAGTTTCCACGTCGAGCGAACTCAGAGCGCTCGGGATGCGATGACATGTATCTCGCCGTCGCGCGACAGGGCTCGCGGTTGAAGCGCGTCGACGAGTACATCGACTCTGTCTTGAGCGTTCTCGCTACGCACAAACTCGCTGTCAACGTGTTGAGCCGCAACCGTCCAAAAAATACGCTCCACCCGCTGATTTCTCGCTAAGATCCTGCCGCGACGTCGCTCAACCGGACCCGCGAGCGAACTCGATAGCATTTGTCATGTCCCTAAACTCCATCAGGGTCGTCTTCGCCGATGATGGTTGCGCGCGCATCTATTATTGGATTGTTTGACGGGAAGCTTGGTTGCGTCACCGGGCGATATATCCTCAGTAAAAACGCTGCAACCTCCTCTCATCCGCGCTCAACAAGTGATTCTTCAATCACATCGCGCGCAAGTTGTTTTTCCGTTGTAACTTTGCCCGTCGCTTGGCCAAGCAAATCCTATATGTCCCCCTGACGTGATCGAAGTGATCCGATTGCAACGGTTGTTTTCACGAATGGCAGTAATTCGGTTTTCGCTCTCCGTTTGGTAAAACCGCCTTCCGTCTCTTCGGCACTTCTTCTTTCCGTATCGGCGATCCAGCCTCGCCTCGCGCGCCCCCGCACGACGCCCCGGCTTTGGAGCCGTGCTCAATCACCAACAGCTCCGAAACGTTCGCCGCATCACCCTCGTACACGGTCGATTTCCATGCGTTCGCCTCTTTTACACGGAATCCCATCACTTTTCAGTCGCTGCGTTGAACAAACCAAATCACATCGAAACGCCCACGTCGGTTGGGAGAGAAACGTGCTCGATCGCTCGATCGCGGGCTCTTACAGGTTGAGGAAGGTTCACGATATGGACACTGTGCTGAGTGCGCGCATCTTTGACTTTGTCGGTAAAATTTACCACCCTTCTTAGTCGATCGCTGCTGGATTTTTGTTTTCTCGATGCCGAACACAGCTCTGCAACTGTTGACGTGCTTCATCACCCTAGACGAACTGTTCGTTCGAACATTATATTTCGGGCGTTTTGAAAATCGTTTTTTGAAGTCATCGTATACCACTATTATACGTTAGTGCATATCAATATGCGCGACATATGCAATATCAGAAAACAATATACTGAAGTA
>Ga0222712_10007734_pt1 | contig 10322 bp, 10 predicted proteins | sample C33_657DmetaG_FD_165043 | JGI IMG/M metagenome (GOLD analysis project Ga0222712, IMG submission 165043) | Estuarine water microbial communities from San Francisco Bay, California, United States - C33_657D | ecosystem: Environmental > Aquatic > Marine > Unclassified | place: USA: California...
GATTGCCCAGAGCGGTCCGGCCAGCGCCGTACCTGCAACGAGGAGACCTCCGAGTGTCGCCACTTCAAAGAGGGTGACTACGCGACCCCGCAACGCGGCGTCGTGACTGGTCTTTGCCGCAACATAGGAAAGGATTGAAGGGACGCTTGCCGCGGTAGAAGCGCCTTCAAGGAGGCGTGTGCCAATGAGCAGAGGGATCGTCATGGAGAAGGGGGTCATGATCACCGCCGCGAGGCCGAAGAGGGGCCCGAGCAGCATCACGGGCTTTCGTCCAATGCGGTCGGCGATGATGCCGAAGATCGGCGAGCCGAGCAGCTCCGTCACATAGAAGGCGAGTGTGATCGTTGCGAGATCAACCGGGGTGATCGTGACCGAGCCGGTGGAGTTCAGGTACTTATTCCAGACGATCAGCAGGGCGCCCGTAGTCCCCGTCGCGGTACGCAACGTGAGGGTGCCGAGAAGCAGTGCCTTCATTGATCCAGTCACAACTGCAGCATACGGGTTCCCGCCTGCGGTGGTCGGTATACTCCGCCCATGCCAACCAACGTCGCTCAGTCGTATCCCTACAAACGCGAAAGCGAGGCGGAGCGTGCCGCTGCTATTGCGGCAACCTTGGCCGCCCGTGAAGGGCTTGCCGAGAAGCTGAGCACCGAGGCACTCCCCTATGACGGGGCCGATGGCGATGAAGCGTGGGCCTGGCGCTGCCGAATCGTCGGCTGCCCAGGGGTGCTCCACACCGCTGGCTACGCTCGCGAAAAGCGCGCGATCGTGGCGCTCTGCGATGGCTGTGGCCTGATCGCCCTTCGTTAGATGAGCGGAGAGCGCGTTCCCGAGATTGTGCCGATCAGTTCGGCGAACAAGCCGACCCAGGTCGAGATCGTGGGCGACCGTATTCGCATTGCCTCCCTTGAGGTCGTTGACCGAGCCCTCGCCGGCTTCCTAGAGAGCCGCACCCCCGAGGACCGCGCCGAAACCGTCGAGCGCGCGATGCGTGTCGGGCTGATGGCACTGCAGAGTGCGAGCGGCTCGATTGATGTCGACCACGTGCGACGCGCCTTTGACAAGTTGCTTACCGATGCCGGCGAGTCGAACAAGAAGGCGACTGCAGAGGTCGAAGAGATACTGCGCAAGACCTTCGCGAGCGAGGGTGGTGCGCTTCCCGCAACCTTGGAGAGATTCCTCGGCGATAAGGGCGAGCTCGCCCTCTTTACCAAGGACCTGTTCGACGAGAATCGCCGCGACTCGGCGCTCGGCAAGCTGAACACCATCCTGGGCACCTATTTTGATGGCGATGCCAGCAAGCTTGCCCATCTCCTTGACCCAACGCGAGAAGCGTCGCCCCTGAGCGGCTTCCGCGCCGAAATCGCCAAGCGCTTTGACGATGTGCTGCTGAAGATCGTTGAACTTGACGCGTCGCAGAAGGCAGCGAAGGGCGAGCGCAAGAAGGGAACGGCGAAGGGCGCCGACTTTGAATCGCGCGTTATTGCCGAGTACACCGAACTACTGCGCGCTACGAACGACGAGATCGAAGGGACGGGCGGCGTCACCGGCGCGGTTCCCGACTCGAAGAAGGGCGACGCAGTGATCACCATTAACGGCCGTGACGCCTCTGCAAGCGTTTTGCGCATTGTGGTTGAGGTGAAAGACAAGGCGATGACCGGGCCAGCCATTGAGAAAGAGCTCGCCGAGGCGCGCGAGAATCGCAAGGCGGAGATTGCCCTCATGGTCTTCAGTGAAGCGGCGGCGCCAGCTGGCGCATCACCATTCGTCATCAGTCGACATGGCGTTTACTGCGTCGTTGACCCTGAGACCCCCGACGTCGCGATCCTGGAGGCGGGCTATCGACTCGCGCGCATCTCGGCGCTCATCCGCGCCAAGTCTGAGGGGAGCGGCGCCGATCTCTCGGCGGTCAAAGATGCCATTGACGCCCTGCGCAGCCGACTCGATTCGGTTAAGGAGATCAAGAAGACCCTCACCGCAATTGACTCGACAACAGAGAAGGCGCGCGATGAACTGGACGCCCTCCGTTCGGCGATCGTCACCGAGATTGATCGCATTGAAGAGCAGGTCCGCGCGAGCAGCAACGCCGCTCACGGGCGGTGAGTAGGGCGATCGCCGACTGGAAGCGCTTCCTCACCGGGCGCTACGCCGCCTTCCGCACCCTCGCCGTCTCCGACGCCATCGCCGTCGCACTCAATGGGGATAGCCTCTCCATCCCCCTGATCACAACGCTTGGCGCATCGCCGGCACTCGCAACACTCGTCGGTCTCTTCCCCTTTGTCGGCGGCATGCTGCAGGGACTCATGCCCTCCGCGCTCCGCAGGAGCGGCGGCGACCTCCGAAAGCTCACCCTGCTCATTGGCGCAGCCGCTCTCCTTCGGCCAATTCTTTACATCACAGTCGTAGTGGCGATCGCCGCTGGCCTCCTCCCACCGCTCGCTGGCATCGGTCTCATCGCCATCGGGTTTGGTGTAGGCGCCACCGCGCAGGCTATCGCCGGAGCCAACGTACAGACCTGGTTCGGTCGCATCCTTCCCGAACGCGAGCGCCGCTTCGTTGCGCCGCGTGCCCTCGCCATCCAATTTGGACTCGGCTCAGTGCTGCTCGTTCCTGTCGCGCTGCTCGTGCGCGTTGGTGAACAGGACTGGGGCGTTCTCATCTACGCGCCGGCGTTTATCGGTGGGCTGGCTGCAAGTCTTCTCTTCTTACGCGCCTTGCGTGGACTGCCACGACCGGGTGCTGTTTCTGCGGGCCGCGCTGCAACCTCTGGACCGCTCTCCACTCCAGTGCGTCGATTTCTCCGCACCAACATTATCTCTGCGGTTGGCGCCGGATTCGCGCCGTATCTCTCTGTCTACGCCATCGTTGTCCTGAAACAAGATGCGGCGTATGCCATCCTCATGGCCGCAATTGGCTCCGCGGCGGCGCTCGTCGGCGCCATCCTTATTGGCAACTGGTTGGAGCGCGGCTCGGCGAGTCGCCTCTACCGCATCTCCCTCATCGTTCGCGGTGTGGGGATGGCCTCGTCAGCACTCGCCGGGCCATGGAATCCGTATGCGCCAATCGTATTGCTCGTGGTCATCGTGGTGATTACCGTTGGCTTTGCCGCCGGCATGCTCTCAGCGCAGGAGCGTGTGCTCCGCCTCGCCGCCCCCGGTGAATCAATTCGCGCGCAGTCGGCCTACGGTGCCACTACGGCTGGGGCGCTCGCGACGGGCCAGCTCGCCGGCGTGATCGTGCTCGCCCTCTTGCCAATCTCCTACCCAACCTACGTCGGGATCTTTATCGTTACGGGAGCGTTTCGCCTAGTTGCAGCGGCGACGGCCGACGTAGGTGACGACTGGAACACGGCAACCCGCATGCACCACGGAGACGAGATGCCCGCGGAGGCCGCCTTCGAGTCACAGCGTTAGAAGCAGGGCTACACTGACCCCAACGCCACCCCTCGTGGGGAGGCAAGAGCGTGCGAGCCGCCCGTGGCCCGCCCAAGGAGGGATGCGATGCGCGTACCAGTAGAGATGCCCCGACTCGGCTACGACAGCGAGGTCGGCAAGATCGGCGCCTGGACGTCAAAGGTCGGCGACACCGTGACCGCTGGCCAGCCAATTGGCGAGCTTGAGACCGAGAAGGCCACGGTTGAGTTCGAAGCACCGGTCGCCGGGACGCTTGTTGAGATCGTGCACGCCGCTGGCGCTGAAGTCGCTGTCGGCGCAGTAATCGCCTACGTCGAAGACGGCAAGTAAGCCGAACGTCCGCATGCCGAAGCCAGGGCGAACGCCCGTTGAGTTCACGCCAATGCGTACGGCGATCAGCCGGCGCATGGTGGAATCCAAATCAAAGGCGCCGCACTTTTACGTCTCGACCGACATTGAGATGGATGCGGTCGTTGCTGCCAACGAGGCACTAAATGCCGGACGTACAGGCGACGATCGCGTAACGCTGACCGCATGGCTGGTGCGCGCGCTCGCGCAATCGCTCGCTGCGTACCCCGCACTAAATGCGGTGTGGGAGGGGGACGCTCTTGAGCGCTCCACGCCGATCAACATCGGCATCGCGATTGCAATTCCCGACGGTCTCGTTGCCCCAGCACTCCTGGATTGCGCAGCAAAAGATCTCGCCACCGTTTCAGCGGAGCTGCGAGATCTCGTGGCGCGCACCAAGATCGGAAAGTTGCGACCTGCAGAATTTACCGAGCAGACCTTCACACTCTCGAACCTTGGCTCGTTCCCAGTGACGCAGTTCACCGCCATCGTGACGCCGCCACAAGTTGCGATCCTTGCCACCGGCAGAAGTGAGCCACGCGCCGTGGTGCGCGACGGCGCCGTCGTGTCACGCACAATGTTGACCGCCACGCTCTCCGCCGACCATCGCGCCGTTGATGGCGCACTCGTCGCCGCCTTCCTCGGAGACCTAAAGTCGCGACTTGAGGCGCCGGCCGGACTCGCCTGACGCGAATGAGCAGCCAGCCGCTCGGCGATCGCTCCAACTACCAACGCGGACGCCTCGACGCCAGCGATCTGCTCCCCGACCCTGTTGACCAGTTTCGCCGCTGGGTGAACGAGGCTATCGCCGAGCGGGCCCCCGAGCCACTTGCCGCTGCCCTTGCCACCGCCGACGTGGCGGGGAACCCAAGCGTCCGCATGATCCTGATCCGCGGCATCGGCCCGGACGGGCTCGACTTCTATACGAACCACGGGAGCCGCAAGGGCCGGGACCTTGCCGCCCGACCGGCCGCCGCCCTCACCCTCTGGTGGCCAACCCTTGAGCGGCAAGTGCGCCTTTCCGGTTCCGTGACCCGCCTCTCGGAAGCCGAATCTGCCGCCTACTTCGCTAGCCGCCCGCTTGAGAGCCAGCTCGGCGCATGGGCCAGCGCCCAAGGCAAGCCGATCGCCGATCGAGCGGCGCTTGAGGCCGCCCTGCGAGCGGCGACCGAACGTCATGCCCCCACTCCCGACAGCCTTCCCTCCCTCCCGCCGCACTGGGGTGGGTACCGCATTGCCCCCGCCCGCTGGGAGTTCTGGCAGGGGGGCCAGTACCGCCTCCACGATCGTTTTGAGTACCTCCGACCCACCCCTGACGCCCCCTGGGAGACCCGCCGACTTCAGCCGTAACAATCCCCGACACCCCGCCATGCTCCACCCTGTGCTCCCCCTCTGGTAATGCGCGTGCTTGATCGGATAGGATTCCGCCAAGCGCAGATCGCGCTTCAAGTCTGAACGGCGGCCCAGTTGGGTCTGCCGATAAGGAGGAAACACATGCGAAAGAGGTCGCTACTCGCAACCTTCGCGGTCGCTGCCGCGATGGTCGCCGGGGCATGCGGCGGTTCGACCGGAACGACGGTTACCGGAGCCACGTTGCTCATCGGTGACTATCAGGACGTCGACAGCCTGAACCCCTTCTACTACAGCACGGTGATGTCAAGCAACGTCATCGGCATGACCAGCGACGGTCTGCTCCGCCTCAACGAGAAGTTGGAGCTCGAGCCGTGGATGGCCACCGAAATCCCAACGAAGGAGAACGGCGGCATTCAGGTTCCAGGTGTTGATGGCGCAGCCGCAACCGTTACCTGGAAGCTCCGCCCATGGAAGTGGTCCGACGGAGTTGATCTCACCTGCGCAGACTTCCAGTACGCACGCGAGTGGATTCTCGACGAGAAGAACACCGCTGTGTCGAAGGTTGGAACCCAGGAGATCAAGGAGATCGTGTGCGAAGGGTCAACCATGACTGTGCACTACTCTGAGCTCTATCAGAACTTGAAGTACGGTCCATCCTTTGCTCCGAAGCACTACTTCAGCAAGTTCACCCTCGGCACCACGGTCGGCGGCAATCCTGCCACCGACACGTCGGACGACATGCTCCTCGGCGCGGGATACCGCACCAAGGATCTTCCAAACGTACCAACCAATGGTGCGTTCAAGTACGAGAGCCGAACCCCTGGTGTTGAAACCGTGGTGGTTCGCAACCCGTACTGGAAGGATCCTCGCAATGGAGGCCAGTCGAAGCTTGCACGAGTGAAGTACGTGGTCTGTGGTTCGCCAGAGACCTGCGTTGCTAAGTTCCGTGCCGGTGAGCTCGACATGGTCACCGACCTCGATGGTTCGCAGTACGCCCCAACCAAGGACCTTGGCGACGAGCAGCGCCCGTTCCCAAGCTTCACGGTTGAGTTCCTGCGACCAAACCATTCGCAGACCATCTGCTCAGACGGCGCTCCAGCCGAAGCAGATCCGGACGGCGTGCTTCCGAACCGCGCGGCGCGCGGTGGTGGCTGCCCAGCCTCAGACGTTGAACTCCGACGAGCCATCTCGGCCGCAGTTGACCGAGAGCGCTACCTCGAGCAGATCGAGGGTGGCGTTGGTTTCGTTGCAACCAACATGGAGCTCCCTGACTTCTTCTTCTACGAGGAGCAGGCAGTGGAGGCCTACGACCTGACCAAGGCTGCACAGATTCTGGCCGACGGCGGCTGGACTGACTCGAACAACAACGGGACGGTCGACAAGGATGTCGACGGCGACGGTGACCGAGATGAGGCGATCCTCGATTTCTGCACCACGCTGAAGCCAACCCGAGGCGCCAAGCTGCAGTTGCTTGCTGCGGACCTCAAGACGATCGGCATCACGGCGATCGTTGACCAGGTTCCAAGCGGCACGCTTTTCGGTCAGCGCACCGACGTTGCAGCCGGCACCAAGTGCAACTTGGCCTATGGCACGTTTGACGTTGCCTTGCACGCCTTCGGCATCACGTCGGTCGAGCCGAGCGGGTACGACACGTACCACTCGACGCAGACCAACGAGAACGGTGGCGGCAACGACCAGATGGTGAACATTCCTGCGCTCGACGAGAAGCTTGCGGCCATTAAGACCTCAATCGACGTCGCCGAGCAGGATGCCCTCATGGCAGAGGTGCAGAGCCTCTTGACCACCAACGTGGTCTCGATTCCGCTGCACTACTGGCTTGACATCGTCCTGGTGTCGAGCCGCGTGAGCGGTTACCTCCAGCACGCGGCCTGGGGCCCAGTCTGGAACGCCTACGAACTCGACGTCGCGTCGAACTAAGTAGGTTCGCCGAAGCGATTCGGTTTGCGATCGCCGCGGGGCTCCGAGAGGGGCTCCGCGGCGATCGCGCATCACCCCCAAGATCCCGCTAAGATCCCCCCGACGCCGCAGAGCGTCACGGCATCAGGTGTAGAGGAGGCCACATGATTAAGTACGCTCTCAAGCGCATCGCGCTGGGCGTCACCATCATGCTCGGCTCCACCGTGCTGATCTATGCCCTCTTGCTCGCCGCCCCGGGCGGCCCGGAGCAGAAATATGCCCTCAATCCCAAGTACACAGCGGCCCAGAAAGAGGGGTATCTCAAGTCCCTCGGGCTCGACCAGCCAGTCCCGGTCCAGTACTGCCGTTGGCTGGGCGCATGCCGCCGCGACGCTGAGGGACTTGATGCCCTCGTGGGCCCAACTGGGTTTCCGAGCTTCCTCCCCTCGTCCATTTCGGGGGTGTACACCGGATTGATCCACGGCGAGCTCGGGTACTCCTATTTCAACGGCGAGTCCGTGGCCGATCTCATTGCCACCGCCGCGCTGCCGACGCTGATCTTGGCGGGGCTCTCGATCGTCATCTGGCTGACCCTCGCCGTGATCGTCGGGGTGTACACAGGGGTGAAGAGCGGCGGTCGACTCGACAACTCGGTCACCACGGTCACCTATGTGCTTTCCACCTTCCCCACCTTCCTGCTCGGGTTCATGCTGATGTTCCTCTTCGCCATCGTCCTCGACCTCACACCGGTCGACGGCATGGTCAACGGGCGTGAATCGCCGGCCTTCGGCAGCGATCTTTATTGGCAGTACTTCTCCTCCAGCCCAATCACCGCGTTGCTCGATCTCGCCGCGCACTTGGTGCTCCCGGTCATGACCTTGGTCATCGTGAGCTTCTCTGGTGACTCCCGATATGTTCGCGCCAGTGTGATTGATTCACTCTCCATGGAGCACGTTCGCACGGCTCGAGCAAAGGGCCTGACACGTGCGCGCGTATTGGTGCGTCACGCGCTGCGCACAGCGCTTGTACCATTTGCAACCAACATCGGGTTGGCGCTTCCATTCCTCTTCGGCGGAGCATTGATCACCGAGTCAATCTTCAGCTGGCCGGGAATTGGGAGGCTGACGCTGCAAGCCACGAATAATCTGGACTACCCGGTTCTGATGTCGATTCTGCTCATCGGCTCTGTGATGGTGGTCATCGGAAACCTCGTTGCGGATCTCCTCTACGCCATTCTTGACCCTCGAGTGCGCCTATGAGCAGCAACGCCACGAAGACCAAGCCGGCGCCCAGTGGTCTAGCCCCCAAAGTTTCAGAGAGCCCGTGGGCGCAGGCGCGTCGTCGCTTCTTCGCCGGACGACAAGGCCCATGGGGGCTACGCATCCTTGGCTTCATCGTTCTCTTCGTGATCGTCGGTCCGTTCCTAGCTCCGTATGATCGCTTCAGCGTTCCAGCCCCGAGTGAGTTCGTCTTCCTCGGTCGCCCACCCTCCTTTGAGCACATCTTTGGCGAGACTGCTCAGCTGCAACTTGATGTGTTCATGCTGACCGTCAATGGCGGTCGTGGATCACTTCTGATCGGTTTCGTGTCAGCTATCGGCGGCATCACCATCGGCACGTTCATCGGCATTATCTCTGGATACTTCGGCGGCAAGCTCGACGGGTTCCTGATGCGCATCGTCGACGTCTTCCTTGCAATCCCGAGCCTCTTCGTGATCATCGTCGGCGCGCGCATCATCTCCGAACTCGGCGGTACTGGCCTGATGACCGTCATTATCGTCTTCGTTGCCTTCGGTTGGATGGGCACCGCACGACTTGTGCGAGGGCAGGTACTTGCCTTGCGCGAGATGGAGTTTATTGAGGCGGCACGGGCACTCGGCGTCTCCCCTGTGCGCATCGCGCTGCGCCATGTGCTTCCCAACGCGGTCGGTCCTGTCGTGGTTTCGTTTCCATTCGCAGTCGGCGGAGCAATTATCGGCGAAGCGTTCATCAGCTACCTCGGCTTCGGCGTCTCGCCGCTCTCCCCAACGTGGGGAAATATGCTCTCAAACTCCCAGCAGTTCTTCCTGCAAGGGAACTGGTGGTGGGTCGGCTTCCCTGGACTCTTTATCGTGCTCACGGCACTCTCCGTCAACATGATCGGGGACGCACTACGTGAGAGCCTGGAGCCAGAGGGTCGCCGCGCATGAGTAAGTCATCAACACCGCTGCTCACCGTTCGCGATCTGGCGATCTCGTTCCGAACGCATCGTGGCACCTTGCGAGTCGTTGATGGAGTCTCATTTGACCTCGCCGAAGGCGAGTGTCTGGCCATCGTCGGCGAGTCGGGCTCCGGGAAGACAGTATCGGCTATGGCGCTCATCTCACTGCTCAGCCGCAAGCAAGCGATCATCGAAGGCTCGGTGAAATTCAAGGGTCGCGAACTCGTTGGTTTGAGTGAAGAGGCTCTCCGACCGATTCGTGGCGGTGGGATTGGCGTGATCTTCCAGGAGCCCCTCTCAGCGTTGAATCCCGTCACCACGATTGGCGAACAGATCGCCGAGGTGATCGTCGCCCATCGAAAGCTGAGCTGGAAAGAGGCGCATAAGTTGGCAATTGGCTACTTGGAGCAGGTTGAAATCTCACAGCCTGACCAGCGGGCCAAGCAGTTCCCCCACCAGCTCTCAGGCGGCATGCGTCAACGCGCCATGATCGCCATGGCCCTCTCGGGCGAGCCCTCCATGATCATCGCCGACGAGCCAACCACCGCCCTCGACGTCACCATCCAGGCGCAGGTGCTTGACCTGCTTCGCCGAACGACTACCGAGCGAGGCGCTGCGCTCCTACTGATCACGCACGACCTTGGTGTGGTCGCCGAAACAGCTGACCGCATTGCGGTCATGTACGCCGGCCAAATTGTTGAGACCGGGAAGGCGGCGCAGGTGTTGCGCGAGCCCGCAAGTCCGTATACGCGCGACCTTGTGACCTCGGTGCCCTCCTTCGCCGCACGTGGCAAGAAGCTCAGCACGATCACCGGAATGGTGCCGTCGCCAGATGCGTTCCCAGCAGGCTGCCGCTTCGCCCCGCGCTGCCGCTACGCGATCAGCGCCTGCACCTCTGCGGTGCCGCCGCTTGAAGAGCTGAAGGATGGTCGCCTCGTTCGCTGCATTCGCACCAAGGAGGTGCTTGACGGTACCGCCGCGGGGAAGCGCACGGCGGCAGCCACCAGGAAAGGGTCGACGCGATGAGTGGGAAGCCTGCAGAGAATCGTGAGATCCTGAAACTCGTTGGCGTGAAGCGCCACTTCCAGGTGC
>Ga0222712_10007735_pt1 | contig 10322 bp, 10 predicted proteins | sample C33_657DmetaG_FD_165043 | JGI IMG/M metagenome (GOLD analysis project Ga0222712, IMG submission 165043) | Estuarine water microbial communities from San Francisco Bay, California, United States - C33_657D | ecosystem: Environmental > Aquatic > Marine > Unclassified | place: USA: California...
CATTGTTTACTATCCCATTCTAAGTGGTAAACTTCTTTTTCGTCTTCCCACTTATAGCAGATACAAATTACTGCCCGTTCTTTGATTATGCTTTCTGGACCGATATTTAGTTTGTAACCAGAACTCCAAAAGAAGCCTATGTTTGCAGAAACTTCAATATCAAAGAATAGGCGTTTGCGTTTTGATTTTAGCATTATTTATTTTTTGCTGAATTTATCTATTGTGGTGTAACCCATAGCAAATAGCGTGAGATACAACACGGCATCGACCAACTTATCGCTTGGGTTAATTTTTAAGATTATGTTTAAGAACAAGGATATAAAAAGACAAACGCTGCCAAGCATAGCCACTACTCTTTTATGGCTAATACTGTTGCTTTCGTCCGATAATAAATTAACTAATATAGTTCTAAAGTTGCTCATATAGTTTAGCTTCAGCCTCTCTCCGCCTCACTAACCCTTTAAGCACCACACCATTTGCCCTCGTCCATTTTTTAAATTCTGCAGGAATAGTAGGGTCTTTAGGGTCAGCATTTACCTTCTTTAGTAAAGTGCTTTTCTTTAAGTTGCCCGTACCTACATTAAAAGTAAACGAAACTAATGCAGCAAAATTGTTCTCCGTTACATTTGATTTTACAAGCGCATCTGTCATTCTCGCGAAATCGTCAATGATTATATCAAATAATTCGTTTGCTCTTTCCTGAGTAATTACGTCGCCTTCCTTTACTTTGCTTCCGTCTTCGTAAAATGTCGAACCAAAACCAATTGTAAAAACCCCAGCTGGACACTTGTACGCTTTTAACTTGCACCCTTCGAAGTGCTTTATTAAGTCCCTACCTGCTTTGTTTACTTCCATAACTTATTCCAATATGCTAAAATTAATATAATCGCTATTATAAGCCCTATTAGAGCCTTCCAAAAGTTATTCTGAGTAGTTACCTTATTTTTATCTACAATCGAAATTTGAGCCGTTTCTGTGCGATTAAACGCTATTGTATCTTTTTTGATAAGGCTGTTGTCGGTTTCCTTCTCTTTTGTCTGGTATATCCACTTAGTTACGATTTTAGGAATAACTACAAAGCTATCCTTTGCTATTCGGATTGTGTCATAGATTGTAACCTCTTTTGTAAATACTTGCTCCTTCTCTATAATCTTGGTAACGCTATCATAAAAAACAAGATGCACGGAGTCAATCTTAGTTGTCCCCGTGCTATCATATCTCTTTTCGAACTTCTTAACTGAAGCGCAAGATGTAAGTAATAAGGCTAAAAGTATTAATCTCATTTAAGCTTTTTGGTCATTTTGTAATAGTATCGAATAGCCATAAGACCTGAAACGATAGCCACCAAACTTGCAATCAATGTGAATAGCGGCTGAATATTTGTAATGCTAATTGTAGCACTAACTAAAGATACGATTGTTGATTGGTCTGCTTGGTGGTTATTTGCCATTATAGTTCTTCTTCTTCTTGTTTGTTAAATTCTACGCCAGTAACCCAATCTTGTAAGAAGGTAAAATCTTCCAAGCCTTGTGGATTGACTACGTTAATTATTTGAAAATCAAATTCTTTATCATTTAAGGCTTCAATATCTTTAGTTAGCTTCTTGATGCCTTCTTTGTTAAACTTGTAATCGCCTTTCTCATTAAGGATTAAAATACCTTTTTCGTCTACCGAAGCATTATCTAAGCGAAGCTCCTCAACTTGCTTATTGTACTCATCAAGATATTTGCTAATTTTTTCTTGAACTTTAAATAGCTTTTTTTGAACCTTTGTTTCTTGACTACCGATAACTGCATTAAGTTTTGCTACTAATTGTAATAGGTCTTTGTTTTTCATACGTTGTTTTTTATTTGTAAAGATATATTATTTTTCCCAAGGTAATGGCAAGTTAATTATTGGGGGGTTCTTAAGGTTTTCGATTTGAGTATCTAAGTTTAGCTCCATAGCTTCTACGTTGTTACCTGCAACTAACCACTCGCATACTTTGTCAAAGGTTAAATCGTCATAAGCGGTAAAGTCCGTGTCCGAAGGTGTAGCACACGCCATCGCTCCGTAAACCTCAGCATTGTAAGTTTTGTCTCCGTCTACTTGTTCTGCTTGGTAGCGCCAATGCACTACCTTAACTACGTCTAAATTTTGATTTTCTTGTGGGGCTGTGTCCATTTGTGATACTACCCATTTAAAAGTTGTCATATTATTTATTTTTTATGTTACGATTTTTAATGTTGTTCCGTCAATCCATATAGCACCTGCGGTTAAACCAGAACTTGATGTAGGCAAACCTACAACGTGTAGTTTACTTGTTGGAGCGGTTGTGCCTATACCTACGTTACCTGCCGTAGTAACCCAAATCCTATTAACATCGTTTGTTCTAATTCCAAACGGAACATTGTTTTGTGTACCTACATATCCGTCAGGACTTGCTACTGCATCTACACCCATTGCAACAACAGGTGTATTTGTACCTGTACTCCTAACTCTTATTACACCATCGTATGCAGTACTTGTAACAACATCTAATAAGCTTCCCGGCGATGTAGTACCTATACCTACTGAGCCGCTTGAAGCAATAGTTAACAAATCTGATGAATAATTATTAAAAGCAAGTCCACCGCCCGTTGTATTGTAAATCTGCCAATCTGGGAATTGATAGCCATAAGAAGTTGTTCTTCCTGAAAGTTGAAAATGTGTTCCTGCTCTTACACTACTTGAAAATGTAGCTGCTCCTGTGGAGGCAATGGTAAGCCTGTCTGTGTTCCCTGTTCTTAAATAAAGATTTACTTCTGCATTTAATACTGTTGATGAATTATCTGCATATAAAGTTTGTGCTGCATTTCCTTTATTGTATATCGCTGCTCCAACATTATTACTATGTGAACCAATTAAAAATCCATTGTATGTATTAGTTCCCCCGAACCTACCCGTTCCTGTTACATCTAACTTATATGTATCATTAGTGTTTCCCAAAGATAAATTACCTGAAGCGTTCAACGTCATTGCTTGGGTAAAGGATATAGCGTTACCTGCCGTTCCTGAAGGAGCTGTTTGCCAAATATGCTGACCTGATGCTTGTTCATATTCAGATGCAAAACCATTATTTACATAAGTTCTAACTCCACTTGTATTGCTAAATGAATTTTGAACCATTAAAAATGCAGTTGTACTAAAGCCCCATAAAGAGCCTGCATTCATTTGTAATACTCTAACATTTGTACTTGTGTCCCACGCACTCGGTGTAACTCCTAATCCTAAATTGCCTGAAGCGGATAATGTCATTTTTGTAACATTACTTGTACCAAATAAAATTGGTATAGCTAAACTTGTATTTAAAGTTAAGTCAGTAGTGTTACCTTGTATATAAGCACTTCTTGTTGTATTGGCGCTATTAAAAAACCCTATATAACCATTGTCATTATATATTCTTAATGCTTCTTGGTTAGCTGCTCCGCCTACTGCACTACTAACAATGCCACCTGTTTTTAAAGCCCTTCCTGTAATTGTTACATCAGTTCCGTCATCTTGTATAGCACTATTCCCTATTGTACTTGCACCTGTAAACTTAGGTAGGTAGTTAGTAGTACCTGTACCCGTTACTGGATTGGTTAAAGCGTTTTGCTTTGCGTTTAACTGCGTTTGAATAGAACTCGTTACTCCCTTAACATAACTTAACTCCGTTAAAGAAGGGTAAGTAGCAGTAGACAAAGAAGCGATGCTATATTGAGATGCCCAATAAGTAAGCGTGTCTTGAGTTCCTGAAGTAGTACCTAAGTTACCATTAACATCTGCATAAACGCTACCTGCAAGGGTTGTAATTCTTGCACTTGTTCCCGTGATAGCAGCCGCCGTTAAATTGTTGCTTCCTAAGTTTAAGTTAGTAGTCGCACCCGTGTATGGAACATAACCACTTGCACTTGCACCACCGATGTCGCTCAATAACTCAGCACCCGTTCTGTATTTAATAACTCCGCTATCACTTACTAAAAACTTATCCGTGTCAGTAGTAGCGTTTGGTATGTTATTCATTTGCACACGCCCATCTCCCCACACATATAAGTAAACGTTTGAACTGCTTACATCTTCAATCCTAAAAGCAATATCGCTTGAGTTAGTACCTGCTGCAATTAAAACACCATAAGATTTTCCTGTTGTTGCGTTTCCGTTAAATTGACAAGAGAAAAAGTCCGCAGTTGCGTTAAGGTTTGTAATAGTAATTCCCGTATCTAAAATATTACTATTAACAATTTGACCACTTGTAGAACTCCACTTAGTAAGCCTGTTTGTAGTTCCGCTTCCCGTTACAGGCGTACCACCTAAGATTGTAGATAAGCTTTTATTTTTCCAAAGGCTTGTTGAACTTTCCCAAAATAACCCGTCATTGTTTGTAGGTGTTTGAGCAGCTACATTATGAAGCTCGTCTAATTCATATCCGTTCTGTATCTTAACCTCAATAATTCCTTGTGTTGGGTGTGAGCGTACAATGATACCCACATAAACTAAGTGAGCAGGAGCGTATTGCTTTGTACTTGTATAAGCACCCGCAGTTGTAGAACTCAAATATAATTGAGTACCTACGCTAAAAGCCTGAGTGTCTATGTCGCTTAATCGACCTGCTACTACTACATATCCATTGTTATTGTTTGTAATATCGTTTTGAACTATGCCGTATGTTTGAGCGCTTGTACTATCGCCCGTTGCTAAAGCCTTAGTAATTGTTGGCAAGTTACCTTGACCGCCATTGATATAAACAACAGTTCCCTTTGTTAAAATCGCACCCGTACTATTGTAAACTTCAGTAATTAAGTTTTTAGCTTGGTCGATTGTATTAGGGAACGTTGCTAAAGTTCCGTCTCCTTTGATATACTGCGCTCCCGTACCTGCAAAGCCTATGTTAATAGTTCCGCTTGTAGTTACAGGACTTCCCGTAATTGCTAAAGCATCTCCACTTCTTGATACCGCTACGCTTGTTACAGTACCCACCGCACCACTTGAACGCTCCCAAATAGTACCATTATATATAACCCAATCTCCTACTGAAAAAGTAATAGGACCTGCGCCAAAGTTTACTGTTCCTGCTACGTTACATAAATAAACATCTCCATTATCTCCCGTTCCATTTGCTAAAGTAGGTGTGTTAGTAGATGCGTTCCAAGTTCCTAAATATTCCATTAAAGAACTCGGTAATTGACTAATAGGCACTTTGCCTAAACTATCCAAAGAAGCATAACCATTAGCGTTGCCCTTTTCACTTCTTAATTGATAAGTATCTAATAAAGCTTGTGAAGGGAATACCTCTACATAAGCAGAGCCACTCCATAAATAAAGTTTCTTTGTGTCTTTAGCGCAATAGATAACGTTAATATCGCCAACCGCAGGGAACGAAGCTAAGTTATCATAAAACGAAACCGCACCGCTAAATATCGCTCCTAATTGTGCAAGTGTAATCTTCTTACTTACTCCACTAATCGGGTCGCCTATAATAGTTAAATCGGTACTAACTGGTGCTAACTCGGTAGCTAATTGGTTAATTTTTTTGCCTATCATTCTGTATAGTTATAGATGCTCGGAACTTGGCATCTGTCATTTAAGTAAGGTAATTCCATTGTAATGTCTATCTTAACTCCTGCAAGATAGTCGGGGTCGCTTTCAGTAAAGTAAGTCAAAGGTGCAGTATCGCCAATATCCCAAATTGCTTTAGGGTAACGTAACTGCGCTACTATGTCTTGACCTACTAAAGTCATATCCGATAAAACCTCGGTTTCGTTTGTTTCCTCCATTAACATTCTGTCCATAAAATAAAGGCTAAAATTATAAGTAATATTTTTAGCGTTTATAGTTGCACCTGTTAAAGTGTAGAACATAGCAGGGTAAGTAACCTCGCCATTAGACAAACGTTCCCACACATCGCCGAAGTAAACAAAGTTAATTTGTTCGTGGTCGTTTCCGAGTGTTGTTATCTGCTTTGTTATTTGGTTTAACGTCAGGCTCATTCTTAATTTTTTCTAAATAAACACGCAGTTTATTTTGGTTTTTTATTGTTGTTACTTTACTCATAATTAGCAGTCGCTACAACCTCTATTCCCTTGATATAATTCCTCGAAGCTTTTACCTGCGCAGCAATCAAAATCTCCTAACCAAATGCTCGTTGTATAAGCATCATTCTCAGGGTGTATTGCATCAATGCCACTACCAGGGTTCAAGTACTCAGGGTAAAGTGTAGAATATTCTTTTAGGTATTTAATCATTCTTTGCTTGTAGAACTCCGCTCTTGCTTTGTATCTATTCGCCACATCAATCATATCTTGCATAGAAGGGTTCTCGGTATTCTCGCCGCCTTTTCTTAACAAGCCTTTGTTATAGAATTGATAAGACAATCCCATTGGCAACTCACTAAGTACATAATGCACTAAAGTATCTGCTATGTATTGGTCTAATAAAATAACCTCATTAGCATTTAAGTTGTTAGCCGTAATACCTGCTTGTAGTCGATTGTATAAAGCACTTCCAAGAGCAGGTAAGATGTACATGTCCTGCGAAGTTTTAATCTCAGGCAATACAAGTTTTTCGTCTACGTTAGCGTGTAAGCCAGACCTGTCTTTAATATTCTGTACGCTTATGAATAATGTGTTTAAGCTCATTTCTTATTTTCTTTTAACTATGTTTGATACCCACCTGTGTCTGCAACTTTCTGAAATTCTGCCATTGTCATTCCACCAACCGCCTCGTCTATCCCATACAGAATAACCAAGCCTTGCACTCATACTTTCAATGTCGCTACGAGTATAAAATTTATTAGCTTCTAATAAGTATTTGCAAAATGGTCTGCTTGTTGTAATTAAAGGATTGTTTTCAGGGTTTCCGCTTCTATCTAATTTAGGTATCCACTCGTAAGTGTAACGAATTAAAATCTGCGTTGTTTGTGGCTTAATAGCTTCAACAATTTTACCAATAGGCGCAGTAAGTTCCCTTTCAATAATGATATTACTATCAATGCCTTTGCCTTGCTTTACTTCGCTTGTTTTAATAAACCCCTTTTCGATTAAGGCATCAATAACACGCTTAACCGCTCCTATATCTTCTTTTAAAGTGTCAGCTATTACCTCAGGGGTAATACGCTTATCCTTAACAATTAAGTCCAAAATATTGCTTTGTAATTGTGTTACGTCTGCAAACATTTCAAAGTCCGCATCGTCACTAAATCTTGTCTTGCTTTTAAGAACCTCGTATGCTTGTCTGTCTTCACCGAACTCAAAGAAAACTTGAAAGTCATCTTCGCTAAATTCTAACTCTTCAGAACCTAACCAAGTAGTAACCTCTTCGTCACTTAAAGCATAACCGCCTTTTAACATAGAACTTGCTTGTTCTCTTGTAATCTTACCCTTATTAAAGTCACGAATTATGCGCTGCATATTCTGCCATTCTCTACCCTTCAGACCTTTGATGTGTTCGTTAACACTTGTCTCGGCTGACATTGGCTCTTGTCCTATTACTGTATTAGAAATTACATCACCATCGATTGTAGGCTTCAAAGCAACTAAGGCTCTAATTTCATTCTTAGTCATTGACTCTAAAACCTTGTTAGCAACCAATGGACTTAATGCAGCGATGCCGTCTGTAACTCTTTGTGCTTCGTTACTTGCATCTACTTCTAAAGCAGGTAAGTTAAGCATTTCTCTTATCTCGTCTTTAGACATATTTTGAATAAGAACGTTCTCAGTAAACTCAATACCGATTGGGTCGGTAGGTATAATCTTTAATTCCTCAGTAAGACCCGCATAACCGCCAAGCATATTAAATACACCCTCTAATTGCATTTGCTTATAGCGTACATAGGTGTTATTAAATATCTCGTAGCTATCACGCATCTGTTGTCTGTTGCCTAATTGACCCGGAACGGCGATACCGAAAAGGTCAGGGCTTGTAATCTGGTGACCGCTAAAAATGTTTGTTTGTATTAACTCGTCTACACGGCTAAAATCTTCTTTAGTTAAATCACTCGCACCTAAATCGTCAACAATAGGCTTACGAGTTACATCGTTTACAAAAGCAAGTAAATACTTTTTACCATCTGCACCCGTGTACATATTATCGAACTGTCTGCTTACTGCTCGTTTCTCGTCAGGACTTGGCTCTCCGTTTGGTAAGGTAATAAGTTTACTGGCAGAAAACCCTGTTTGAGCATTACCTAAAACGTGCTTAGAAACTTCTACATCACTTTCAATGTAATTTAAAGCACCGAAATAACCCGGTAAGCTATAAACATTCATTCCCGGTCTGTATTCTTTTACATAAAGTATCTGAACACCGATTGGGTTTTTAGGGTTAAACGCTGCGTAAACTTCTGCTTTCTCTTGGTTGCGTGTAGCTTTCCAATCTTCTTTATACCAGAACTGCGTATTGTCTTTGTTAGTTCTAATCTTCGTATAATCACAATGCCAAAGCTCCGCAATCTGTTCGCCCATTACAGACCAAATAACTTGGATATAAGCACCACCAAATAGTTCTAAATCTAAAGCAACCTTTTTAGTTAAGTCGTTAAGGGTTTCCTCTCTATTAACCTTCTTAATCATATCTTGCTCTCCTGCCCAACCATTACCGACAATGTAGTTTACCTTGCCACGAATGATAGCATTATGCTTTGCAGATTTGTTAAATAGGTCTAATAGGTATTGCGGATAGTCATTATTTTGACCATACTGCATATACCCTTCGCCTTTTTTCTCTTTATATTCTGGTTGCTTTGCTTCCGCAAATGTCAATACTTGTATTTCCATTATTGTCTAATTGTGAATGTGCTTGTTGTTTCGTATTCTGTGAATGAGATAGTAGTTCCTGAAAGCTCCATAATGCCGCTTTCAAGCAGGTTTAAGCCTGTCGGGTTTGTGTTGGTAGTACTTGTTTGCTCGTAAATTGTATAGGTGTATTGCCCGTTTAAAGCCGTATTAAAGAAGCTATTAACTACAATAGTGAACTCGTTGTACCTTTCCTTGTATGCGCTTATGTCTGTGTTGTTAAGCCTTACAAATTTGATTTCCGTATTTGTACTTCTATTCTCAAATATAAATAGATAGTTAGGACTTGTCAAAAGCTGCTTCTCAGTCAAGGTAAGTATTATGTTTTGGGTTTGCCCCTTAATTAATCTTATCACACCTATAAATATAAACTATCACGATTGTTTGCAAAATAAAAAACCCCCGAACAATTAAGTCCGAGGGCATCTATATACAAAACCAAAACAACCTAAGAACCAGGAGTAGTTAAAGCTGCTGCTACAGTAGAGTTAACCTCTGGAGCCATAGCTGCTTCTGCACCTGTAAAAGTTAAAGTGTAACCACTTCTGTCGCCTTCAGCCGTACCTGTACCAGAGTTACCTGCAGTAAGGTCTAAGCCTCTTGTTTTACCTAAGTACCAGTATTTGCCATTGTTATCTTTGGCAACTGCTACTAAAGTGTTTTGAGCCAACAACAAGATTTCGTTTCTTGTATTAGCTTGTAATTTGTTTAATACGATAGTTAATTCTGGAGCATAGAAAACAGTTCCGTTTTGTACGTTTGCATTGATATTCTCAACGATTTGAGAAGTACCTTTTACAAGTTCGTACTTGTAGAACTTTTTACCTGCTGCCTTAACAAGTGCGGTAATAACACCACTTGCCTCGGTTGTAGAGGTAACGTCTGCTGATGCTGCAAAATAAACCTCGGTAATTCCGCCCAATGAATCTTTACAATCAAGGGTGTAATTTTGAGAAAGTGCGCAACTCATTTGTTAAATATTATTAGTTTAAAAAATGGGTAGGTGTATTTCAACCTACCCTATAAATTATGCAAGAACGAAAGCAGCTACTTCGTCTGGGAACGCGATGTTCGTACCGATTTTGAACTCACTTACAAATCTAATTTGGTCACTTTCTCTGGCATAAAACACCTCGAATTTTTCTTCACCATTAAGTAGGTCTGTACCTAAGAACATATTGCTTAAACGCATAGCGTAAACTTTGTTTGTTCCGTTAAGACCTGCAACTGCTACAACTTTGATTGTAGTACCAGGAAGTACGAATTCGCTATCAGCCTTAACATCAATTTGGTAATTGAAAGAACCGCTATTCTTAAGAGCGATAGTGTAAGTACGGAATAAATCTTGACCGCAGAAGATAGTCATATCATCAGCAGCTACAACTTTTGCAGGGATTGCACGATAAACACCATCAAAGATAGAGATTACGTTTGCAGAAGTAATAGAAGATAAAGGCGCACCTGAGATAAAAGTAGAAGCGTTTGCAGCTACAACACCTGAAGCAGCACCGATTAACTTAACAAGACCATCGA
>Ga0222712_10007736_pt1 | contig 10321 bp, 13 predicted proteins | sample C33_657DmetaG_FD_165043 | JGI IMG/M metagenome (GOLD analysis project Ga0222712, IMG submission 165043) | Estuarine water microbial communities from San Francisco Bay, California, United States - C33_657D | ecosystem: Environmental > Aquatic > Marine > Unclassified | place: USA: California...
AACTCTAACGTATCAAAACAAGACGGGTTATCGTAGTGTTTTGCGGCATACAACATAAAGTTAGTTTCATCAATTTGATCATTATGCATAAAAATTAATCAGCTGCTGACGTTGTAACCTTTTGCCAGTCTACGGATGAAACTCCGGTTGAATTTACTTTTAAATACATCTTACCGGCTGTACTTAAGTACATTGAGCCGTTTGAGCCTGTATTACCTACCTGTGATAGAACATCTGTTCTTGTATTTGCCGATCCTGTAAATACAGTAACGCTTGCTAAAGATACAGTTGTACTGTTGGCGGTGAAGCCTACAGTTGAGTTACCAACCTGTACAGCAGTTGTGTTAATGTAGGTATTAGAACCTACGTAAATATAACTTGTAACGTTTGCGTATCCGATAACAGTTAAGTTATTGGCTGCGGTAATCATACCGCTGACTGATAGGGTAGTATTGGAGGTAGTAGAAACTGTGCCCCCGGAGAACGTGGCCGTACCTGTAACTGAGATGTTATTTGAAACTGTTAGTATACCACCGATATTGGTATTGCTGTATAAGGTAGTATTACCCTGGGCTTGTAATACGCCACTGGTAAAAATAGCTGTAGAATTAACCGATGAATTCGACGTTGAATTACCTACGAAGTGGGCAGTGGTGTTAACAAAGGAATTTGCACCTACGTTAATAACTGAACCAACGTTTGCAGTACCTGAGATGCTTGCATTACTACCAGTTAACAATCCTGTAATATTAACAGTATTGGAGAAAGTGGCAGCACCTAAGACAGCTAATGTCCCATCAGTATCAATTGCACCCGATGTAATGTAAGTATTAACAGTACTGTTACCAACATTAATGTATGTGGTAGACAGGTTAACGTTTGCGCCAACATTAATACTTGACGAAACGTTAGCTACTGCAGTCTTAACCAGTGTCGGGGTTATAAAGGTATTAACTGAACTGTTACCAAACGTTGCATTGCTGATAGCAGTAAACGTATTGGTTGAAAAGGTAACAGATGTTGCAGTACTTAAAGTGGCCTGGGTGGCAGTAATGTAATCAGATACTACGTTTGTATAATTGGTACTTAAGAAGTTGAACGAATTAGCTGTAATTGAATTTACGGTTAAAGTGTTGACGTTTGCCGTTGTTACAGTAAGTACGTTTGCTGTACCTGTTGATATATTAATTGAAATTACATTGGCAGATGTAATTGTTGTATTGCTTATGACCGCGTTATTAGTGACGTTCAGATTAACAATGTTGGCTGTATTAGAGACAGCCAATCCTGACAAAGTAGAAATAGAGTTGGCAAGAAAATTAGCAACTGTAATTTTCTTAGTAGCCACGTTAGCAGTACCAGGCTGGTTTACAATGACGATTAAGTCATTGGCCGTAGCACTGGTAATGCTATCTAGTTCTGATATCTTTTTAGCGCGATCTGTCATTTAATTAACTATCAGGAAGGATTGAGTCATCACTTGCATCGCTACTCATGCCGCCGGCTACCAATACTTCATACGATACTCTGCCAGCGCGACCTCCAGTACCCTCTGTTCTCATCACCCATCCAGTATGTGCCACACCGCGTGTCTCACCACCGGCTACTGTAATTGCAGCTGTTGCAGTATTACCCTGCAGCCCGTGACCGGTTTCAGAAGAACCTGGTGTCAATGTAATTACTGCACCTCCTGGTGTAGTTGCTAGATAGATTGCTGTCGCGTTAGCGGCTTGAACAAAATAAGTTGTACCAGAGGTAAGAGAGGCTACAGCGGTATTACCAGTTGCTACTCTGTATGTAACAGGGTCGTTAACTTGGAATGTGTTTGCTGATGAAAGAGTAATAGCACCGTTAGCAGCTACGGCGGTACTTGCATTAAATGCTGTATTTGCTGGAGCAGCTACAGTAACCGTTGGATTAGAGGTATAACCTGAACCTGCTGATGAAATATTAATGGCTGTAATTCTACCCTTAGTAGAAGCACCAGTAGTATTAGCTGTTGCATTAGCAGTACCATTTCCGCTTACTGTCACTGCAACGTTACCTGTGTAACCAGATCCTGCGTAAATAATAGAAGCTGTTGCAAGACCGCCAGTTTGAACGTTTAATTCAGTAGCATCAACGCCATAAACCCCAACGCGTTGACCGGTAGTAAATGCGTTAAGAGTTGTGTTACCAAACATAAGATTGGCATTAGTTCTAGTTGGCGCCAAATTTACTGATGTTGGTGCCCATAAGACGCTGTTAGAAGCAGCGTCACTTGTTCCCCATTGTGACATGTTTTCCTCCTTAGGATTATTGTTATTTTATTTAGGTTAACTAATATCAGCTGACTAACTTATGAACGGCCATAAAGTTAGCATGGGATTGCTGGATATGGGCATGCATTTTTTCGCGATCGGCTGGTTTGAGTTTGTCTAAAGCAGATAATACTTTTTTAGCATGATCAGAATGAACGAAATGGGTTCCACCTTCAAATTTAACATCAGTGCCACCTTTGGTCTTAAAGCCATCCTTGCCTTTGACTTCATGATGGGACATATCTGCTGCAGTCTTTAACTGAACGTGAATATGTTGATCTGGCTCCTTACCATTACCAGCACCGTACTCATCATCTTCACCTTTGGATGCAGGTAGCGGATTTTTACGAGGACGACCACGTCCTTCTTCAAGTATTTCTTTAATAGACTTCATATTAGGCTTTCTTTTTGTGATTACCGTGACTCTCGGACATAAGGACTTCCAACTCATCTGTGGAGACCTGCTTTTCAATACCGTGCTCAAACATAACATCGTACCATGCAATATTACCATGTTCGTCAGGTTCGGCGTGTTGGCTGGTCAATGTACGGCCTTCACCAAATTGCTCTGATTTGACGTGGATTGCACACTGATGTTTATAGCTGTTTCCAGGGGTATCTTTTTCTTCTTTACGAATCAACTTAAAGTCATGAGCATCAATCTTGCCATTTTTATTCTTGTCGATGTGCTTCTTTTGCTTTGGAGATAGCTCTTCTTGTAACGCAACTGGCTTCTGCTCCACAACAGGCTTAAAGGTAGAGTAACGGGAGGCAAGCGCCTCACTCACCTTTGTTGCCTGAGGCTCAGCTGTAGTTCTGTTACCTTTTACAATCTCTGTAATTGCGGCAAGAACCTTGGGATTGTTTTCTGATCTTAACATATTTGCTCCTTAGTCTGCATCTATAATTTTTATTTTACGTTGACCCTTGATACTTCTTGAAATAGCAAATCTTGAATTATCGATGTCGTTATCCTTCTTCTCTTTAGTTTGCTCTTTTGAGGGCGATGCAAACCTACCGGCAATTTTTTCAACATCCAGCTTATCGGCATCCATAATGTTACCTGAGGTATCTAGATGTGTGTTGATATCACTTACTATCCTGTCTATGTATCCGTGCTCTTTTTCAAGGTTTAGAGACCTTGCAATACTTTTGATCTTATTTGATAACTCATTGGCAGTTTTCATATTTTCATCTGTTGATCTACCAGACGATACTGCACTCTTATGAAGGTCAAATAGTTTGTCGTGAAGAATAGCAGACTGCTCAATAGCTTCGGGGTCTATGTTTTTAGGTAGACTGGAGTATAGTTTTTGTGCTTCTGGGCTTTGCTCAAAACTCTTTGTCTTGTAAGTACCGGCAACTATCTGATCATTAGGGTCAGTCTCAACGTAACTAGACTTCTTCTCCATTACGTTTCTAATAGCATGTTCCATAGTAATATACTTACTACTACCTCTAAGGCCGAATGCAACCTCTCTAATTACGCGTTCAAGAGTTTTGAATTTCATTTTATTTCTTTTGAATAGATCTTAACATCCAAGCATGCTTCTTGAATGCAGCATGTCTTTCTTGAAGGTAATTAGAAAGACCAACTTCATTAAATTTGTCAGCCATTTCCATTGCAAGCATAACATCTTTAACTGCTACACCGGTATCAAAAAGAAGCTCTTCCATCATTTCACTAGCACCTCTTACATCGTTTGTTTCAACTACTGTTGAATTCTGTTTGATCATGCTCGGTGAATTTTGTGGAGTTCCATCCAATGTTCGAATAAACTCGGCAATAGGGTCTATACTACCGTAAATCTCTTCATAAAAATTACCTAAGAATTGGTGATACTCAGGGAAGTATGGACCAGTAACATTCCAGTGAAAAAAATGTGCTTTAAGATAAATTTGATAACTGTCAGCTAACAGCTTGTTCATTCTATTAATTAATTCATCCATGTTAATCCTTCAGAGTATCTAATTCAGTTTTTAATGCTTTTGCGCCTGTGGCATCACCTCTTTGCAATGCCGCTGCTATTTTTCTATGCTGGGAGGCTTTTTGTAGTTTGCCTGTTCTTTGCATAACAGAGGCCTGTACTAGGTGATCGGCTGCATCCTCATCTAACTGACTTTGAACAGAGGGGTGCATTGCAAATCCACCCTCGGCTACTATACCTAAATCCTTAGCGGTATAAATAGTACCGAAACTCTCGTTTAAATCTAATAATTTAGGTGTTTGTACTTGTTCATACACCACCTTGTATCTACGAGTCTCAGGGTTCCAAACAGTCTTTGGCTTCTTACCTTCAATCTTCTTAACTTGGGCTTTTAACTTTAATACATTGGCTTGATGTTCGCCTGGATCGGAGTTACCTACCTTATCTTTAAATGCCGCTTCGTAAAGCTTATTGAATTGATCTATGTCTAATTCAACCGAATTAAACTGCATAGGGTTAGAATGATATGCCTTGCCTGATCTAGTAGCCTGTAGACGTCTAAAATCAGATTGTTTAATTCTAGGCATGATGCGCTGTACTAACGCCCTTATATTTTTTACTTTGGGATCAATTTGAGTATCTACTGCTACCTTACCCGATGGGCCTAGGTGCTGATATTCAATTCCTCTTGAACCAGCAAATCTTCTTCTAAGATTTTGTTTGGCTTGTTTGTATGCACGTCTTGTAAGCTGGGCAGGATTTGCAGCCTTATTTTTCATAATACTACGTGCACGGGTAAGACGAGACTGCATACGTCTCATTAACACCCCTCTTGCACGGCGCTGCTGTTGGGAGACTACTCGTTCCTCAAGATCCATGCTCTCGTGTAATCCCATGCCTTTTCTCACATCATTATACATTTCATCTTTATGCTCTTTACTCATTTTTGAAGGTGCACCTTTATGAAATTCTTTTTTATTGCCTGATGATGCATGTTCGCGCATCTTACTAGCAGACATTCCTTTTGTGCCTTTGGCGTCAGGGTCTCTTTCACCTGATGAATGCACAGTAATGGATTTAAAGTGGTAGGAGCCATGACCATGCTTTTCACCGGTGTTATACTTGTGTAGCAGGGTGTTCATCTCATCTTGTCTGTCCGATCCAGCCACTACATGAAGGTGCTTTACACCTTGTTTATGAAGTTGGGAGGCATGGTGTAAAATGGTTGGTGCATCCTTACTAGCTGCCTTTACGTTAGTATCTGGAAAGGCGCGTGATGCATGCTTTACCTTTTGTTCAGCTGAAAGTGGATTCTTTTTTGCATCCTGTGAATGAGATACAACCAGTGTATGCCCGGCGTTATGTTCTTTTGCAACATCGTGAATCTTCTTAACTACAGCCTCGTGCCCAGAAGTAATAGGATTCATACGACCAAAGGCCATAACATGATGTTTTTCAACTGCTTCCTGCATTATTTCTTTTTCTGTAGGATTGACAACAATTTCATCCTTACCAGAATTTCTAGATGCTTTTGTCTTACCCTTTTGCGGTAATGCGTTTGTCGCCGGCTGGCTTACCGGACCTGATGTTGAAACGTAATCGTCTAAAGGCATGGTTAAATCCTAAAAATTTATAGAATATTTAGGTAATCTACATTTTATATTATTTTGCGTTCTTGAGGAAGTTAGCTCTACTGAATTCTGCTCTATCCACCAGTTTTGTTGGACGATTATTTCTAACTACTACATAACCTTCAGGTTTTGTGGCAACACCTGCAATGTGATGATCAAATTTTGGTTTTGCAGAAAGTGCGTGAACTAATTGATTCTTAGCATGCTCAAGGTGATGATGCATTTTTAAAACGCTTGAAAAGTGCTCTTTATTTTTCTCAACATGACTAAGATCATTATTCATGTTTTCTTTTTTCTGATTAATAGTCTTTTCAGTCTTAACTTTACCTATTTCTTTAAGGTGCTTTTGTTTAAGATGATCGGCATACCCTTTAGTCGTTGGTGTAGAATTATCGCGTACGGTGCTATTAATATACGTCTTTAAGTGCTCTTGGTGACCTTCGATTGCTTTATGTGCCTCTTTGGGGGTCTCATTAAATGTCTTTGTTGCAGCATGAATATGTTTGGTATAGGTATCATGCTGCTCAGGGGTCATCTTGGCATGATGCACATCATCTTGTGTATCGATATTATGAACGTCTGGATGCTTTTTAAAGTGTGATAGATCAGGTGCATATCTTGCTTTCATTGAATCAAAATGCTTACCCTCGTATGCTGTATGAACTGCAATACCTATCTTTGAATGTTCTATCTTCTTACCTTCATCAGTCTTATGTTTGGTAGAATAAGAGATAGTATTAGGTTTAAAGTGAAATTTTCCACTATGGCTCTCTACATCACCTTCTGGGTTATCTTTTGACTTTACACCTGAGTGCATTAAATCCCCCTGATATACACCCTTACCAGGAGAGATTTTAGGTAGATGTTTAAGCGCGTGTTTTAACTTAGCCGCCAGTCCTGGTGCATGGCCGTGATTGGCATCAATGTCTTTGCTGCTGTAATTAATCTTCGGATCTTTATTGAACGCTGACTTAGTAGCAACAAAGAATTTACCAGTCTCTGGGTGATGACCAAAAACTACAGATGGCGAACCATCGTACTTTGTGGTAATCTTGGTGTTGTTATGCTTACCGTGCAAATGTGAATGCACGTCTTGAAGATTATGAAATGCATGAGCAAATCCCTTATCACCTGCATTAATAACATGATCTTCTGCATGCTCTAAATGCTTAAGTTTTTCTTCGGATGCTGCTTCAGTTAAAAAGGATAGAAAGTTCATTTTGTGAATGGGTTGAGTTTATTGGTACCTGGCTTGACTGAGTACTTGCTATCAGGCATTTCTGTAATTTTTATTTCTGCTTGCACTTCGTAAAATTCCGATCTAGTACCTATACGAACTTTAAAGTCACCTCTACCTTTTAAGAGAGGTACTTTATCGCCCAATTTAAAAGGATCTTTATCAGAAATTCTATAAAAATCATCACCAGCCTGCATGTAGTAAGCCGGTGCTGTTTTACCTAAAGTATAATGTTCGGTAACTACTTTACCTAGATCAACATTCTCCTTATTAGCAATGTATCTGTTAATACTAGGCTGGTTAAAGTACTGTTTCATGATTGCCAAGGGTACTGCACCAGGCTCCTTCAATCCACCTTTAGTAGTAGGTATCTTTATACTCTTTAATGGAATACCGGTAAACTTAGCAAGGTCTTTTAAAAACTTTTCTGTTTGTAGAGATTCATTTAAGATCTTTACTGCCGCCTTGGCCGCCGGGGTTGTATAGGTGGTTTGCCATTTACCACCTTCATAGTATACTCTTGGATTTGATAGGTTATCGGTATGATTCATCTTTACCTCAACCCACGTCGTTTCCCCTTTAAATGTTACTTTAACATCAGGGTAATCCACGCCTACGGAAGGCCTTTCGGCTTTCACTCCTGGTATTTTGTTGATGTTGGCAGCAACATCCTTTTCGTACTTGTCTGACGCAGCGCTCATAAACCCTCTCTAATAATTACTATTTATAGAGAGGTAAACCCCTACATTCCTATAGATCTAGGGGAGAACTTAAGAGTCTGACCAGATTTATGATCTTGCTCTAAGTAATCTGCAAAGCATTCAAATCGCAGGGCCGAGTCTTCTTCCTTACGAGATTCTAAGGCTGATTGTGCATCTCTTAAGAACCTTACTAGTACATGAACCGGAATGCTACTACCGTTAATCATTCGGTTGATTTCTGATGGTGACTTTACTTTAAGCATGTGATTACCCTAAATAAGTGATATACTATTATAGTGTAAATTGAGAAATATAGCAAGCAGGTGATTTTATAATGCAAAATTTTATAGAATCATGGATCCACTTACCCTCCTTGCCCTTGCCAATGGCGCGGTAGCCGCCATAAAGAAAGGCTGCCAACTTTACAAAGACATCAAGTCCGCTGCCGGTGACGTGAAGGGCGTGTTAGATGACCTGGATAAGCAGTTTGCCAAACAACATGAAAGCAAGCCTGCAACTAAAGAACAGCGTCAGCAATTCGAACAAAAGAAAAAAGAAGTAAGGGCAAATATTGAGAAAGATCCTAATGATGTTATCTCTGTTATTGGAGATCAGTTAGGAACCTTTTTTGACGCAATGGATAAGATTGAGGAGCTTTTTTACGAAGAAGAGAAAAAAGCAAAAGAAGTATATACCGGTGATGTATCACTAAGTCGTAGAGCATTGCAAAGAGTACTGATTCGCTCCAGACTCGAACAAATGGAGGTTGAATTACGCGAACAAATGATCTACCACGTACCTGCGGATCTAAAAGATCTATGGACCCGGTTCCAAGAGATGCGCGGCAGGATCATTGAAGAACAGAAAGTCGCTAGAGTATTAAAAGAAAAAGAAGACGCAATCAAAGCAGCTAGACGTAAAAAGAGATTGGAAAACATTCATTTTGAAGTTGCAATAGTAATAGGTGTCATAACAATCTTTACAGTAATGGGCTTAATGTTTACCTGGATTCACTATGATAAAAAAAGAAGATGGCCAGAATTAGAACAAAGAACTTATCAAGATGAATTAGAAAAAGAAAGAAAATTAAGAAAAGAAAAAATCTTAGATGCAATTCGATATCTTGATGAGCAGAACTATCAAAAAAACAAGGATTTAATAATACCTCAAGATGAAAAACAATAACAAATACACGTTTTTGGAATGGGTATTTGATGATGTAGGATTTTCAAAATTTATTTTATTAATATATTTATTTTTCTTACTAATATTATTAGCAGTGCTTACGGGAGTTTATTTTTACACTAAAAGCTAACTAATGTCTAAAAAGTTATTACTTTATACTGCTTTGGCTATTTCTATAGCAGTACCTTTAGTGCCTGACAAATATAAGGTAGGAATTAATATTACCCAGCCAGAGGTAAGAGAAAATAGTAAGTCTGGTAGACATACAGAAGTAGTTAAGGCGACTTGTGAGTTAGAGGCAGACTTTATAACGTCTAGTAATATACATGTCTGCAGATATAAGTGCAGTGAGGGTGGTAGTATCAGCATAACCTCTATGAATAGATCTAATAGTTGTAAGCAAACTATAAAGGCTGATGTTAAGATATCTAAAAAGAATGCTATATAATTTGTGTTTAAACTGAATTGGAGTTTTTATGTTTAATTTTAAAAATGTAATTTTAGCTGTAGGTGTATTAATTGCTCTTCTAGGTATTGTTAATGCTAACCTTGCTATTTTTGGTTTTGGTGTTCTGATTGGAATTATTGCCCTCTTTATTATCAATACAGAGGAAAAATTGGATGCAGTATCGCCTGCTGTTCCTACACCTGAACCCGTCAAAGTACCCGAACCTGTCAAGGCACCAGAGCCTGCACCTGTTGTAGTAAAAGCGCCAGAACCAGTGGTACCACCTGTAGAACTTACACAGGTCAAACAGGAGGTAAAAAAGGCAGCACCTGCTATTAAAGCACCTGCTGTAAAGGTTCAACCTACTGCGGCACCAAAGAAAAGAGGCCGCAAGCCTACTAAGAAGTAATTATTTGTAAATATCGACTTTGTCGGTAAATCGATAAAAGAGACCTCGTTCTCTACCGTGTGCTTCTATCTCCCAAGGTAGATCCCAGTAGTTAACGAGGTTTTCGTTTATTTCCCTTCCCTGCCATCTTGATATATGTGCAGGTACGTGAGAACTAGTTAATTCGCGTGTTGCAAATTGTTTGAGGTGAACCATCTCATGGGCAAGGGTAACCAGTAATTCATCTATAGGTCTGTCTTTTTCTATCTCTATCTCAAATTCACGCACCCCTACGGATTGAGACATATACTGGCAGTAACCTTCAGCATCCCCATCAAGCTTACGCTTAAGGTTAATGGTAAGATTAACTATGTTAGCGGTACGTTTGTTAAGTAATAACCCGCCGTAAAATTCTGCCGCTTGAGCGAGAAGTTTTTTTGTCTTCTTAGACCTAATACCTTCAACAGAAACTTCCATAAGGTTCCCTTTTCTATAGGGATATT
>Ga0222712_10007738_pt1 | contig 10319 bp, 10 predicted proteins | sample C33_657DmetaG_FD_165043 | JGI IMG/M metagenome (GOLD analysis project Ga0222712, IMG submission 165043) | Estuarine water microbial communities from San Francisco Bay, California, United States - C33_657D | ecosystem: Environmental > Aquatic > Marine > Unclassified | place: USA: California...
ATGACCGGCTCCAACTTGGAATCACCATGCGTTACTTGAGTTTGCAAGCCAATAACATCACTTACAAATGCATTCATTTCGTTGCGAAGAAGCATTAAATCTGAAGCCGAAATGCGTTCCTTACCGTCATTCACCAAGTTGATGTAGCGCACGGCCTCAAACAAGGAGGCAATTAAAATCGGCGCGTTGAAATCGTCATCCATGGCACTGTAGAAGGAATCAATCAGCCCATGTACGTCAAACGAAGAGGCTTGAGTCGTAGTGAGTTTTTCGGTCAAAGTCAGCGCATCCATCAAACGGGCAAATCCTTTTTCTGCTGCGTTCAAGGAATCTTCAGATAAATCCAAGTTGCTGCGGTAGTGCGCTTGCATCATGCAAAAACGAATCACATCCGGGCTAAATGGTTTCGTGAAAAGTGTGGTTGTTCCTTCTACGATTTCCTTTGGCAAGAAATAATTTCCAAAGGACTTACTCATTTTCTGTCCGTTCACATTCAGCATGTTGGCATGCATCCAATATTTGGCTGGATTGCACCCCAAAGAGCCACAGTTTTGTGCAATTTCATCTTCGTGGTGAGGGAACTTGAGGTCCATACCACCACCGTGAATGTCGAAATGAGACCCGAGGTATTTGGTACTCATCGCAGTACATTCGATGTGCCACCCTGGATTTCCGTCACCCCAAGGCGATCGCCACACCTGCATGTCGTCAGGATTAGCTTTTTTCCACAACGCGAAGTCTGCGAAAAAGCGTTTTTCGTCCTGTGCGTTCAAGGTGCGGGTTTCTTCGGCAAGCTCATCGACCTTACGGCCACTTAAGATTCCGTATTCAAATTTCTCACTGTATTTACGCACGTCGAAATACACTGACCCGTTCACTTCGTAGGCGAAACCGTTGGCGATGATCTGCTCGATGTGTTCGATTTGCTCCTGGATGTGCTGTGTGGCGGTAGGCTCAATGCTCGGTGGAAGCAGGTTGTACAAACGCTGCAATTCCTGAAATTTCACATTGAATTTATAGACAATCTCCAATGACTGCACCTGTTCAAGTCGCGCGGCCTTGCCAATGTTATCCTCGGTATTTCCTGCGCTATTGGTGATGTGTCCAGCATCCGTAATGTTGCGCACATATTTCACAGCATAGCCCAAATGAAGAAGGTAGCGGTAGATCATGTCAAAATTCATGAAGGTCCGCATATTCCCCATATGTGGTTCACTGTACAAGGTAGGACCGCATACATACATTCCAACACGTCCGCTGTGAATGGGTTCAAACTTTTCTTTTTGACCCGATAGACTATTGTAAATGCTGAGCTGACCCTGACGATTGTTCATTGTGTGCGATTTTAGACAAAAGTAGTGTTTAGAAAATGAATTACGAATAATGAGTTACGAAACAAGTCTATTGTCCTTTGTCTCTTGTCTTTTAGTTCGCATAGGCACTTTGATTCGACCCTGATTGGGTCGTTCGTTCATTGGGATTGTTTTGGGTTACAAAGATCTGACCCCGACGGGGTCCGCAAACCTAATTAAATAAAATAAGGAGCTTATCGTCGGACAACAATGAATTCAAAGTAGGATCAAGTCTTTGAGCGCAGCGGTCTATTGTCCTAAAGTACGGACGTGTCTTTTGTCCCTTTAGTAACATTAGTCACGTTAATCTCCACTCAGAGTGCTTACTTTCGCTAAATCAAATTTAAAAATCGATGAAAAAATCACATGCTCTTACCCTTTTAGTTGTCCTTGTTGCCTTGTTTCAGTCGTGCAACTCAAACTCTCAATCAGCAGCAGCGGTGCAAGATATAAATCAAGCAGAGCTTCAGAAATTGGCAAAAGATCCAAACACCATCATCTTGGATGTGCGCACGGACATGGAAGTACAAGGGGGCTACATCGACGGGGCAACTTTATTTATTGATTTTTATGCAACTGACTTCAAAGCAAAGATTGGAGCCTTGGACAAATCAAAAAAGTACGTGGTGTATTGCCATGCTGGCGGACGCAGTGCTGAAGCCGCTGAAATCATGATCAAAAAGGGCTTCAAGCATGTCTATAACCTTGAAGGAGGATTTTCTGGTTGGACCGGAAAGGTGAAGCGCTAAATCCCTAATTAGTAAAAATAAACACGTTGATTTGGAAGACTTTTTAGGGCTTCCCTAGCAGAAAACTGCCTAAAAAAACGTGTTGAAAGTCAGATTTTGAAAAGTTTAAACCACATAATTTTGATCAATTAATTTCTTTAGTCATGAAAATCGAACAAATTTATACGGGTTGCATCGCGCATGCAGCATACTATTTAGAAAGCAATGGTGAAGCGGCAATTTTCGATCCGTTGAGAGAGGTTCAACCATATATTGATCGTGCGAAAGCAGATAAAGCGCAAATTTCCTATGTTTTTGAAACGCACTTCCATGCCGATTTTGTTTCTGGCCACCTCGACTTGGCGAAAAAAACAGGAGCAAAAATTGTTTACGGTCCTACGGCAAAGCCGGGTTTTGAAGCCATCATAGCCCAGGACGAGCAAGTATTTAAAGTTGGTGCCTATTCGGTAAAGGTTATTCATACCCCTGGTCATACTATGGAAAGTACCACCTATTTGTTGATAGATGAAAATGGGAAGGAACATGGTATCATCACGGGAGACACACTCTTTATCGGCGATGTTGGTCGGCCAGATTTAGCGCAACATGTCATTGCTGATTTAACCCAAGAAAAGCTCGCGAACCATCTTTTTGATTCTTTGCGAAACAAAATAATGCCTCTTTCAGACGATTTGATTGTGTATCCAAACCATGGTGCAGGCAGTGCTTGCGGGAAGAAAATGAGCAAAGAAACAACCGACACGTTGGGTAATCAGAAGCGAACAAATTATGCCTTGCGTGCAGACATGACCCGTGAGGAATTTATCGATGAACTTTTGACAGGATTGACGAATCCTCCTGGATACTTCCCAAAAAATGTACTCATGAACATTCAGGGCTATGAAAGTTTAGATACCGTGATGGAACGGGGGAATCAAGCCTTGACACCTAGTCAATTTGAACGGAAAGCCAACGAAACCAATGCCTTGATTCTCGACACGCGAGCACCCGAGGTATTTGCTAAAGGGTTTATTCCAAACGCTATCAATATCGGTTTGGACGGAAGTTTTGCGATGTGGGTTGGTGAAATGATCCCAGACATACAGCAAGAAATACTTTTAGTGACGGACGAAGGAAAAGAAGAAGAGACTATTACACGTTTGTCTCGTGTTGGTTACGACCATGCGATTGGTTATTTGTCCGGAGGATTTGCCGCTTGGAAAAATGAACAAAGAGACTATGATGAAGTGCATCGCCTTTCGGCCGAAAAATTTGCTCAAGAATATGTGTCAAACCCAATTATCATTGATGTTCGGAAGAAAAGTGAGTATGCATCTGAGCATGTCATCAACGCGAAAAATATCCCGTTAAATGAATTGAATGCACGCTTTTTTGAGTTGCCAAAAAATCAACCGTTTATCATACATTGTGCTGGAGGATACCGAAGTATGATTGCTGCGTCGATCTTAAAATCGAGAGGGTATCATGATTTTGTAGATGTTGAAGGTGGAATGACGGCGATACTCAATACGTCTGTCCCAAAAACAGCCTATGTTTGTCCGACATCCTTATTGTAAGAGAACATGACTGTATTACTTAAAAATTGGAATGCCATTCGCATGTTGCGCTTGAGTTTGGGAATTTTTATTCTGTACGATGGCATTCGCTCACACGAATGGTTCTTTATGGCGATGGGTGCTTATTTCACAGCAATGGCTCTTCTGAACATCGGTTGTTTTGGATCGCAGTCGTGTGCTGTGCCGAAACAAAAATCCGTAGTGAGTGAAAAACCAATCGAAGTTGACTTCGAAGAAATTCATACAACACAAACTTAAAAATGACAAAAGACTTTTGGAATGATCGCTATGGGGCAGAGGACTTTGCCTACGGAAAAACAGCGAACGATTTTTTAATGCTTCAACCTTTTTTTGGAGGAAATAAGGTGCTTTGTCTTGCAGAAGGCGAGGGAAGAAATGGGGTTTTCTTAGCACAAAAAGGGTGTGATGTGACCTGTGTTGATTACTCTGCATCAGGTATTCGCAAAATGAAAATTCTCGCTGAAGAGCACGGAGTAACGATGGATTGCATTTGTGCCGATTTAAGTGCATATACTTTGTCGGCTAATTCATGGGATGGCATTGTGATCATCTTTGGTCATTTTCCGGAGCATTTGCGTCAATTTGTCCACAAACAAGTCTATTCCGGACTAAAGCCAGGGGGTAAGCTCATTCTTGAGGCCTACAGAAAAGAACAAGTGGACTACAAAACAGGTGGACCGATGACCACAGATTTACTGTATTCCGTAGAAGAATTACAGTCTGACTTTGCTGAATTTAGAGACATTCAAATCATCGAGACTGTGCGTGAAGTGAAGGAAGGTAAGTTCCATTTTGGCGAGGCCGCAGTGATTCAAGTTATTGCCGTGAAATGATGCATACAACTGCTGTATCAGCTTTGGTGAAGTAACTTCGGGATCAATATAAACTCAGCGTGAATAATCACTAGCACTAGATATTCATAATTAGCACCTCTTCAAACAACCAACACCATTCAACCAGAAAATCTTTGGGAAAAATTAGGTTTGGAGTAAATAAAAACTCTTAAAACTCGTCCCACCAACGCTCGTTTTTACCAAGATCTGCTGGTATAAAAACCTCTCCAATCCGAGGTGTTTTATATGAAACCTTCTCCTTTTCGCACGCTTCCACAAACCGTTCAACTGGCGCTTTCCAATCGTGGTCAGATAAATTGAAGCTCCCCCAATGCACGGGCATGATGGTTTTCGCATTTGCATCTCGTGCTGCACGCACACATTCGTCAGGAAAAAGATGGATCGGTCGCCACAGCACATTGTACTGGCCACATTCCATAAAGGCAAAATCAAAGGGCCCAAGCTTGTCTCCAATCTCCGCGAAATGCTTGCCGTAACCACCATCACCGCTAAACCACAGATTTTCTTTCCCATTGTTGAACGTCCAACCACCCCATAGTCCTTTGAACCGGTCTTTCATCCCTCTGCCCGAAAAATGGCGCGTTGGGGTAAAAGTGATCGTGATTCCGCTGAATGTGGCGTTCTCCCACCAATCAAATTCCGTCATGTCACTTTGTGAGATGCCCCATTGCTTCAAATGACGTCCAACACCTAAAGCCACAGCATACTTTTTTACTTTTGACTTCAGTGCCTCAATGCTCATTAAGTCGAGATGGTCGTAATGGTCATGCGACATCAGCAACAGATCAATTTCTGGGAGATCATCGATGAGATTTAGAGATACATCGTTGAATCGCTTAATGGAAAATGGTGCTATGGGCGCCGCATCTGAACCAAACATTGGGTCAATGAGTATCGTGAGTCCATTCATCCGCAAGAGGATAGCCGAATGGCCAAACCAGACACATTTCGCAGAGGAAGATTCTGCCAAGAATGTATTCGCATTAAAAGGAACAAGTGGTATCGATTGCTTTGGTTGTCTCCCCTTGCGTTGAAAAATTTGCCGATAAAGGAGTTTAGGAATCGCCTTGATGGGAATACCCATTTCAGTTTCTTCCAAGTTGCAGAACTTCTCTCCATCCCAATGCTTGGAGCGGCTGTAGTTTTCTTGATCTTGTGGGGTGATTTTCCCACCAAACTGTTTGCGCATCGTTTATCCCTATGTTTTGCCCGTCGTAATCACATTGAACTTTGACGAAAAACACAAAAGATGGTTTTCATTTACACGTTTTACACAGACGGAGCAAAATTAGGTCTTTTTCAATGAGTAGCGTCATTTTACGAGTGGCGCTTATCCACGAAAAAACAATGCTGAATCCTTTAAAAATTCTGCAACGTTTGGTATTCTAAAACAATTTGCTTTGCAAACTGCTCCAACCTCCACCATTGTGGACGTTTTGAAAGCCTTTGGATTGCAGAATGCTTTTTGCTGATGCACTGCGCATCCCACTTGCGCAGCACGTAATCACTGGCTTGTCTTTCTTGATTTTTCCCATACTTCCTTGCAAACTTTGAAGAGGAATATTTACTGAACCTTTGATGTGTCCACCTTGGAATTCAGCCGGCGAACGAACATCAATGATCTGCGCCCCTTGTTTCATTAATTCGCTATAATCTACTTTTGGTCCCATGCCAAATAGTTTTTTGAGTGTACTAATCATCGTATCAATTTACTTTAGAATGGTAATAATTTACATCGAGCCACGAACCTCCGTTGTAGCACTCTACACCTTGCTGACTTAAAAAATAACTGGCTTGTCCGCTTCTTCCTCCAGATGCGCAACACAAAATGAGCGGCGACTTCATGCCTTTTATCTCCGTTAAACGGGCTTGAATTTCTTGCAGCGGAATATTGATTGAGCCGGCGACATGTCCTCCAGAAAATTCTCCTGGTGTACGCACATCAACAATCGTTGCTTTGTTTTCTCTGATGAGTTCTTCGATATTCATTTTTCTTTTGTTTTTGGTGTTTTTTGAATTGCATTAAATAACAAGCCTCCGAGTAAAGCGCCATACAAGGTGCTGTTCAAGGGCTTTGACGTGATTGGACATGTGCCACTTGCACAGCCAACATAGTGGTAATACAGATATCCTCCGATTAGGCCAATGAAAACGCCCACTAAAGTCAATCGATTGTTTCGTAAAAACTGTTTCATGATCACTTACTTTTTACAGGTATTCAAGCCGAAAACAGCATAGAGTGGACAAAAACCTATGATACTCGTCAATAGAAAAATTCCTACAACGACCAATCCAACAATGGCGATGGTACCAGATATCACATTTCCTATATACAATCCACCAATAACCGCTGCTACTGCAACGCGTATTCCTTTGTCTGTTGCTCCCATGTTTGCTTTCATAAGGCTGAATTTTTAACAAAGGTGATGACAGATGGACGATGTGAACGCAACTTAGGTTACATAGAGAACAAAAGACACTTCTACGCTCTTTGAGCTTCGATGGACAAAGGACCGCTGCGCTTAAGGTCTTAATCAATCTTCGAATTGTTCAGATTCATTGAAGTAATTCGCAATTCATTTTTAATTCTTAATTTTTACTTTTAAAGTATGGAAACAAAAGAAGCCTTAATCCAAGAATCCTTGGGCTACATCCTGGAAGATGCGTTGATCAAAGAAATCATCCATGCAAGTCAATTGAAAACGTATGAAGGGGATTATACCATCATTCAAATTGGGGATGACATGCGCTACATGCCGATCGTATTGAGTGGCTCAATTAAGGTATTGCGGGAAAACGCAGATGGTGACGACTTGCTCTTATACTACATTGAAGGTGGCGATACGTGTGCCATGACCTTGCAATGTTGTGTGAAAAACGCGACGAGTGAAATCAAAGCAGTAACGATGGAGCCTTCAAGTTTGCTGATGATTCCCGTTGAAATGATGGAAACGTGGATGAACAAATATGCTTCGTGGCGTGCATACATTTTGCAAAGCTACCATGTTCGCTTAACAGAACTGATGGAAACGGTAGATGCCATTGCCTTTATGAAATTGGATGAACGGCTCCTAAAATACCTCACCGATCAAGCAAAACTCTTGGGCAGTTTGGAAATACATCACACACACCAACAAATTGCTGAAGACTTAAATTCCTCACGCGTGGTGATTTCTCGCTTGTTGAAGCAGCTTGAAACCAAAGGTTTGATTACCCTGCAGCGGAATAAAATTGTGTTGGGTTCGATTTAGTCCCTACATTTTCAAGCTCAATCGCACCATAAAGTTGGTTCCTGCCTGTGGGAAGTAGAAGTTCTCGTTAATGCGTGTTCCTCCGACAATATAGCCCCATGTATAGCCATTGTTGCTATACCTCACATTGAAGATGTTGTTGACTTGAACGCCCAATTTGATTTCGCGCAATCCCCATTTCGCAAGGGTATAGCTCATCATGGCATTGGTGGTCGTGTACGCCTCCATCTTTCTGTCGTCAGAAGAGGTGTTATCGAGGTATTGTTTGCCCACATGTTTTAGTGCTAGCGTCATGTCTAAACCTTTGATGGGCTCGTAACTTATGCCTGCTGCTGCGATGATGTTTGGAGAAAAAGCAATGTCCGTGTTTTTGTGGGCGATCACATCCTGAATCATGTTACCATTGGCATCGTAGTTGTCATAATTGTCAACGTATTCATTGAAGGCAACGATCTTGTTTTGACTCAAGGTCAAGTTTCCAGTAATACTCAAGTTTTTCATTAGCATATAACCTCCGTCCAATTCGATGCCTAAGCGGTAACTTTTTGGCACATTCACGCGGGTATACGCACCCACATCGTTGATTTCTCCCGTCATGATCAACTGATTCTTGTAATACATCAAGTAACCATTGGCATTGACGAACAGCTTTTCACCTTTAAACCGGTACCCAAGTTCTACATTGTTTAACTCTTCTGGTTTTGGCCTTGAAAACTCGGAACTTTGGGTAAAGTCGTCGCGTGTTGGCTCGCGGTGTGCCATAGCAAAGGAGGTGTAAAACGTTGAACGATTAAAGACCTCAAGACTTACACCCACCTTTGGATTGAAGAAAAAGTAATTCACATTGACCTTCATTGGTACCAAATTGGAAAAATACTGATCAACACCGTTGTAGGTGTAGTTCACGCCACGCACTTGAAGGTCGGCAAATAAATTGTATTTCAAATCTCCATAGAACTTATTCCATTTTACAATCTGATAATACGCGCGAGTGTAGGCACTGAACTCAGACTTTACGGCGTTGTTGTCGTAATAACGCTGTCCGATTTCACTCTGTGATGCTTGTCGTGCCCAAATGACTTCGCCAAAATGCCCGCCTTGGTATTGATTGACCGAACCACCAAAAGTCAATTTTAACTTATAGCTCTTTGAATAATTCAGCGCGAACACAGTCCCGTAAAAATGGTTGTCCAACCAACGGCGACGAATGAGGTCGGTGGTGGAAATAGTATCGGTACCTATGACAACAGGATTGAACCCGTAAAGTGCAAAATCCTGGTTTCGCTTGTATTGTTCGTAATACCCTTGACCTCGCGTGTAATGACCTGAAACACTCAGCTGAGTATATTGACCCAACATGCGTTTGACATGTAATTGATAGTGGTCCTGTTTGTAATTGTCTACCTCGTTTTTGTACGTGTAGTAGTTGTATTTGCGTGGGTCGGAAGAAAACAAGTTGATGGAATCCTGAGCCGTTTCGTACATCCCACCAGGATAATGGTTGTTCTGATAATGTGCCAACAACGCATTTGGATCGCCTGACAATTTTGCCGCTGGAATGCCCCACCACGATTGATAAGTCACCTCCTTGCCGCTAAACACATTTGCCGTAATGTAGCTTTTTCTTATAGCCAATGTTCCAGACAAATAGTAAGATCTCAAGTTTGCAGCTGCACGATCAATGTAACCATCAGACGTAATGTTGGACAAGCGCGCGGTCATGGAAAAAAGGTTGTTTATGAGGCCTGTACCTGCTTTGATATTGTTGCGCATCGTCATAAAAGACCCAATAGAATTATCTGTCTCGGCATATGCTTTATTGTTCCGGTCCTCGGTCTCAATGTTCAAACTTGCTCCGAAAGCAGCTGCGCCGTTGGTAGATGTTCCTACCCCACGTTGAATTTGAATGTTGTCTGTTGACGAGGCAAAGTCGGGCATGTTCACCCAGTACACGGCATGTGATTCCGGATCATTGATGGGAATTCCATTGATGGTCACATTGGTGCGTGTAGGATCGACACCCCGTATGCGAATACCTGTGTACCCAACCCCTGTTCCTGCATCGGACGTCACCACCGCTGAAGGGGTTGACTCCAATAAATAGGGAAGATCTTGACCATAATTCAATTTGGAAAGTGTCTGCTTAGCTACATTGGTAAAGGTGGTTGGTGTAATTCCAATGGCTCGTTTTGCAACGATTAGCACATCTTTAAATTCCTGAACTTTCAGTAAGGTAATGGACAACTTGACCACCTCAGCTGTCGGTACGATTACTTCTACATCTTGACTGGCGTACCCGATACCAGAAACCGTTAAGGTGCAGCTCTTTTCAACAGGAACACGAAGGAAAAAGGCTCCATATTCATTGGTTACCACTCCTGTGTAAGAATCCTTAATCACCACATTCGCGAAAGGTAGCGGATCGCCCGACGCATTGTAAACGACACCTGTGACGTTGTTTTGACCGAAAGAGAAAGAAGTAAGAACGACGCAAAAAAGTCCAATAATACCGATAAATCCTGTTTTCATCTTTTTA
>Ga0222712_10007739_pt1 | contig 10319 bp, 13 predicted proteins | sample C33_657DmetaG_FD_165043 | JGI IMG/M metagenome (GOLD analysis project Ga0222712, IMG submission 165043) | Estuarine water microbial communities from San Francisco Bay, California, United States - C33_657D | ecosystem: Environmental > Aquatic > Marine > Unclassified | place: USA: California...
CCACACTTGCTCAGTTCAAGGCTGCTGTCGGTATCGGTACGGCTGACACCGCCGATGACGCTGCGCTCCAGAATGTGCTGGACGCTACTGATACGCTGATCGATCTCTACTGCGACCGTAAGACCGGCTTTGGCACGGCGAGCGAGACGCGCTACTACACGGCTGAGGACTATCAGTATGTGCTGACCGATGATCTTGTCAGCGTCACCACGCTCCAGACGGATGACGATGCCAACGGCACCTACGAGACCACTTGGACGAGCGGCACCGACTTCGTACTGGCACCGCGCAATGCTGCGCTGGACGGCTTCCCTTACACCGAGATTGATACGAGCGTCACCTGGCCGCGCAACTTCCCCAAGGATGTCTATCTCGGCGTAAAGGTGGTCGGCGTATTCGGCTTCCCATCCGTACCGGCAGCCGTCACTCAGGCGGAGATCATTCAGGCTGGCGCTGTCTGGAACAGCCGCACCGCGCCGTTCGGCGTGATCGGCTCGGCAGACCTTGGCGGCATCCTGCGAATGAGCCGCGCTCTGCATCCTGAAGCTGCGCTGATCTTGGAGCCGTATCGGAAGCGCAACGGCTTGGCGCGATGACCGACCTGACCATCCTTGATGCCATTGCGACACGCCTAGAGGCGGCGACCGAGCCGACTGGCTACACACTTCGCAAGGCATACGCCACTCCGCCAGAGTCGCTCCCCATCACGCCGGTAGCGGTGCTGTTCCCAGGTGGCGACACGATCACCGTGAGCAACGGCAACCGCGTCACCGTGCTGACAGTCAATGTGGTCATCTACCTGCTACCCATCCCACGGATGGATGAGAAATACCGCGATCTCTACACTTGGCGCTCGTGGCTTCGCAGCGTCTTCGATGGCGCTGTGACCATTAGTGGAAACGCCGTTCAGGTAGCGGTCACCGGTACTACACTCGGCACGGATACCTACGCCGATCAGGAATACCTGACGGTGCAAGCAGTTGCGGAAGCCACGGTTTATGACACCGTGGCGTTCACCGCGTAGAGCAAGGAGATAACGAAATGCCAAGCTACGGCGCAAAGGCTCTGACGCGGATCGCTACTGCGTCGCAGGCTTCTTTCGGCACGGCCGCTTCAATCGGCACGGCAACTGGCGAGATCCTCTTCACCGAGACGCTGGGCGCGCTCGACTTGGGTGTGACGGTTGATCTCGGCGAGACCACCTCAGTTGGTAAGCGCACCGCCATTCAGGCAGGGCGACCAACGATCACTGGCCGCGCTCCAGTCCTGACCATTGCTGAGGGTCCTGTTTCGATGCGAACCCTGCCGCTCGTGCTTGACGCAGTTGGCGCAGCCGTGACCGGCGCTGGTCCATACACCTGGACTTGGTCGCCAACACAGGGCGATGTCGATACGCTCGTCTTCTACTCGTTCCTTGTTGAGGACGGAGTGCAGAAGTATCTCGTGCGCGATGCCGCTCCGACAGAAATCACCTTCTCGGCAGACGCTTCAGGACTGCTTCAGATGGGCGCGACCTTCGCTGCGACCACGGTCGCCAGCTCGGCACTCGCCTTCCCAACGGCAATCCCAGCGCAGCCAATGATGGCTGGTCGCTTGATGAAGTTGAGCACCGACACCAACTTCCCTGACAAGTCAGGCACTGGTGCGACCGACTTCGCCAGCGTGTTCAACTTCAACCTGACGGTCACGACCGGTGTAGGAATGATCACCGCGCTCGATGGCAGCCTGACGGCCGCCACAGCAGCGCTGACTGGCGTGCTCGATGCGACGCTCACCTTCACGGTGGCGAGCAACTCAGCCGCTACGACGAGCTTCCCAATCACCGACATTGCCGCGCAGAAGTACCTGCGCCTGTTTGGCACGACCAGCGATAACTACGGCGTGTGGATTCTCGGCTCGTGGGAGATCGAGAATGTCGTGCCACTTTCGGCGGATCAGGATGGCGTAGTGGTCAATGAAGTGACCTGCCGCCTGGCATACGATACGACCTCAGGCAAGTCGCTTGAGATCATCGTTGATTCGCCGCTGGCAACAGCGCCGTAAAGAGCAGCGCCTAAGGCGCTAGTAGGAGGGTCAATATGGACACCGTAAAGATCGCCTTGGAGGGCGAGTACGCTGGATGGACAGCCGAGCTGCGAAAGACAGTCTCGGCTCGCATCCTGCTCGACTTGGAGTCAGGCGACTCCCAGCGGTCGCTGACCGCGTTCAGCAAGTTGGTGGTCAAGCACAACTTCAAGGATCTCGATGGGAAGCCTTGTGACGATGTGCTAGATGCGCCGGTAGATGCGCTAACGCAGACGCTTGAGGCGTGGGGCAAGGCGAACCAGCCAGACCCCAAGTAAGGCTCGCTGCCAGACGGCTGGCAATCGGTCAATCGATTGCACCGCCGCCAGAGATCATCTTCCACATCTTGGGCGAGAAATTCGGAATGTGGCCAGATGAGGTAGCGAGCCTGCCACTAGATCAGGTGCTGCTCGCCTGGACGATCCACGCGGAGATGCAGCCGAAAGGGAAGTAATGCCAGCCGCTCTAGAGATCAAGATGCAAGGGCAGATTCGAGCAGAGGCGAAAGCGCTGCAAGATGTGTTCCTCAAGACGCTTGGCTGGAAGGGCGTTCGCAAACTAGAACAGTTCGCCGTGGTCAATGCTGCTCGTGCCTACGCACCATATGTCCGAGCTGCTGCGCCAAAAGATGTTGGTGGGCTTGCTAAGAGCGTTCGCGGCCGTCGGTCTCGCTATCAGAGACCTGGCGCTATCGTCGGACCTACGCAGGGAAAGAAGCAGGCGTGGTATGCGCGCTGGGTAATCTTTGGATCGAAGCCACATACCATCCCTAAAACCAATGTGATTGGTCAGGCGATCAATCGTCGCCTAGATGCGGCAGGTGCCGGATACAATGTCTTTGATCAGGGAAAGATCCAGCACCCAGGATCTCGTGGCAATAACTTTGTTTTCCCTGCTGTGGAGGCAAACTATCAAAAGGGCGCTGACGCATTCGGTGCGACTGTGGTGCTCCTGCTCAATGACGAGGCAAAGCGCGCTAAGGTATTAGGGCTAGAGATTGAGTATGCCAACGGCACGGCCGCAAAGTGGCAGGGCAACCCAGCGCTCAAGCATTGGAACAAGCCTGACTTCGTCGGACCACTTACGCCACTGCAAGCCTTTGCTCGCAGCAAGCGAGAAGCCAGCGATAAGATCAAGGCAATCGCTGCAAGCAACCGAGTGCAGCAGCTTCGCCAAGATGCAAAGGTCTTCGGCATCCGACCCAATATGTCCAACCTGAGAGCAGGATAGGAGTAGAGCGTGGCATCAACCGGCGGTATCGTCTTCGCGCTAACGGCGAGAGATCTTGCCTCTAAGGCGATTGGCAAGGTCAATAACAGCCTGGGCAAACTAGGTGCTGCCGGCAAGATCGCCGCTGTCGGTATTGGTTTCGCCTCTGCTGCTACGGCAGCACTCGGAAAGATTGCCCTTGACGCGGTTCAGGCTGCTGCTCAGGATGAGCGCTCGACTATTCTTCTCAACGCTGCGCTCAAGCAGCGTGGATTCAATGTCCTTGAACTGACTGGCCGCATCGAAGAGCAGATCAATGCGATGGCTCGCCTTGGCATTGAGGATGACCAAGTTCGCGCTGGGCTCGAAATCGGTTCACGATTCTTCAAGGATCAAGAGACGCTGCTGAAAGCAAACGCTGTTGCAGCTCAGATCTCTGCCGCTACCGGCAAGGATCTCTCAGAAGTAATGATGATCCTTGGCAAGGCATCTCAGGGTCAGGGCAAGGGTCTCAAGGAACTTGGCATCGCCACAGAGAAGACAGTCAAGAAGACTGTCTATAAGACCAAGACAGATGAACTCGGCCATAAGATCACGGTCAAAACTACTAAGGCAATCAAAGAGCAGGTATCGATTCAAGACATCCTCACGGCTGCGACCGCAAAATACGGCGGCATTGCAGATGAACTGGCGAACTCAACCAGTGGTCGCTTCGCAGCAGCGCAGATCCAGTTCGCCGAAGCGATGGAGAAACTTGGCTACGACCTGCTCCCTGCTGTCAATGAGTTCCTGACCTTTATTGTTGAGGACGCTCTTCCAGTATTCCGAGACATCATCAACCAAATCGGTCCTGTCATCACCGACCTGATTGATAATGCGGTGCGCCCTCTTGCAGCATCATTCAATGATCTATTCGCAGTATTCGGCGCAGATAGTAAAACTGCTGTGCAGGCCCTGATCATCGCGCTGACGCCGCTCAAGATCTTCCTGCAAGCACTCAAGATCACGATCGATGCCATCGTGACTGGACTGAGGACACTGTTCGCAGCTCAGGGAACTCTTGGAACCGCTGGTACAACCTCTGCCGGATACTCACCGTATCTCGCCAACGCGGTCGCGGCAGGCACATTCCCAGGTGCCGCGCCAGGTCTGACTACCACCAATAACATCTTCATTGGCACAGGCAAGGTAGACACGGTCATCACCGATTCCATCAACCGCACAGGAACATTCAAGCGAGGCCGCTAAGTGGCAAACCCATTCAGCCTGATCGTCGCAGGCGTAGATAGCGGCGCAAACCTCCTTGACCTCCCAGCGCCAAGCGCTACCACTACGCCATATGTGGATCTTGGAAGCCTGACGCTGACACTCTCAGGCGATGGCAATGGCGGCTCAATGCAGTTCGATGTCATTGAGACCAAGACTCCAGTGGCAGGTCCGTGGTGGCGCTCTGGAGCCGTGTACGACAATGCACGCGTGCAGTTCTTTGACAGTCGCTACAGCGCGAGCACGCCACTCTTCCTTGGCTACATCACCGGTATTGATGCGCGGATGCTAGAGAACGGCCTTGGCTCGCGCGCGACCGTGACCTGTGAGGATGCAGACGGCTGGCTTGGTAAGACGATCATCCGCAACGGCACCACAGGCATCCGCGCCACCTCATTCGTAGACTCGTTCAAGCTGGGTAGTAGCACTAGCACCGACCGCGACATCATCAACGGCTTGCTCGCTCGCGTACATACGCAGGTGAACGATGCGACCACGCGCCAGATCCTTGATACCTCAGTGATCAGCGGCTCCACGCGCGCAATCTACACAGGCTCCGCGCAAACCATTGGCGATCAAATCTTCAAGGCGACCACCTTGCAGAGCGCACTCGATCAGGTTGCAGAGGCGGCTGGCGGTATTGCCGACATTCAGTACCGCTACTGGATTGATGGCGACGCTCGCCTCAACTACGGACCAAAGACCGCTGCGCCGAGTTTCGCCAATGCACCAGCAGAGATCGTCACTGATCCTGCAAGCGTGCAGACAGGGAGTGGCTCGACCGTGACGCGCCTTCTGGCACGCGACCTGACCGTCAATCTCGATCACTCGGACATCGTCAAGGGCATCTTTGTGCAGGCAGATTCTGCGTATGCGCGCTATGACAGCAATCAGACCTGGCCGACAGCGCCGACCAATGACCCATACTTCCGCACCTACACAGGCACCTACAGTCGCAACGGCGCAGGGCTGGCGAGCCGTAGCGGTCCTCTGCCGCACGAAGTATTCAGCGCTCCAAAGATCGTCAAGAAGGCAGACCGTGGCGCAGACATTGGTGCCTTGGCGCGCGCGACGATGGTGACGCGCGGCAAACCGGTACGCAGCGTCTCATTCACGATTGGTGGTGGCGATCTTACGCAGACCTCCGCGCCTGATTGGGAGTACGGCTACAGCCAAGGCTACGCACTCACGGCTGCTGCGACCTACACGCTCGTGAAGGCGTGGCTGCCAGGGCAGTATGTGAAGCTGACGGCACCAGCGCTCGACCTCTCGTCTACTATCCTCTACATCCCAACCGTGACGATGCGCTTCGCACAGGGTGGCGGCTCGTATCAGGTCGAGTACGAGATCCAGGCAGACTTCCGCCGCCAGTACCTCAAGGGTCTGCGCGGCCTCATTGCAGGAGAGTAAGAGTGGGTAAGTACGGCACGAATCTAGAAGGCTTCGGAGCGTTTGAGGGCGGAGTCAACGCCGACAAGGGCGCACCACTCGTCAGCACATCGAGCGACGGCGAGACGGCGCTGCTCTTTGGTCCTGCTGCGCTGCGTGAGATTCAGGCAGGCGTAGCGAACGGCGACTTCGCCATTCCGCCAGACGCAGCTGGAGACACGATCACCGCCGAGAACCCACTGCCGTACTGGACCTTCACCGATACTGACTCGGCAGGAGCAATCACCTGCGCCATCGTCGCAGACGCTGGCTCAGGATCAGGCAACATCCTTCGCTGGACTGTTGCTTCTGGCACTACCACCGGCAAGACGGCCACCCTCTCACGATATGTCGCTGTTCCTGCAACGCGCGATCGAGCGTATGGTTTCTTTGCAGAACTTACCGCAGGTGGCGCGACCAATACGACCAATCGGCAGATTGTTTTGCGGTCTCAATATCACAAACAAGACCTGACAACTACTGGCTCTGAGTTCACAAGTACATATGCACTCAGCACTTTTGCCTCAACAGTAAGCGTGCCGTTTACAGCGCCTAACGGCACACCAGCCGATGCAGCATTCTTGAAGTTATCCATTCAAGTGGACACCACTGGAACAAACGCGTCCGCCACAACTGTTGATGTGTACGAAGTAAAGACCGTCATTGCCAATCCTTATGTACTCGCAAACTCCAATCTTGGAGGTATTCCTGGGGCAATGTGGAAGGTAGGAACAGATCTTTACATCGCTAACACACTTGGAAGTTTTGACGCTGCAAGTGGAAACTTGCTTCCCACAGCTGCATATCTGTTGATTGGTAGTTCAGACGCAATCTTCTACGATGGGAGTTTCTCGATTGAAAACGGCCAGCTGGGAGTTGCAGTAGCGACGGCATCTACGGATGCACTATTACTTGCCGTGACAGGCGATACAGAGTCGCGTCTAATCATTGATGGCGATGGAACACACAACTGGGGATCTGGATCTGCGGCACAAGACACCAACCTCTATCGCTCTGCTGCCAACACACTAAAGACCGATGACTCTTTGGTTATTGGAGGCTCTAACTCCAACTGGGTTTCACGAATCACTGCGACTGCGGCGCAATCGCTGACCAACAACACGCTCACCAAGATCACATTCAACACTGCAAGCAGCACGCCAACCACTGACTCATACGATCCACAGGGCTGGTTCGATAACGCCAATGACCGCATCGTGATTGGTCAGGATGGCTTCTACAACATCACCGCCAATGTCGGCTTCGCAGCTAATGCAACGAGCAGGCGATTGGTGCAAATCTTTGTGAACGGCTCGGATCGTGGCAGCGTGCAAGTGACGGCATCTGCTGCTGGTTCAACACTTTTGAGCGTGTCAACAAATATCTACCTTGTTGCAACTGACTATGTAGAAGTTCACGCCTTGCAGCAGTCAGGTGGCGCACTCAACACAGCCTCAGTGACTGGCGTGTATCCAGTCCTGAGCGTCGCAAGGCTTGGTGCGTGATGGACGCTGAACTTCAGGCATTGAATAACGCTCTCGTCGCAGCGGCCGTACACGGCTGGCAAGTGACCCTGCTCGATCAGATTGACGGCGTGTGGACTGCTGGCGCGTCAGACAGCATCTGGGGCGAGCCTCTCGCCACAGGCACCGGCGCAACTCGCACTGACGCGCTGCTCGCGCTGACTGCCGCGCTGGAGTCACGATGACCCCACGCCAGATTGACCAACTAATCGAGCGCCTGGACTCGCACTCTGCGAAGCTGGATGAGGTGCGCTCCGATGTGGACAGGATCAAAGGAGGACTAGTAGTCATTGGTGCGCTGTTGTTCAGCGTGCTGATCCCACTACTCGCATCGCTGCTCTCGCGGTGAAGCGGCTCGCGTTCCCACTGCTAGGGATCATCTTCACCACGCTCGTCTTCCTGCCCATCGTGCGCGCAGAGGACACGCCACAGCAGGGCGTGCGGATGACCGTCTACAACGGCTTCCAAGATCCGAACTATCAGCCGTGGGTAGAGCCGCCTACCGGTGAGCCGTGCTTTGATGCCGTCGTGCCACAGATAAACTCAGACTGGGGTGGTGGTCCTGCCGCAGAGGGGTGCGACCATAACTTCTTCTTGGTGCATTACAGCGGCTGGTTGACCGTGCCAGAGAGCGGAGCCTATGAGTTCCTTGCACTCGTTGACGATGGCTGGCGGATGACGATCAACGGCCAGCTCGTGAACGATAACTGGGTGCTGAAGGGCTGCGGCGGATGGTGGAGCGGACCCAATGAAGGCTTCATCGATCTGACCGCTGGCGTGTCGTATCCGCTGGATGCGTGGATGTACGAGTGGGGTGGCGGTGCGTGCGCGATTCTCTGGTACGGATCGCCGACCAACTACGGCGTAGTTCCTACCGAGTGGCTGACCACCGCGCCAGTGCAGACTCCAGAGCCGTCACCAGAAGAAAGCCTAGCGCCATCTGTTGCGCCAACGCCAGAACCAAGTCCTTCAGAAAGTCCATCGCCAGATCCTACGCCATCTGTGGAGCCGTCACCATCTCCGACGCCAGAGCCGTCACCATCTGTAGAGCCAACACCAAGTGAGGTGCCAAGTGTCGAGCCATCGCCATCACCGACTCCCACACCCAAGCCGTCGCCCACGCCTGAGCCTTCGCCAGAACCTAGTGCGAGTGAGTCCGCTTCTCCTGATCCCTCTCCTGTACCTACTGACTCACCATCAGTAGCTCCGAGCGTGGAGCCAACACCGTCGCCGTCACCGTCACCAGATAACATTGCAGAAGAAGCAGCACAAGCCGTAGGAGAGGCGGTGGCTGCCGTTGGCGAAGCGGTGAGCGCAGCCATTGGCAAGATCGCCAATCTCGGCAAAGACCTCTCGCCAGCAGAGAAAGAGAAGGCCGCGCCAGTAGCGGTGGCAATCGTGATCAGTCAGGTTGCGAGTGCCGCAGTCGCTGCTGCGTCTAGTGCCGCTGCTGCGGCGAGAAAGGTGACCAAGTGATCAAGCGCATCATCGTAGATCTCGTCGGTGGAGCCTGGACGATTCTCGGTCTCCTGTTCGCAGTCGTGGTCTTGCCGGAGGGCGAGACCCAATCAACGATGGCGGCACTGTTCGGCGGACTCACGCTGATCTGGCTGCTGACTGGACCACTCAGGTGGATGGAGGAGTAATGAGCGCAGCAGACCACATCGAGCAGATTCACGAGCAGGGCTGGACGCGCGTTGATACCGCGCCAGGTGAGTGGGTTGCGCTCGTGCTGAACCTTGATAACAGCGCCTTCGGCGGCACGCTCTGGAAGCAGGGCGAAGACGGCAACGACTACTCAGAGGGATGCACAGAGGGATTCCCTGTGAGCGCCGCGCTGGACTTTGAGGCTGCCGGTCGAGCAGTTGCAGTGCTCATCAAGAAGGAGAACGCCGCGTGAAGTACAAGGTCAAGTCGCAGCTCTACAGCGACGCTGAGGCGCAGCAGAAGGGCGCGAAGCAGATCCTAGACGACTGCACCTGGTCATCCTGTGCGGCCGCAGTCTCGTGGGCTTCTGGCTATGCGGTGGACTACAGCGCCGCTGACGGCGTAGCAGCAATGAAGAAGGTGACTGGTCGCAAGGATGTGCAGGGCAAGTCAGATAACGGCGGCTCTCTCGCTGAGGCAGTCAAGGTCATCGCGCACCTAGGCGGAAAGGCTCGATATGCCAAGTCGTGGGAGGACGCAGTCGCAGCCGCCAAGGGTGGCGCTGCGTTGATGGTCTGGGTACAGCAGGCGGTGGACTACCCAGCAGGGGTCAAGATCTCGGCGTGGCACGACCGCTGGCACAAGTGGTGGAGCAAGCACGCGCCAGAGAAGATCAAGGCAGGGTACGGACATATGTGCAGTAGTGGATATGACGATGTTGACGGCTGGCAGTTCTGCTGCCCAACTCGTGACGAGAAGGTCGCCGCTGAGAAGTACGCCGTGCCGGTGACGGAGGCGCAGCTCCGCCAGATCGCTAACAGCAAGGTCAAGGCTGGCAAGTTGAAGGCTGACTACAAGGCGCTGCTCATCGTCACGCACCCAGGCAAGGCTACGGCTCCCAAGCCAGTCGCTGCGCCTGTGGTCGCCCCAGCGCCCACGCCAGCACCTGCTTCTAAAATCGCCGTAGAGGCACCTAGGAGCCACGCAGAGCCGCGAAAGGTGGCGAAGGGTACTAAGACACCACCTGACGCGGTGCAAGCACAACTGGATCAGATCGGCAAGGCTGATTGGGGCGCTATCGCCGCTGACGGTCTCGCAGTCATCAACGCGGCAGCAGCCGCTACAGGAAAGGAAAAAGGTATGAACCGCATCTGGGCTGGACTCAAGTACATCGCCGCGAAC
>Ga0222712_10007741_pt1 | contig 10315 bp, 18 predicted proteins | sample C33_657DmetaG_FD_165043 | JGI IMG/M metagenome (GOLD analysis project Ga0222712, IMG submission 165043) | Estuarine water microbial communities from San Francisco Bay, California, United States - C33_657D | ecosystem: Environmental > Aquatic > Marine > Unclassified | place: USA: California...
ATGGCATATTGATCATCTTTGAAAGCTCGTATGTGATTTGTTCAACATCAACTAGTTGCTCAACGCCTTCCATCTCTGGATCGTCTTTCAATTTATAACGAGCACTTGCACAGTCGATAATGTCAATGGCCTTATCTGGCAACTTCTTGTCTGCCATATACTTCACGGATAATTTAACTGCTTGTTCAATAGCCGCATCTGTAATTTTAACATTGTGATGTTTTTCGTAATATTTTTTAATACCTTTAAGAACCTTAACAGCCATTTCTGCACTAGGCTCATCGATAGTAACACGCTGGAATCGACGCATGAGCGCACGATCTTTTTCAAAGTGCTTGCGATACTCTTCCCATGTAGTAGATGCAATTAATTTAATAACACCTTTAGTAAGAATAGGCTTAAGCATATTGGCCATATCGTTTGAACTTTGATTAGCCGCACCTGCACCCTGCATCATATGTGCTTCGTCAATGAAAAGAATAATCTTGCCTTTCTTTTCAAGAGCAGCTAACACAGCTTTGATACGTTCTTCAAAGTCTCCGCGATACTTAGAACCAGCGAGTAAAGCACTGATGTCTAGTGTGTATACCTGATGGTCTTGAATAAACTTAGGAACTTTCTTTTCAAAGATCTTACGTGCAAGGCCTTCTGCAATAGCGGTCTTACCAACACCCGGCTCACCGACCATTAACACGTTGCACTTGCTTCTACGAGCAAGAATCAGCTGAATCTTTTCAAGTTCTTCATCACGTCCAATAACAGGATCAATCTTACGTTGTTTAGCAGCAAGACTGAGATTAGTACAGAATTGATTAATGATTCGCTCCACTTGATTATTATTAACTACCTGCATTGGTTGTGCTTCTTCTTCATCTACAACAATATTTTCTTGAAAGTACTTGACAAATTTATCTTTAGTTAGGCCGCCTTTAGTTAGGAAGTAAAAACTAAAACTATTTTTTTCGCTTAGGACACTGATAATAATATCAGAGACTTCCATGCGTTGCCTGCCACTGAATAGCACCTGTGTAAAACAGCGATTCAACACTCTTTCAACAGAACTTGTTTTCTTTGGTTTGTAATCTGTTTCACTAATAACAATTTCTTTGAGATTGTTTTTTATATAATGATCTAGATTGGTTTTAATAAAGTTAGCGTCGGCACCGTAGTTTTCTATAATCTGATAGGATTCTTGATCACACATGATGCTATAAACTAGATGTTCAATTGTGATGTATTCATGTTGCATATTTTTTGCAACTGACACAGCATGATCAAAAATCTGTTGTAAATTGTGGCTTGGTTCAATCATTATTTCTTTTTCCTCAGCTTTTTCATAGCTAATTGTAATCTCATAGGAGACACTTTGTCAACAAAACATATACCGTTTAGGTGGTCTAATTCGTGTTGAAAACATCTGGCAATAAGGCCAGACATTTCCACTGTGTGTGTATTTCCATCAGCGTCCTGATATTCAGCAACGATGTTTGCAGGCCGTTTTACCTTTAACCATAAATCAGGATAGCTTAGGCATCCTTCCTCAGCAAGTTCTTCAGCACCACTAACCCCAACAACAACTGGATTAAATGCAGCGAACGGTATTGGAAAGCCTTCTATGTTATTGCTACCCATAACAAATACTCTCTTGGTTATGTTAATTTGATTGGCAGCAAGACCTATACCTTTATTAGCTACCATAAAATCAATCATTTCTCTTTCAAGAGATCGAGCTTGGTCTTTTGATTCTTGAGAATCAAACTCCCACTTAGTACTTTCTTGCATTAAACTATTATACGGACCTAGTTTAAATTCCATTTTTTAAATTCTCAATAGTTTGAATTTGATTTGCGGTTAGATTTCTCGGAACCACAACTTTAATTTTAATTAGTAAATTGCCACGATGCCTACTGCGCATATTAGGCAATCCTTCATTTCTACAACTTAAGACAGTTTCTGGTTGAGTCCCTGGCGGTACTGTGATGTTCAAACTTTTACCATCTAGGGTCTGTAGATCTAAATTGCATCCTAGCATAGCATCCCATACTGAAACTGTTTTTTCAACAGTCAGCGAATCGCCTTCTCTTCTAAAGATAGGGTGTGGTGCTACACGGATATTAACAATTAGATCGCCCGGTGGTATTCCTGCTATACTGGCATCTCCCATGCCTTGATATCTAATCTGTTGTCCGCCTTCGATACCTGCAGGAATACTGATGTTAATGATCTTTTTCTTTCCGTTAGGAATAGCAAGTTCAGCATCTAATTCTTTCCCTTTCAACACATCTTCTAAAGATAAGTCTACAGTAATGTTGATAGTTTTATTTCTCTGCTGCCTACCTCCAAATCCAAAAGAGCCACCGCCGAATCCAAAATTACTAAAAACATCTTCAAAGTTTCCAGAGTTAAAATGGAATTCAAACGGATTTTGACCATGTCGATGTCCGCCGCCCATATTTTGTGCTTTGGGGTCAACGCCCATGTCAACCATTTGTTTTTTCTGTGGATCGCTCAGTATTTCGTAGGCTTCGGAAATTTGCTTGAATGTTGTTTCATTACCCCCGCGATCAGGGTGATGCTTCATAGCCATTTTACGATATGCTTTTTTAATATCGTCTTCGGTGGCGTTTCGATTTAGGCCGAGAGTTGAATAGTAGTCCATGTTTATATTATATACGAAAAATAAGGCTGCGTCAAGCAGCCTTATATTTACTACTACATCTACGTACTATTATTTTTTCTTGACGTCTTCTGGTTTAGTACCTTCGTGTTTTTTATGTACTTTAACTTCTTTACAGTCCTGTTTTGGCTTTTTGGTTTTAGGATCAATAACAGGCTTACCGTCTTTGCCTTGTACATCGACGCAGACTTTTCTAGTCTTAGGCGCTTCGTCTGCTGCAAATGCAGTTGCCTGATAACCTACAAAACTCCAAATAACAATGTTTAATGCGATTAAAAACTTTTTCATAATAACTCCTTAAAGTTGTGGTTGTTCTGGTTGCATTGGTGCTGGCTTACCGCCAAACCCTGCTACTACTTGGCCTGTTGGTGCTGCACCAAACGATGGTGTTGAAGGTGCGCTTCCGAACCCGCCTCCGCCAAAGCTACTTGGTGCTGGGGGAACTGCCCCAAAACCTGGACTGGATGTGCCGAAGCCTCCTGCTGACGGTTGGCCAAATGCTGGAGTCCCGCTCTGGAATCCTGTTCCTGGTGCTTGTATTCCGCCATTGTTTGCTCCACCTAGTTTTTCTTGTGTACGGCCAAATGCCGCAATACCTAAAACTGCACCCATAGCAATATGGAATAGGCCAGCACCTTGTAGGGTTAATGGATTCCATTGTGTGATAGGATGTCCTGTGGTAGTCTGCAACAGGCTCCATAGGACGGGAAATATAACCATGTCCATGGTACAGACTAACATGTACATCCAACCCATCATTGGCCGCCATTTTGAATTCATCCAATCTTCTTTTTTCTTTTCGCTTTCGCTCTTAACTGCTTCTGTCATTTCCCGCTCCTATTGTGTGTTAGAACCAAAGCATTATGCCGTTTAGGCTTAATACGATTCCAATTCCTGCTACTGCAAAACTACCCCAGAACATGGCCATACTAACTGCAAGAATACTTGCCGATAGAACAACAATAGCCAACTGATATGCTGTATTAGCATATGCAATCCACGGGCTAGATTTTTTAGCCACTTCACGCTCTGCTTCCATCTTACGTGCATTAACTGCTATTTCTTTTTTGTCTGCATCCATACGCTCTGCTTCTGCTTTGAATTCTTTCTTCAACGCAGGATCGCTGGTTGTTTTACTGGCAATTTCAAAGCTAACTAGACGATTGTTTTTTGCTTGATACTGTGCCCAAGCATTGTTAGCACCCAGTGTATTGTTTAATACTGTGCTAGATAATTTGCCACCGTACCAGCTGTTCACTGCTAATAACAATGCAAATACGGAAATAACCATACCTGCTTTGTCTTTTAATTTTGCTTCACGCTCTGAACGTGAACCCACTGGAGGCTTAGGTGCGTCCGGATCTTTTGGGTCTTTGGTTATTAATTTTAATACTGAATCAACTACTGACATTTCTCGCTCCTACTTAATATACTAGTATTTAATCAAAATCCAAATATATTTTTCTTTGGTTCTATTAAAAACTTTTCTGCTATTGCTGCACCTTTAGATCGTACATGCGGGTCGGGACTATTTAACATTTCGTTTATCAGTGCTGTTTTAGCCATCTTGTCCATGGTTTGATCTCTCGATACAGACTTTTGAACTTCTGGGCTAATAGAAGCACAACCAGTTAATAGTGCTGCCGCAATAATTAATGCAATTTTCATTTTACGCTTTCGTAGATTTTCTTTTGTGTGTCATACCACTCTTGCCAACCTTCTACTTTAGTTGAGCATTCGTAGTATAGGGTGTAGTTCTGTATTACAACTTTTAACATCTCTGTTATAGCTACCTTATCACCTTCAATCTTTCTCAGATTTTCGCATTTCTCTTTTAGCACCTGTGGCGCATCGGGAAATTTAGGTGCAACAGGAACAGGAGTAGCACAACTTATTAACAGCAATGTTAGACTAAGAATTAAAATTTTCATTTCTTAGCCCCCTCTGCTGCACGATTAAGTTCTGTAGCTTGATTGTGTAGATTGATTATTTCAGTAGGAACCGGACATCTTTCAATGTACTTGACAATTTCTTCTTTCTTAACAACTTCGCGATCAACATACTTAATAATATCGTTGCCTTTCTCTTTGACCACTTTGGTCTTTTCAACAACTTTAATTTCAACTTTGCCGTTGGCTTCTTCGGCCTGTTTCTCAGCTAACGCTACACGTTCTTCAGCAGCTTTGACTTTCTCTCGCCAAGCCATCTCAGTATCATAGCCGCCACGCAGCCAGACACCTAGTACTAAAAGCACAATGCCTACAGGCTGTAGTATCTTAACATAGTTTCCGTAGAATGGAATCCACTTACCTAACCATCCAGCAAGTACTCCGGTAATACCAGCTACGATTATAGCCCAATAAAACCAATTTAAAAAAGCATCAGGCAATAAGCTGAACATCCATCCTATTTGAGACATTAGTGTGCTCCAAAAATATGTAAGGCGTGTTGATAATGCTTCTGACGATCTTCTAGACCGATAGTGCCGCCGTTGATACGTTTAGTTAGAGTTAAAATGTCGCCTGCATCAGCCCACTGATTTAATTTATTCTGTTCCCAAAAGAAACATGCAGACTGAACAGCACCTTCAAACGTCTGTAGATATTCGCTGGCTTCTTCAACTGGAATGTCTAATGAACCTGCAAAGAAGGTGTAGTTGTTCTTGCCAGTCAATTGGATAAGTCCACGTCCGCAGAATCTCCAACCATCGCCACTTGCTTCATCACCATTGCCCATACGATTAGCATAGACTCTGTTGGCAATCATTTCCGGTTTGCCTGCATAATGTGCCGCAGTTGCATCGTCTGGAAAATACTTGGGAAATACTCTGCGTAGACTTGCTGCTTTGTAGTTTAAATTTTCTTTTAGGAAAACAAAACCACCGCTTTCGTGAGCGCATTGTGCTAGGAAAGCAGCCACCCGTTGTGGTGTTGTAATTTCATATTCTGGAAGTATTTCGTGTAATGCTTCGTACCATTGATCCACGTATGGATTTCGTGGAATCATTTCTTTCAGTTGTTCTTTTGTAAAGTTAAATGTAAAGCTCATTATTCTATCCTTTGTAATAGCATTGCTTGACCGCCGTTGTCAAACATAAATTTGTCGCCTACTTTATTGATATTGTAGTCGCCTAAAACTTTAGTTAGCCAAAATACTTCACTAGTAGAGGCATCGTCCATAGTAATAGGATCTACTATGCCTTCTAGTATAGAATCAGTAGCAGCTTCCTTGACCATACGAAGTTTGACCTGTCGATTAAAAGGTTTGTGGATAGTGATCACATCGCCGTCTAATGTTAGATCGTCCATGAGGGTTTTATTGAAGAATCGTTTAACTCCTTCAGTTCTCATCCTGCTCATTAGTCCATCATAAGCGCCTGGCGAAGGAGGAATAACTGACTTGAGAGTTTCTTCTGAAACTTGAAATTTTTTGTTGTCCTTGTGATAACGGAATTCCCAATCACTAATGCCTGTTAGCTTTTTAATACCATAGGTTAGTTCTTTGATCTGTTCAGCAAGGTCTTTAGATCTAGTTAACTCGACAAACACTGAATACTCGCCGTTGGTGTTCTCGCCACTGCTAACATCTGCATCTAGCACAAAGTCATAACCCTTTTCAATAAACTCCATAAGATCCTTTGCAGGATTTCTATCACTAACAGTAAATGTTAATACACATACATCGCGATCTTCTCCCATCTTTGATCGAAAAGTATCAACTTCAAAGGTATTATTGACCATTTCTGCTAGGTCCATAGGACGAAGTCCCTCATTAAGCTGCTGGTTGTTCTGCACTTGCGACTCCTCCGGCAGCATCTGGTTGTGCTGCGACTACGCCATTCTGATTTAGAATGTCTTCTACTTTGTTTGAATCTAGATTTTTATAACCACGATTAATATCGTTCATTAGTTTCTTTGGCATTGTAATTTTGACCATCCATACATTCTCGTGATCAATTTTGCCTTTCTTTGTACCAGGACGAACATCGTCTGGTGTTTTAATTTTTCTTACTCTGGAGATTTGACTTTCTGCATATTGCACTTTGCAACCATAGTCTAACAAACGCTTACCGCCCTTGGGCTCAGGCATTTTATCTTCTGGCCACATGAATGTACATTCGACCCAGTATCTGCTTTCCTTGGGTCCTGCTACAAGTTCACCGTCAATCCAGTTCTCGTAGACATACACGTCTAATTCGTCGATAACACGCTCAAACTCTTTAAGCATGTTCAAGCTGTTATTAGACCCGTAAAGCTGTTCTATATTTTGTATAATGTCTTTAATATCGGCCATGATTTCTCCTAATTGTATTTATCGTCAAAATACAAACATATAAGATAACTTTTTTCAGTTATCGTTAAATACTTTTGTGTTCGGCTACGGGCACCAACGGTTTGAGGTCCGTGCCTACACGTAAAAGGAGGGCTAACCTTATATGAAGCGAAAAAGAGCAGCAGTACTGAACGCTAACCACTATCAAGAAGCGTCTAACGTAATTAAACTAGTAGATAAACAATATCAAAAACGTCCCAGAGTTCAATTATATCCCAAAAACCTAAGCCAAGAAGATTACCTATTAAAGCTAAACGATCCTAAAAAAATGATTGTTTTTGCTACCGGCCCAGCCGGTACGGGTAAAACCATGTTGGCTGTGCAATGGGCTGTAGATCAACTCAAATATGGTGATGCTACTAAGATTATTATCACAAGACCAGCGGTTTCAGTAGACGAAGAGCACGGGTTTTTACCTGGCGATCTTAATGAAAAGATGGCCCCGTGGACAAGACCTATTTTTGACGTAATTGCAGAGAACTATAATGCTAAAGAGATTGAACACATGGTTGCGGAGGGAATCATCGAAACCAGTCCATTAGCATACATGCGAGGAAGAACGTTTAAAAATGCTGTCGTCATAGCCGATGAAATGCAAAACACAACACCTAGTCAGATGAAAATGCTCTTAACTCGTCTAGGTCAGGGATCTAAGATGGTTGTAACTGGAGATCTACAGCAGGCCGACCGCCCTAGCAATAATGGGTTGCTTGAATTCCTGAAGTTATATAATAACTTTGAAAATCACAGATATGTAGACATTTGTCATTTCACTGTGGATGACGTTGAACGCCATGAAGCAGTTAAGGAGATTCTAGCGATCTACGGAGACTCTTGAGGAAGATGGGGGGTTAATTTATCCCCCAACACTCTTTTATAAAAATTTAACATGTCGTCATAACCAGCTTCTTTATTGAGGCTGTTTATGACACACTTTTTTTCTTTAAAGTCTAAAATAACTTTAGCACTTTGAATGTGTTTCTGTTTGAGACTGTTTTTGAACTCTGTCAGTTCATCCCATTTGCCATTGGGCTTTTTAACATAAGTTACAATCATATATCTACTTGTCATTTATTTCCATCCATGTGTGATCGCCCATATACTTTACATTGGCTCGATACTCGTAATCTTCCGGAGCACTACTAGACCAATCATTCGGTCCGTGTTGTGTTAGTAGAATATGTTGTTTTCTTTTATCCCATACTAACCAATAGCAGTTGCCCATTACAGGCTGAAACTGATAAACCGCTGCATGAACGGCATCAGTTATATCTAGTCTACGTTTAATTTCTTGGGCTTGTTTTTCTAGTACTGCCACCAACTCCATGATTCGATCATACTCTTGCTGTGCATACATCCGAGCGTGATTGATCATTAGATCTTTTTGTTTAGTAACAGGTACTAGATCAAATTTAACTCCGCCTGCTTCGGTAGGATACTCACTTACGTTTCTATTGAAGAACGGGATAATAGAACCAGTTGATGTGGAATCATAGCTGGTCCTGCCTTTAGCTGAGTTAGATTCATCAGCCATTGAGCATTGATAACTTGACTAATGTGGCAGCAAGATTAATTTCGACATCTACAACTAGCGTGTGGTCGACTAGACCCTGTTTGAGAATCATAATTGCTTTATCTTGCTTTGCCTCGTCTCCGAAGATTTCTAGATTATCATACAACCAACGATAGACTTCTTCCATTTCTTCTGCACGAATCTTACCGCAGAGCAATTTACGTGCTTCGGTAATCTTTCTAGCTTTGAACAGAGCCACCATTTCAAACTTCCACTCGCTTTCGCCGGCATCGCCCTTATTTGGTTTCTCGAGAGCTCCTTCGGTGGAATTTTGTTGCACCAATTGAATACACTTGCGTAAATCGGGGTAAGCCACTTTAACATACATGTCAAGCGTGTCGAGATCAAAATCAATATTTTCTTCTACTAGGATAGTGGCAACACGAGCAGTGAACTCTGTTTGATCTGTGCGTTCAACATGAAATCCTTGGCAGCGGCTATGTAGTGCAGGAATAATACGATTGGGGTAATTACAGGTAAGAATAAACCTAGCGGTGTGATGATATTCTTCCATAACCCCACGGAGTGCAGCCTGTGCGTTAGGGCTTAGATAATCAGCCTCGTCGAGCAGCACACATTTAAACGGACCAAACGGAATCATGGACACAAAGTTTGTGATCTTATCACGCACATCTTCTACTGAGTTAGTGCGAGAAGCATTAATCTCGAGGACATCGTAATTTTCAATTCCGATTTCGTTGATAAGAATTTTAGCAAGTGTTGTCTTACCGATACCAGCAGATCCGCTTAAAATCAAATGCGGGATACTTTTGTCTTTAATCCATGTAGCAATTTGCTTGCGTTGATTCTCATCTCGGAATACATATCCGTCAACTGTTTTAGGACGATATTTTTCTACCCATAGTTCTTTCATTCTTTTGCCTTGTTAATAATGTTTTGTGTTATTATACTATTTTTTGCATCGAAAAGTGAGAGTTCATGCAACCGATCTGCGCAAGATCGAATATCATCACTCAACTGTCCGTGCCCAATTTCTCGTTCAACAGTTCTAGCAATTTCGTGTAATGCAATTACAGCATCCACTAATTCTAGATTTCTCATACAATTTTTCCGAGACCTAGCCAAATCAATTGATCTAGATCCAATTGATAATCCTGTCCAAGTCTACGTTTTTCATAAATCGATCGAAGTACATCTTTTCCGTCTCCAAAGTCCGGAGTTGCCGAGCCCCGACTTTCTAATTCTTCAATTAAATCATCGGTGTCAAAATCTGATAAGTCAACGTCTACTTCAACTTCTGTGTAAACTGTTTTGTACATTATTTTAATCCTTTATTAATTTCAGCAGCAATTACACGCTGTCTTAATTCACTGGTTGAGAAATTGTGTTCGCGTTTATTAAAATAAAACTCAATTCTGCGATCAATACATTCTCGGCGACCTGTAAAATCGTCGTTTTCGTATTCCTGTCCTAATATTCTAACATCTATAGGATAAGAAAGCAATATATTTACAAGGTCAGCTTCTGTTTCATAGACAAGGATTTCGTCAATGTACTTGCAGGCTTTAAGTTGCTCGTAGCGTTCGAATACACTTTGAATAGGTTTGTTTTTGGTATCGGGACGATCTATAGTGGGATCTGTTTGCAATCCCACAATCAAATGGGTGCATTGTGTCTTTGCTTCTTTGAGCATCATAATATGCCCTGCGTGGAACAGGTCAAAAGTTGAGCAAGTAAAACCTATTTTCATATTATATTGCGTTTAATTAATT
>Ga0222712_10007743_pt1 | contig 10312 bp, 8 predicted proteins | sample C33_657DmetaG_FD_165043 | JGI IMG/M metagenome (GOLD analysis project Ga0222712, IMG submission 165043) | Estuarine water microbial communities from San Francisco Bay, California, United States - C33_657D | ecosystem: Environmental > Aquatic > Marine > Unclassified | place: USA: California...
AAAAATATCCGTATTTTTGCAGTCCCAACGCACACGCCAGGGTGAATGGTGGATTAGCTCAGTTGGTAGAGCATCGGACTGAAAATCCGTGTGTCCCCGGTTCGAGTCCGGGATCTACCACCATTTAAATTGTAAAAAGCCCTCTCTAAAAAATAGAAAGGGCTTTTTGTTTACAACACGATTAAATTTCAAATCAAATAACCAAAACTATACTTTATAATATTGCTCCCATCCTTTTCTTGGAGGTGCGCCCACCAGCAATTGGTTGGCCAATTTATTATTGGTAATCTGTTTGGTATTTCGGTCAAACAACAATTTGGTATTTAATTTTTGTGCCATCACACCCAAAGTAAATACTTGGCTTAAAGGTCCCGCAATCGCAAAGGGCGATCTCGTTTTCTCTAATCCCATGCAGGCCTTCAGGTAGTTGGCATAGTGATTCGACGGACTTACAGGCACCACTGGCAACTTATTAGCCATGTCCTTCGCCTTATCCTCTGGAATGATCGACAAGGTACTTCCATGGGATCCACCTTTGAAGGTCAACTCTTTGGAATAAATAATTTTGCCTGGATTTAGTTTAACCGGTTGGATCTTTCCGTTGCTTGCTGGTGGAATATTCGGATCTAATGCAGAAACGCCATATCCCGCAGGAACAGGAGGGAGGTTGTTGATGCCATCGTACCAAGTAAGATCCAGGGCGGGCATGTTGCCACGCGATGGAAACTTAAACAATAAGGTCGTCGATAGCGGATAGAAGAATGGATTATGTCCATCAGCCCTTTGCATATTGATTTCAGTAGGTAATCCCAAATTCAAAAATTCATGCGCCGTATCCATGATATGCGCGCCCCAGTCGCCCAGTGCCCCTAATCCATAATCAAACCAACAACGCCACTGGCCGTTGACAAAGTCTTTCTGATATTCATGTGGCTGCACAACCCCTTGCCAGATATCCCAATCCAAGGTGCTTGGAACAGCTTCCCCAGCAGGGAATTTCTTAATGTTGGTATCCCAACCGTGCCATCTACGCGCGGAGTTCATGTGCGCGGTCATGGACGTAACATCCTTGATAATGCCCGCCTCTTGCCATGCTTTAAACTGAAAGTAATTGGCCTCCGAATGGCCTTGATTTCCCATTTGGGTCACTAGGTTGCTATGTTTTTTAGCAGCCGCCATCATGAGTTCTACCTCATTAAAGGTCCTTGCCATCGGTTTCTCCACATATACATGTTTGCCTAAGGCCAAAGCCATCATGGTGATAGGGAAGTGCGAGTGATCAGGAACGCCTATGGCTACCGCCTCTATTTGGCTTCCCATTTTGTCAAACATCGTTCTGAAATCCTGAAAACGCGGTACATCCGGGAATTTTTCTAATACAGCTCTTGTCTGAGGAGCCCCCATATCCACATCGCAAAAAGCCACAAAATTAGCTAATCCGGTTTTGGCGAAGGACATGACATCAGATCCTCCCTGATTTCCGATTCCAATACACGCCAAATTCACTTTGTCTTTAGCAGGTAAATTAGCAGGTCCCGGTAAATAATGGTTGGTCGATGAAGTCCAGATAGAAGGAAATGCAGAAGCGGCTGTCAATAAGGTCGATTTTTTCAAAAATGTACGACGCGATTTTTCGTTTGATTTCATAGTTTATGTTTAAGCCTTCAAATTAATTAATATTTAATAAAATTCAACAAACTGAAGATTTTAGGGATAAGAATTTGTGATTTTTTTTGGATATTGGGCTTTTAAATTTGAACAAATCATTTTATGTCGACGACCCATAATGAATCGCCAGCGATGGCAAAACCTATTATAGCCTTAATACATCATGTATTTTTCTGGCTAAATAATCCTGAATCCGAGGCAGATAAAAATGCATTAGTTGCCGGTTTGAATACCTTAAGAGCGATCCCTTCCATTCAAAGAATGCATGTGGGAGTTTTAGCATCTACCGAAAAGCGTGACGTGGTGGATACTTCTTGGGATGTTTCTGAAATTATGTTTTTTAACGACGCGGCGGGCCAAAAAGTCTACCAAGATCATCCTATTCACATGGAATTTGTCAAAAACTGTGCACACCTTTGGAAAAAAGTATTGGTATATGATGCGCAAGATGTTTAATCGTTTTTCCTTTGGTATACTTTATTTTTATTCAAGGTAAGTTTTAAGTCATAATGATTTGCCACAAATTGGGGCAATTGGGTACCCTTTAATTCGGCAAGCAGGTTCCAGGTGTTGACAATAAATTGTTGCTTTTCAGTTTCTACTGTCGAAAGTAAAATAGTGCCTATTGAATTTTTTCTATTTAATATTTACATTGTTTTTAATAGCGATAAATTGCTTTTAAATTAAATTTAGAAAACAAATTTATAATTGGTAATTGTGTATTGATTGATTAATTTTAAATATCTAAATTGAAAATTGTTCGTAATAATTAAACATTTGTCGTAATTAAATTAAATATCTGTAATAATAATTTAATGTAAAATTTAGATTTTGGATTTAACTCAAGGTTAATAAATATTTAAATTAATTAAATAAAGCTATGAAAGTTGTCATACTAGCGGGTGGGTTAGGTACACGATTAATGGAAGAAACGGAGTCTAGGCCAAAACCGATGGTTGAAATTGGCGGCAAACCTAGCTTATGGCACATCATGAAAATTTATGAGGCTTATGGCTTTAATGAATTTGTCATTTGCTTAGGCTACAAATCTCAAATGATAAAGGAGTATTTTTTAAATTATTACCTGTATAACTCAGACATTACGGTCGAACTAGAGAAAAATAAAGTAGATGTGCATTTCAATAACTCCGAATCTTTCAAAGTTACTTTAGTAGATACTGGGCTTACTACGAACACCGCAGGACGCATCAAAAAAATTCAAAAATACATAGGGAATGAAACCTTCATGTTGACCTATGGAGATGGAGTTGCTGATATCAACATCAAAGATTTGATTGCTTTTCATAAGTCTCTTGGGAAATATGCTACTTTAACGAGTGTACAAACCCCGGGTAGATTTGGGAACATTGAAATAGATTCAAGCGGTATGGTCGATCATTTTGTGGAAAAGCCGCAAGGGGATGGCATGTGGATTAATGGTGGATTTTTTGTTCTAGAACCCGAGATTTTTAATTACCTACAAGGTGATGTGGAAAATGTTCAATGGGAGAGCCAGCCATTATCAGAAATTGCGAATGATAAACAATTAGCAGCCTACAAGCATTCGGGTTTTTGGAAGCCGATGGATGCATTGCGCGACCGGATTGAATTAGAGCAAATGTGGCAAAATAATAATGCTAAATGGAAAATTTGGGACTAATGGAATATTTAAAAAAATATTATCAGGGAAAAAAAGTATTTGTTACCGGACATACTGGATTTAAGGGTTCTTGGTTGGTGCAGATTTTATCTCTTTTGGGGGCCGAAATAAAGGGTTATGCCTTATCTTCAGATCAAAAAGTTAATTTATTTGACGAAATCGCTGGAGCTGATTTATGCGAGTCAGTCATCCATGACATTCGAGATAAGGAGGTATTAAAGAAGGTTATTTTAGATTTTCAGCCTGATTATATTTTTCATTTAGCTGCGCAGCCCTTGGTTCGCTTGTCCTATGAAGCTCCAATAGATACTTTAGAGGTAAACGTACTAGGAACCGCTCATGTCTTAGATGCCTTACGATTTTTAGATAAGAAATGTGCCATCGTTCTCATTACGACAGATAAAGTATACCAGAACAATGAGATAGATTATGCCTATCAAGAAAATGATCGATTGGGTGGCTATGATCCATATAGTTCAAGCAAAGCTTGTTGCGAATTGGTCATCGATTCGTATCGGAATTCTTTTTTCAATACCCATAATCTGGCCGAGCATGGCAAATCACTAGCCGTGGCAAGAGCGGGTAATGTGATTGGTGGGGGCGATTGGTCAATTGATCGATTAATTCCTGATATCGCCAAAGCATTACAGAATAATCAAGAAATTGTGATTCGAAATCCTAAGTCAGTCAGGCCATGGCAACATGTCATCGAACCTTTATTTGGGTACTTGGAGCTTGGGGCTAAATTAAATGAACAACCCCTTGCATATTCCCAGGCATATAATTTTGGGCCCCAGGAGTCAGATGCTTTGACTGTGGAAGAGATGGTCCAAAAATCCATAGGAATCTGGGGTAAAGGTCATTATTCCTCAGAAATAAATACAGGTAATCCACATGAAGCCGGATTACTCAAATTGGATATTGGCAAGGCATTAAAAGAACTTCATTGGAGACCCATTTTTAATGCAGAAATAGCCATTCAAAGGACAATTAATTGGTATAAAAAATATGATGAGGGGACCGCGGCCTCAGATTTAATTAAACTAGATATTGAATTTTATCAAAACATAATCAATGGAAAAAAATATTGAAATTTTAAAGGGTATTGAGTTTGATAACCTAAATGATGAAGGATTAAAGCAGCTTTTAGTTCATAAATTTGCTAAAAATATCAATAAAGAGATTATACCCGGAGAGAATTATATCGCTGTTTCGGGTAAAGTTATCGATGAGGATGATGTATTATGGGGAATAGAATCGATGATGGATGCTTGGTTGACCGCCGGTCGTTTTTCAAATAAATTAGAAAGGGAGCTAGCTAGGTATTTTGGGAGTCGTTTTTCTTTATTGGTCAACTCCGGTTCATCCGCTAATTTAGTCGCTTTTTATGCCTTAACCTCACCTAAGTTAAAGGAAAGAGCCATTAAACCAGGTGATGAAATAATTACGGTGGCGGCGGGATTTCCGACTACCATTAATCCGATGATTCAATTTGGTTGCATTCCCGTTTTTGTGGATGTGGACATACCTACCTACAATATCAACGTAGAAGATATAGAAAAGGCGATTAGCCCGAAAACTAAAGCAATCATGCTGGCCCATGCCCTAGGCAATCCATTTAATTTGCGTGAGGTAATGGCGATCGCTAAAAAATATAATTTGTGGGTGATTGAAGATGATTGCGATTCTTTGGGTGCCACATATGAAGGAAAAAAAACAGGAACTTTTGGGGATTTGGCGACACTTTCCTTTTACCCAGCGCATCACATTACCATGGGTGAAGGAGGAGCGGTGTTAGTCAATAATGCCTCGTTGAAAAAAGTAGCCGAAAGTTTTAGAGACTGGGGAAGGGATTGTTGGTGTGCCCCAGGAAAAGATAATACCTGTGGAGAAAGGTATTGCCAACAATTAGGAGATTTGCCTGATGGCTATGACCATAAATATACCTATTCGCACATAGGTTTTAATTTAAAGGTTTCTGATATGCAAGCCGCTGTGGGTTTAAGCCAATTAACCAAAGCGGATCATTTTGTAGCGAGGAGAAAAGAAAATCATGCGATGCTTTTGGGGATGTTTAAGGAATTTGAAGAACATTTTATCCTTCCGGTGGCGACAGAAAATTCAGATCCTAGTTGGTTTGGTTTTATGTTAACCATTCGAGAAAATAGTCCAATCAATCGAAATAAATTTGTCGAATATCTGGAGAATAATAAAATAGGAACTCGCTTGTTTTTTGCGGGCAATATGTTGAGACAGCCGGCCTATTCAACGATTAATTACCGTAAGATTGGTGATTTGGAAAACACTGATTTAGTGATGAATAATTCATTTTGGTTGGGTGTGTGGCCAGGTTTGGAAAAGAAACATTATGATTACATCATAGAGGTAGTTAGAAATTATAAAATCTAGCATGACGGTAGCCGAATATATTGCTGATTTCATCGAGGAAAAGAAAATGGATTTTGTTTTTCAATATCCAGGTGGGATGATTACGCATATGATTGACGCCATTGGCACTCGAGATCAGGTTGAAATTTATTCTTTATTGCATGAGCAATCCATTGCCTTTGCTGTTTCGGCCGTAGGCAGATTATCTAATTTACCCGCCATTGCATTTGCTACCAGTGGTCCCGGGGCGACCAATTTATTAACCGGAATCGGAGATTGCTATTTTGATTCTGTGCCTGCATTATTTATCACGGGCCAAGTCAATACGCATGAGTTGAAAGGCGATTCCGGGATTCGCCAACTAGGTTTTCAGGAAACGGATATTGTTTCCATGGCGGTGCCGATTACCAAGTTGGCCATTCAGATTACAGACCCAAATCAGATTGTGGAAGTGCTAGAGGATGCCTACCATTTAGCCATCGATGGCCGGCCTGGTCCTGTGTTGATTGACATTCCTATGAATATTCAAAGGACGCAAATCGATGTCAATGTGAAAAAGCCTGCCTCGAAAGAGGAGCCAGTAGGTGCAGATATAGAAGGTAAAATCGAGGAGTTAATCAAAATTTTATTGACTGCTAAGTCTCCTTTGTTTTGGATTGGGAATGGCATTCATACCTCAAAATCCGAAGCGCTATTTATTGAATTAAATAAAATTGTAAACATCCCGGTTGTTACCTCCTTGCATTCCATTGATTTGTTGGAAAGTGCAGATCCCAATAAAGTGGGGATGATCGGTGCCTATGGGAATCGATGGTCCAACATGTCCATTAAACATGCTGATTGCATCATATTCCTAGGAACTAGAATCGACATAAGGCAAACCGGGGCCAATACATCTATTTTTGATCAGATAAAAACGATTCGCGTAGACAATGACCATGCTGAATTAGATAACCGAGTTCAGGCCGATATTAAAATTAATTCGAAGCTGGATGTATTTTTGAAATCGTTCATTCGTCAAGCTGGTGATTTTAAATTTTCATTTTCAGAGTGGCATCAAAAAATCACTTCATTAAAGAAGGATTATCCTATTGAGAACGAGGTTTCAATTCAAAAAGGAGAGATCAATCCACTTGAATTATTTCAGAAAATATCCAAAAATAGTCAAGTTAATACCATTTATTGTGCAGATGTAGGGAGTCATCAAATGTGGGCGGCCCAATCGTTGGCATTCAAAAAAGGTGATCGATTTTTGACTTCTGGTGGAATGGGATCTATGGGTTTTTGTTTGCCTGCGGCTATAGGAGCGGCTTTATATGAACCGTCGAAAAATGTGGTAGCGATTATTGGGGATGGTTCATTTCAAATGAACATCCAGGAATTGCATTCAATTTTTCACCATAAACTCAATATTAAGATTATCATCATCAACAATCATTCTTTGGGAATGATTAGGCAATTCCAAGATACTAATTTTAAATCGAGGCATTTTGGTACGGTATGGGGATATTCCTGTCCTGATTTTTGTAAAATTGCAAAATCCTATCAGATTCCAAGCAAGCGAATTGAAGAAAGCTTGAATGTGGATTTAGGCGTAGCATGGCTATTAAAAGGGAAAGGTCCTAAGTTATTGGAGGTGTTGATTTCGGGCCAATTAAATGTATATCCTAAAATTGCTTTTGGGCAAACGATGGATAAAATGGAACCTGATTTCACTCCTATTGCAGTTGAATCCACTTAAAAATGAATGTATTAATCATTGGAGGTACCGGATTTTTCGGAAAATCAATTTTAGATTCTTTTATCAAAGGATTATTGAAAAGATTTGGAGTATCCCAAATTACCATATTAGCGCGAAATATTGATTCATTTAAAAAATCAAATCCGGAATTAATTCATCCTGGGGTCGATTATTTAGAAGGAGACATCGCTAAAATGGATCATTTGCCCGAGTTTGACATGATCATTCATGCGGCTACTTCTACAAATTTAAAGAATTATACAGAGCAGCCTGAAACTGAAAAAGACAATTTAGAGCTTGGCGTTACTAATTTTTGCAAACTCATTAGCCAGTCTACGGTGAATCCGAAAATTGTGTATTGTAGTTCAGGCGCGGTCTATGGAAAGCAAGCACTCCATGTGGAGAAAATGGATGAAATGTGCCCATTTAATGATGATTTTAGGGGTTTTTCTCCCGAAAAATTAATTTATTTGAAGGGGAAAAGGTTTGCTGAATTAGAAATTAGTCAACTGGGATCTATCCAAAACAAGCACGTTTCTATCGCGCGATGTTTTGCATTTTCAGGTAAATATGTCCCAAGAGACCTACATTATGCGTATGGGAATTTTATGGGATCGGCTGAAAAAGGCGAAAAAATAATGGTTGACGCCGAAGGTATCGTGTATAGAAGTTTTATGGAGGCGGATGATTTAGTGGAAAGTTTATTTGAAATTGCCTTACATTCGAACCCAAATTGTCCAATATTTAATGTAGGTTCGGACATTCAAATTTCGTTATATGATTTAGCAAAAAATATGGCGAATCGTTATGGGGTGGAATATGAATTTAGGAACTTTGATGATTCTAAAATTATTGATCGATATGTCCCCAATGTGGATAAATTAAAAAAACTTTTAAGCGCACGTGTATGACTAAGAAAATTAGTATTGTGACACCTTGTTATAATGAAGAATTCAATGTTGAGCCTTTATATGAAAAGGTGAAAATTGAAATGGCAAAATTGTCAAATTATACCTATGAGCATATATTTATTGACAATTTTTCTACTGACAATACATTATTAAAGCTAAAGAACATAGCCAGTGTTGACAAGAATGTAAAGATCATTGTTAATGCTAGAAATTTCGGTCATATTAAATCACCTTATTATGGGATGTTGCAAGCCGATGGAGATGTGGTCATTAGTTTGGTTTCTGATTTGCAAGACCCACCGGAATTAATCCCTGATTTTATTAAAAAATGGGAAGAGGGCTATAAAATTGTGGTGGGCGTAAAGGAAAAAAGTGAAGAAAACTTCATCATGTTTTCAATTCGCAAATTATTTTATAAGGTCATCGATCGAATTTCAGATACAAGCCAAATTCAAAATTTTACAGGCTTTGGATTATATGATAGGCAATTTATGGAGGTATTGAGAAACATCCAGGAACCTTACCCCTATTTCAGGGGACTAGTTTCTGAGTTGGGATTTTCAATTTGCCAATTGCCATATCTTCAACCCAAGCGATTAAATGGAAATACAAAAAATAATTTTTTCACTTTGTATGATATGGCCATGTTAGGCTTTACGAGTCATTCAAAAGTTCCCTTGAGGATGTCTAGTTTTATTGGCTTCGTCGTTGCTTTTTTATCGATTTTAATTGCGACTATTTATTTGATTTATAAGATTTTATTTTGGGATAACTTCCAAGTAGGAATAGCCCCATTGGTGATTGGGTTCTTCTTTTTTGGCGGAGTTCAATTGTTTTTTCTGGGGATCATTGGTGAATACATTTCAGCTATTTTAACTCAGGTTAAAAACAGGCCATTGGTGATAGAAAAAGAGCGGATTAATTTTTAAGTAATTATTCCACGGTCACCGATTTAGCTAAATTTCTTGGTTTATCCACATCCAAGCCTAATTCTACCCCAATGTAATAGGAGAGTAATTGGGTCGGGATGACGCTTAGCAGCGGGGCCAACAACTCATCCACCTCCGGTACTTCCATCACGTGGTCTGCCATGCTGCGAATTAGCGTATCATCCGCTGAGACAACGGCAATGACCTTGCCCTTCCGAGCTTTGATTTCCTGAATATTGGAAACGATTTTCTCGTAATAGGCATCTTTCGTGGCGATGAATAATACGGGTAAATGTTCATCGACCAAAGCTATAGGGCCATGTTTCATCTCCGCCGCTGGATAACCTTCCGCATGGATATAGGAAATTTCTTTTAATTTTAACGCACCCTCCAAGGCCACCGGGAAATTATATCCACGACCTAAAAACAAGAAATCACGCGCCGCAGCATAATGAATGGCCACCTTTTTAATCGACTCATGTGTGCCTAAAACCGTTTTTACTTTTTCGGGAATTAAAGCCAATTCAGCTAAATATCTTTTGTATTCCGACACCGAGAGCGTCTTTTTTTCTAGCCCGATTTTGATGGCCATCATCGCCAAAACGGTCAATTGGGCCGTGAAAGCTTTTGTACTTGCCACACCTATTTCAGGTCCCGCATGCGTGTAGGCTCCCGCGTGTGATAGTCGGGCAATCGACGATCCCACTGCATTGACCACGCCAAAAATGAAAGCTCCTTGTTCTTTTGCTCGCTCTAAGGCAACTAAAGTGTCAGCCGTTTCACCACTTTGAGAGATGGCAATAATGACATCACCCGAGTTAATGACTGGATTTCGATACCTGAATTCGGAGGCGTATTCCACTTCAACCGGAATCCGACAAAGCGCTTCGATCATGTATTCGGCGACTAAGCCGGCATGCCAACTCGTTCCGCAGGCGACAATAACGATCCTTTTGGCCTGCGTGAAAACAGAAAGATGTTGGTCTATCCCCGCTAAAGTCAATACCTGATTTTC
>Ga0222712_10007747_pt1 | contig 10308 bp, 11 predicted proteins | sample C33_657DmetaG_FD_165043 | JGI IMG/M metagenome (GOLD analysis project Ga0222712, IMG submission 165043) | Estuarine water microbial communities from San Francisco Bay, California, United States - C33_657D | ecosystem: Environmental > Aquatic > Marine > Unclassified | place: USA: California...
AAGGCTATGGCTAGACACGTTGTCTATGGCCCGCCCCCTGCATCGTGTGACTGTAGGCGGTTCGCTGAAAGCACTCGCTGAGCATTACGGCATTGGTCGCAAGGGTGATGAAGTGATCAACGCGCTTGGTAAAAGGCGCGTGGACTTCACGCCAGAAGAACTTGCACGTTATGGTGCGTACTGCACTAACGATGTTGAGTTGACCTACAAGCTGTTCACCAAGATGAAGAACAAGTTGCCAGTGTCGGAGTTGCTGATCATAGATCAGACGCTTCGTATGTTCACTGAGCCTACGATTGAACTAGATGTTGCACTGCTAGAGCAGCACCTTGAGTACGTTAAGAATAAGAAGTCCTCGCTTGTAGAGGAACTAGGTCTGGACTGCACGGAAGAAGAAGCCAAGAAGATACTGATGTCGAACGAGCAGTTTGCTACGTTCCTTGCTGGCCTTGGTGTAACACCCCCCGAAAAGATAAGCGCACGTACAGGGAAAACCGCGTGGGCCTTCTCGAAATCTGACAAGATGTTTACCGACCTTGCTGAGCATGAAGACCCGCGCGTTAGTGCGGCTGTTTCTGCACGGCTTGGGGTGAAGTCTACATTAGAAGAGACCCGCACTCTGTCCCTTCTGGGGGTAGCAGAGCGCGGTCGCTTGCCTATTATGCTTAACTACTACGGCGCACACACTGGTCGCTTCAGCGGCGGTGATAAGCTTAACCTACAGAACTTGCCCCGTGGCGGTAAACTACGTAAGGCACTACGCGCACCTGAAGGCACTGTCCTTGTGGCTTGCGATAGCGCACAGATCGAAGCCCGTGTAGTTGCGTGGCTTGCAGGACAAGCTGATCTTGTCGAAGCTTTTGCACAGAGCAGAGATGTCTACAGTGAGTTTGCTTCTGAGGTGTACGGCAAGAAGGTAACCAAGGCCGACAAGGTAGAACGCTTTGTCGGTAAGACCTGTATTCTGGGGCTGGGTTATGGGATGGGTGCGGAAAAGTTTCGTCGCACACTAGAGCTTGGCATGGGTGGCATATCGGTAAAGATGGATATAGGTGATGCCGAGCGCATTGTCCGTCTGTACCGCAACAAGAACCATCAGATAGTACGTTTGTGGGAGCGGTGCGGATATGCACTCCGGCAAATAGTGAACGGTAGTGAAGGAGAGATAGCCAAGGGTGTCGCCTACAATGGTGAAGGCTTGGTGCTACCGAATAAGATGCCGCTGTTCTACCCAATGCTTAGACAGACCGACAACGGGTTTGCCTACCTTGCTGATGCCAAGCAGTTTCAGCTTGCCAAGAAGCGGGTGACTGAAGGAGCAGACATAAGCAAGTTGGATTGGACGAAGGTATACGGTGGTAAGGTGACCGAAAACATAGTCCAAGCATTAGCCCGTATAGTTGTTGCAGAGCAGATGGCTAAGGTCGGTCAGAAGTATAAGGTGGTGCTACAGGTACACGACGAGATCGTGATCGCTGCACCGCACGACAAAGCCGATGAAGCTAAAACATATATCACAGAGGTGATGTCTACCCCTCCAGCTTGGGCCGCTGACCTACCCGTGTCGTGCGAAGCCGACTATGGCCCAAGCTATGGAGACTGCAAGTGAGCAGGAAATCCTTCAGAGAAGATATCATGGCGCGATATCTTGAAGGTAAGCGCGTCTCTCAGATCGCGCGAGAGGTTGGGTGTAGCATGGCTAACGTATCGAATACCATTAAGCGGTACGTTATGTGGAACGGTCATGTTACACCCGCGCTTCCAGAACCAGTGCTGTCTTGGATAATGAGTGAAGCAGTCCGTCTGGACAGACCCGCATCTGCTGTAGTGCGCCAGATCATAATAGATAGATACACCTATGTGACAGGGAAGAAGATATGAGCAAGTCGTGGGACGATTACTTCATGGACATGGCGCATCTTGTTGCTAGCAAATCAAAAGATTTAAGCACCAAGGTGGGTTGCGTAGTGATCAGTGAAGACAAAGTTGTTGTAGCTACAGGATACAACGGCATACCGGCAGGCGTTAAGGATGTTCGGGACAGGATGGAACGCCCCGCCAAGTATCTATGGACTGCTCATGCTGAAGAGAATGCAGTAGCCCTTGCCGCTAGGGTGGGGGCCAGACTGAAGGGTAGCAGTGCCTATGTCACACACGAACCATGCGCTAGATGCGCCCGCAGTCTTATCCAAGCAGGGGTGTCTAAGGTGTACGTGGGTGACGGCACTACCAGTATGCCAGAAGAAGAGTTCATTGCAGCCCGTATAATGTTTGTCGAAGCGGGTGTTAAGGTGGTACCATTACGCCCCGCCGCTTCGAAAAAGGACTGACAATGACCCGCCTGACCCATTCGTTTTCATCCATAAAGATGTTTGAGAATTGCCCGCACAGGTACTACCACCAGCGGGTGGCAAAGACCGTAGTTGACAAGGGGGGTGAGGCTAGCCTCCACGGGGAACGCATCCATAAATTTCTTGAGGATAGATTGAAGGGGGTGACGATGGAGCTACCCCCCGAAATCCAACAGATCGAACCCACTGTCCAGACCATTCAGAAGCTAGTCGGTAACGGTCAGCTTCATGTAGAACTTGAACTCACCCTCAACGAAAGTCTTACACCTACCGGATGGTGGGATGCAGACGCATGGCTACGGTCCAAGCTGGACATCCTTGTCATCAAAGGATCAGACGCCTACTGCCTCGACTGGAAGACAGGTAAGCGCCGCCCCGACTTCTCGCAGCTTGAACTGTTTGCGGCGCAGGTGTTTGCACACTACCCCGAAGTGGAGACCGTCACCTCCAGCTTTATCTGGCTGAAGGACACGGCGCTCGACAAGGAAACATACAAGCGTCAACATCTTTCTAGGTTGTGGGAGAACGTGCTTAGCCGCATCAAGCGGATTGAGCAGAGCGCCGAGACCAATAACTGGCCCGCTAAACCCAGTGGTCTGTGTAACTACTGCCCTTGCAAACACTTCTGCGAATATGCAAACTAGAACTTGACATCAATGTAAAGTGAGGTTATGTAGATGCCTACCCCAGAAGGTCGTATCAAAGCCAAAGTGGACAAGATGCTAAGCCAGTTGCGGGTATGGTCGTTTAGCCCACAGGCTGGCCCATTCGGTAGGGCTGGCATACCTGACCGGATACTGTGCGCGAACGGATCATTCATAGGTATAGAGGTTAAGGCAGATCGGACAAAGAAGCCGACACGCCTACAGGTCCAGTGCATGGCACAGATCGAAGCCTCTGGAGGTAAGTGCTTTGTTGTCTACGACGATGAAACACTGAGTGTTGCACGGGAATACATAAAGGGAAAACTCGATGAGTGATAAAGTAGCGCAAGGGCTTAAGGGATGATCGTTGTTGAAAGGGCAAAGGCTCTAGCCCTTAAACTCAACAACCCATCGCCAGTGCTTGAAGCCGTAGCATCTGCAAAGATGTTGCGCATTGGTGATCATAAAATTGTCGTCTGCCCTCACAGACTTGAGGAAGTGCAGACCCTACGTAACATTGGGTTCGATGCACCATCTCCCATACTGCATTACTACGACTGGCCCGGACGGTTTAAGCCGTTCGACCACCAGAAACAAACTGCCTCGTTCTTGACAGTCAACCATCGTGGCATTGTTCTGAATGAGATCGGTACTGGTAAGACACAAGCTGCGCTTTGGGCTGCTGACTACCTCATCAAGACTGGCGCAGCTAAGAAAGTCCTTATCATGTCTCCGCTCTCTACGCTGGAGCGTGTCTGGGGTGATGCAGTCTTTATGAACTTCCCCCACAGGAAGCACGTGGTTCTGCATGGTGATGCCAAGCGTAGAAAGAAGAGGCTGTCGTTCGATGTGGATTTCTACATTGTAAATCATGACGGCTTTCCAATCATAGCAAATGAATGTCACGGCATGTTCGATGCTGTCATCATCGACGAAGCAGCGGTGTACCGTAATGCTAAAACATCTCGTTACAAGGTGCTGAAGCGGTGGCTGGAGAAGAACGAAGCGACACGCTTGTGGATGCTCACTGGAACACCAACGCCTAACGAACCAGCAGACGCATGGGCTTTGGCACAGCTTCTCAAATCGCCATTCTGTACTGAGACATACACGGCCTTCAAAGATCAGGTCATGTTCAAGGTCAGCATGTACAAGTGGGAAGCACGGCCTCACGCGATGCAGATAGTACAGCATGTTTTACAGCCATCGATCCGCTACACGCGCGACGAATGCTTTGACTTGCCTGACACTATGTTGCAGACGCGCGAAGTTGAACTGTCGCCAGAGCAGTCGAGGCACTACGCTACTATGCTTAAGCACTTCATCTCTGAAGTGACTGAGAACAAGTCTACGATCACAGCCGTTAGCGAAGCTGCAAAAGCTATGAAGCTTGTACAGATTGCTTGTGGCGTAGCCTATGGCGACAATGGTGAAAATGTTGAGTTGCCATGCGCACCGCGCATCAACGCAGTGAAGGAGATTATTGAAGAAGCTGGGCAGAAGGTCATCGTATTTGTCCCGCTTACTGGTACGTTGCGTATGTTGGAGCGGGAGCTTTCAAAGCACTGGTCTGTTGGAGTTGTTAATGGTGAAGTTAGCACTACACAGCGCAATGAAATCTTCCACAATTTCCAGAACACTAGAGACCCCCATGTGCTTATCGCGCATCCAGCAACGATGGCGCACGGGCTGACCCTGACTGCTGCATCCACTGTAGTTTGGTACGGACCCATAAACAGCAACGAACAGTATGTTCAAGCGAATGGTCGTATCGAACGTATCGGTAAGAAGCACGTGTCAAACGTCATCCATATTCAAGCGTCACAGCTTGAGCGGTTGATGTTCAAAAGGTTGCAGAAGAAACAACATCTGCAAGGCGTACTGCTGGAACTTATTGCACAACAAACAAGGGAAGCCGATGAGGAAAGAACTGATACTGGAAGTGACTGATCACCCAGAAGCTGCTGCGATACTAGCAATCACACCAGAGCAGAACAAAGAGCTATCGCAATTCATTCGTATGGAAGGCCCGAAGCTTCTGACATACTTGGCAGAAGTCAGTGTTCCGTATGCGGATGATGATCGTATTCGCACACTTGTCTGCTTGGAACTGCTTGCTGCCGCTCTCCATAATTTGACGGTGCTGTCGATTAACCACAAGGAACACCAGATCATTGCCATGAGCAGGATGGTTATCAAACTTGTTGAGGTTATCGAAGACTTAAAGAGGGAGGCGAACTAATGTCTGAGCCAAATGTGGATCAGGTTGTTGCAGCGTACATCAAGCTGCGCGACAAGAAAGAAGTTATCGAAGCAAGAGCCAAGGAGGAAGTGAAAGAGATCAAAGAGAAGATGATTAAGTTTGAGACTTGGTTGCGCGAACAGGCTGATGCCCAAGGCGTTACCAGTTTCAAAACTAAGCACGGCACTGCTTTCATTACCACAGTAGACTTTGCCAACGTGGAGAACTGGGATGCAGTACTGAACTTCATCAAGTCGAATAATGCTTTCGACATGCTTGAGCGGCGCGTCAGCAAGACAGCGGTGCGCGGCTACATCGAAAGCATGAAGAGTGTACCTTCTGGCGTGAACTACGGTACACGTTTAGAGGTGAATGTACGCAAGCCAACAAACCGTGGGGAGGAGTAAATGGGTTTAAGAAGGTGGTTGCGCAACTGGCTATCAGCCAGTGGTGGGGTACAAACATATGTTGAAGAAGCGCCTCGGCAGCTTAGTCAGCTTGAGAGCATGATGGTTGGTAGTGAAATAGCCATCATAGCATACCGCATTAACAACGGATACCTGATGAAGGTGTTCGATCCAAATGCGCATATGCGTATGGGTAACTCCATGATCAAAAGCCTAGTCTATTGTCACAACGAGAAGGACTTGGCTGAAGCTATCCTTACCGAATCCGCCAAGACGCGGATGGGTATTGACCCCGCTGTGAAGATCACCTCTCTCGGCGGCGGTGGCGGCGGTAACGTCTACGCATCGAAACCTTGATACGTAGATAACTTATTAACTTTATTAAACGCTCAACACAGGAGAACATCTTTATGAGCAATCTCATCCCGACTAACATCCAAATCCCTGCGTATCTGGCAAACCGTATGGGCCAGCCGTCTAAGCTGGCACAAGATATTGCTGGTGGTCTCGGTGGTGGCGAAAGCTTCCCCCGTATCAGCATCAAGGGATCGCGGTTCCGTATCGTTGAAGACGGTACAGAGACGGTACTTAACAGCACCACTCTGGATGTGATTACTGTCGGTGCAAACCCCCGCCTTTCCAAGACTTGGTATGCCAAGGCGTGGACCCCTGACGCTGAACCGTCTGCACCCGACTGCTTCTCGCTTGACGGTGTAGGTCCGAACCCTGACAGCACGAACCCGCAGAATGATCTCTGTGCGTCTTGCCCTCACAACGCATGGGGTTCCAAGTTGGGGTTGCAGGGTCAGCCTCTGAAAGCCTGTGCTGATCAGAAGCGCATGGCGGTAGTGGCGGCTGACGATCCGACCGGACCTATCTACTTGTTGCAGGTTACCGCCGCTGCATTGAAGGGACTTCAAGCGTACCAGAAGTCTCTGACTATGCGTGGCATTGCACCTGAGACTGTACGTACCCGCATCTCTTTTGACACCGATGCTAGCTTCCCGAAGCTTACATTCTCCCTCGTCGGCTTCATCGATGAGGAACTGGTTGAGACAATCTCGGAGATTGCAAACAGCGATAAGGTGCTGGAGATCACCGGACAGAAGTCTATCAGACCCGCCGCTGCTATTCCTGCGGCTGCTCCGAAGGCTGCGCCTGTTCGCCCTGCTCCTGCTCCTGCTCCTGCTCCTGTTGAACAGCCGTCTGCTACGGTTGTTAAGCGCGGCTTTGGTGCTGCGGCGGCTCCCGCTCCTACCCCTGCGGCGGCTCCCAAGGCTACCAAGGCTGCTAAGCCCGCTCCCGTGACGGCTGCTGCTTCTTCTGCTACAAATCTGGCAGATGAAATCACCGCCCTGATGGGAGAGATTGACGCTGATGACGCCTAAGCAGCCCGTCGATATGGCTAAGGTTGAACTCCTACGTAAGCACATGCTTATCAGGGCGTCCGACCTAGCCATGCTCTGCGGAGTGTCGCGCGTTACATACTATAGCTGGTTGTCGGGTAAAGCTATCAGGCCGAAGAATGCCGACAAGCTAAAACGTGTTGTCAGGAAACTGATTGCCGCCATGCAACAGGGTGGATGGCCGTCAGCCGAGGTCACGGGCTTGGATAACGACACTCGCTTCAAGCGTCTCCTTGCTCTGCTAGAGCAGTATTAGTAGTCTCAAAAACTTGGGGGAGGGGATGCACCCCCTCCCCCATAAACATCTGCACAAGGGGTAGGCTATGAACACGTTGGAATTTCTCCAGCACGTACTGCCGTCTGAAGGGCTTTATGTGATGGGTACGGTGGACCCCCAAGTAGTGGGGATGTCACACGGGTTCTTCAACACCATAGAAGAACTGGAAAGAGCAATCGCTAAGAAGGCTGAAGACATCCGAGTTGGTGCAACCAAGCCTGTAAATATCTATTTCGCAGTCGGTAGTTTTCTAGACCGGAAGACTGGGCGCAAACAGATTAACTCTAACAAGTTGAAGGCGTTCTTCTTCGACGTTGATTGTGGCTTTGATCACAAGAAAAACGTATGGAAACCGTTCAAGGACTGGAAAGAAGGGCTTAGGGCGCTTGGTGATTTTGTCGCCAAGTACAACCTACCGAAGCCTATGATCGTAAGCTCCGGTAATGGGCTGCATGTCTATTGGGTTCTGACCCACGACCTTGATAGTGATGACTGGAAACCTATTGCAGAGAAGCTTAAGGGCATCATGCCCGAAGAGTTTGATCCGTCAGTCCCTGCTGATAGCGCCCGTGTTCTACGCCCACTCAATACGGTAAACGTAAAGGGCAACGGTACTGTCAAGGTCTTGATCCATGCAGACCCAGTAGACCCAGACGCATTTGCTTCCATACTGGATAGCCACGCTCCTAAGAGAACGGTGGTGTATCAACAACGGACATCGACCGTCTTGGAGAACATGGCGGTCACGTATGACTATCCACCAGCAAATCCTGATGTGCTTCTCTCAAAGTGTGCGCAGCTTAGGTGGGCGGTAGACAATCAAAAAGATGTTTCTGAACCCATGTGGTACTCGGTACTCGGGATTGCGGCGTACTGCACCAATCCAGAAGAGACCGCGATTAACTGGTCTAAGGAGTACCCTACCTACGACGAAGCAGAGACGCTGCGCAAGCTGGCTCAGTGGAAGAATGCTACGACTGGACCTGCAACGTGCGCTAGGTTCGATCAGGACCGCCCGTCAGGATGTAAGGGCTGTCGCTTCAAGGATAAGATCGGCACACCAGTTAGGCTTGGGCTTCAGTACCAAGAGAAGCAGGATGTTGATGATGCACCAGATGATATCGTCAAGCTGCTGAAGGTACCTAAACCCTTCAAGCGCACAGATACTGGTATGAAGTACACGATTGACGGCACCGATATCGATGTGTGCAAGTTCGATATCTACCCCGTTAGCTATGGTCGTGATGAGACCCTTGGCTATGAAGTCGTGCGCTACCGCTGGAACCGCCAGCATGTCGGCTGGCAAACACTGCAATTTAGACAGGCATATCTCGCCGCTGGGAGTAGGGAGTTTGCTGCTGCAATCGCTGACCAAGGCATTGTGCTGCAAACGAAGGAACTGACAGAGAGATTTCAAACCATGCTTCGCGCCTATATGGATGAACTTAGACAGATGCGGGCAATGACCAATCTCTATGCCACGATGGGGTGGAAAGAACTTGGTACGCAATTCCTTCTCGGTGATACGCTTATGCGTTCAGGGCAGGACGGCACTGTTACACAAGAGAAAATATCTATTACGTCGAATAGCCAGCGCAGCATCGACACCATGTTTGGTGTGCAGGGTACAGCTAGCGACTTCGCTGCATTCACTTCGCTGCTAGAGAAGCTGAACATGCCGTGCCATATGTTTGCGCTCGGTCTGTCACTTGCAGCGCCGCTAGTTGAGTTCACTGGGTTGAAAGGTATGACTATCAACCTCTATGGACCGACCGGATCAGGCAAGACGCTGGCTCAGTTGTGGATGCAGTCTGTCTGGGGTGATCCTATCAAGCTGCATTTCGCAGCCAAGTTCACACAGAACGCACTGTACCACCGCTTCGGCACGTTCAACAACCTGCCTGTCACGATTGACGAAAGCACCATCATTCCACCGAAGGAGATCGGTGAGTTCCTATACAATGTATCTCAGGGACGCGAGAAAGCTAGACTTACGAAAAACTCTGAAGAGCGTGAAGCTAAGACATGGGCTACGCTTTGCGTAACATCTGCCAACAAGTCTTTCGGTTCTATGCTGCTAGCGTCCGGGCTGGAGGTGGAAGCACAGATGGCCCGCCTCTTGGAAGTCTCTCTCAACGTACATCCGGTGTTTGCAAGAAGCACTGATGCCGGTCTTCGCATCCACACATTCCTGTCAACACATTATGGTGCGGTTGGTCGGGTGTTTGTCGAACATCTTTTGCAGCTTGGTCCAGACGGTATTCGCGCCATGATAGACCAGCATAGGCAGGAGTTCGCTGACACGTATAAGGTCAAGTTTTCCGGTCAAGAGCGGTACTGGGAACTGGCTATCATGCTTGCAGACCTGAGCAACAAGGTCGCTAAGTCCCTTGGATTGATCCAGTATGACTATACCAAGGGTACACAATTTGTCATAGCTCAACTCAAAGGTATGCGTAAACAAGTACGCGAGAATGTGGTCGATAGCTTTGATCTTGTTGCAGAATATCTGAATGAGTTCGCTAACGCCTCACTTACCATCATGCACACGGGTGGCGGAAAAGGCACACCGGACTACAACCGTATGCCCCGTAACGAGCTATTCATCCGTTTTGATTTGTATAAACCCACCCCTGCCGCTAACTTTGATCGCGGTACGGTGACGGTGGATCGGAAACACTTCAAGAAATGGCTTGCCTTGAAGGGTTCAGATTACCGCACAGTGCAAAGAGAAATTACGGAGGAAGGTGTCAACGCTACCCCGACTTCTGAAAAGATGTTCATGGGTAAAGATGCAAAGCTGAACCTGCCACAGACCTACGTCTTTGGCATCAACCTAAACCACCCTCGCTTGCGGGGTATTCTTGATGATGCTGATGAGGTTGCCACCAACTCGTCGTTGGGTTCAACCCTATCTGTTATCAAAGGAGGTAAAGATGAATAAACGTACCAACGTGTATGTCATCGCTGGGCTGCTTTCG
>Ga0222712_10007749_pt1 | contig 10305 bp, 10 predicted proteins | sample C33_657DmetaG_FD_165043 | JGI IMG/M metagenome (GOLD analysis project Ga0222712, IMG submission 165043) | Estuarine water microbial communities from San Francisco Bay, California, United States - C33_657D | ecosystem: Environmental > Aquatic > Marine > Unclassified | place: USA: California...
AATGTAGCGTAGATTCGCTCCGTGAAAATTATTCAGTTTCACTTTATAACTATTAGCACTGCAATATACTGTTAGATTTCCCTCTATTGAATGACTTTGATGGAAATAAACTAGATTTTCAGCAAGAGTTTCAAACCCACCATATGAGGCAGGAATTCCAACTGTTCCTATAATTGAAATTGATTTCATTTGTTGAATTTTTCAATATATTGGAAAGCTAAAACCATACGTATTCCTTTTTCAAAGTTGACAGGCGAAAAGCATGCAGCCCTTCTGCGAGCAGCCTCAGAATACTTCAAGCATCGATATTCATCGTCAGCCAACTTAAGTATTGCCTCTACCAATTTATCACCATTACGGCTATCGATCAGAAAGCCCTCACATCCATCATCCACCAGCTCTAAGGGACCTCCAATGGGAGGAGCAATAACCGGCACACCAAAGGCCATCGCTTCAAGTAGAGTCAGGCCAAACGTTTCTATACACTGATCTGGACGAGAAAGGTTAAGCAAAAGACTAGCTTGTGCGTAATACATTGCCGGATTATCAGTTTTTAAATGAACGGACATATTAGAAGGTAACTTAGTTGAGCGAAAATAGCGCCGCACTTCATCCTCATCATCATTAGGTACTAAATGAAAATGAATATCAGAGCGATCTACTAGCTGTTCCGCGAGCTTTATAAGCTCAGGAATTCCCTTGTAATCACGAAGGGAGGCAAGCATCAATACATTGAATCGACCCTCTCTGCGATGATGAAATTTACTGTTGGCAGCTTGCATTAGAAAGCTACCAACCAAAGTATTGTGAACAACGTGGGATTGCACCCCATCAATAGGTAGGTAGCTTCGGTGGAAGTTTGATACATAAATCACTTGTCTAGCCGTAGCACGGGCAATAGCAACTAAAAACCACCGCAACGGAGCTGGACTGATCGAAACCTCATGTAAATGATATATCACGGGTCGTCGGGTCAACCAACCATAGATCGCTGCGCCAAAAGGTAATAGAGTGTTTGTGTAGATCACTGCATTTGCATCTATGTTGCGTGAACGAAAGAGACTTATCATCAAACAGAACTGGCTAGTTAAATAAGTGAGAAAAGTGAAAAATCGATAAGGCGTGCGCCAATACCAGTAACGCGTAATTGCAACAGCCGATTCGTCCAAGAAACCAGAACCCTCACTACTAACGAAAAGACGGGAACCATCTTCTCTATGCGAGAGTATCGATATTACTTGCTGCAGAATGCGAGGACTACCCGAGCGGTCATTTAGCAGGTGGGCGAATATGATCATGCGAATTCAGGTTACAGGTTGCGCGACCTTGCGAGATCGAATGATGCGAGCTGGAATACCAACTGCTACTGAATATGGGGGAATGTACCCACGCACCAAAGCACCAGCAGCAATCACAGAGCCATGCCCAACATGCGCTCCATCAACAAAGGTGACCTTGGCTCCAATCCAGCAATCATCTTCAATCACGATTCCTTTTCTATTAACACCTTGCAATCGAATGAGAGTGTCAAGCCTTTCAAAATTATGATTTTCCGGATGAAAACTTACCCACTGCCCCATAATTACATCTTTACCAATCAGAACTCCTCCGGCGCCGCCTATGAAAGAAAAAGATCCAATACCGGTGTTATCACCTATTTTTACTCCCTTACCAATATCTGTGATTGTCCCTGATGCTTCAATGCGCGTGTACTCTCCAACATTAACATTATTACCCAACACAACCCCATCTCGAGATAACCCATCAATCAAAACAGCATCACCCAACGTAACACCTTTACCAATCTGAATAAACTTGCGATTTCTAAGCTCAACATTTCTCCCAATAAATATCGCCTTTTTCCAACCTAGACCTCTATATACTGATCGCAATCTTGAAATTAACCTTCTAGCAGCAAGGCTCAATAATGCAAAAGTATTAATTGAAGGATCTAAACTGTAGGCATCACCTTTAATAGATCTTGCAAGTTTATTTAGTAAAAAATAGATTAGAGACTGAATCAAAAACTCATTCCTTTAATTGCGGAGGTATTTTATGGAGAGAAAAATATTTTGCCATAAAAAAAAACATCGCCAATAATATAGAACTCATACCATTAAATAAAACATGACCTAAAAATAATGAATGGGATATTAATAATAAAAAAATCAACAGCATAAATAAATGCGACCTCAACAAATACATGATATAAATTATGCAAGATAAATAAAAAATTAGTCCATACAAACCATACATAAACAACAGATCAAAGAAGTCTGTTTCCAATGTATCAAACTCAAAATAATTGTTGGGATCCTGAAATGATAAAAATGCACCGCTACCAAATAGAAGTCTAAACATATTACTATCAGAAGCAGTAAAAATAGAGAAAGCTTCCATAATATAATCAGCACGCCCACTAGAAACATATTGTCCAAAACTATCTGTATGCTCCGCCCGTGAAATGATGACATCAAATAGAATTGGAAAATATTCAAAAATAAATCTACTAAAAACAAAAAAAATACAGCATGAAATAAAAATTAAAAAATATCTTTGTTTGGATATAAAAATTAAAGCTAATAAAATTATCAAACACAACACAAATGATGTTTTAGTACCAATGCATGCAATTGAAAAAATAACGTACAGGTATGTAAATACGCTAGATTTAACACTTAATTTATAGTAGTTCAGCGCTATTAAGGTCAAAGATACAATACCTAAATAAATACCCAAACCATTCCCTGAGGCAAAGAAACTTTTAGTACCGAATCCCCATCCATAAGTACTAGCTCCAAGGCCCGTATATAATGAAAAATAAATTGAAGTTGAAATAATTAAAATATTTATTTTCAAGAATTTTGAAAATAAATATATATCATTGCGATCTTTTACTAAAAATGAAAGCAAGGTACCTGTTATTACTACGTATACAAGCTTGTAGATACTCATAACACCATAAGACACACCAAAAGTCTCTTGCAAAAAGATGCCCATTAAAAATTCAGTAATAAAAAGAGGGATAAAAAAGATGATTATTGATATATTCATCTTGTATTTAAAAAATATATATAAAAATATACATAGCATTAATGCGCGGGAAATTTGAGAAGGAGAGGCCAATCCACCTTCTGCTATGTATCCATTTGCTAATCCATAACCATTGAACATATCTATTATTGGAAGAAATAGAAGCAACAACGTGTAAATAAATTTTTTTTCTGAAATAATAAAAACCGATACGCCACTTTTCTTTGGATTTAACTTTAAATTCATTTTGTAAGCGAATCCAGTAGAGCGAACCAACTAAATTTAATGTTTACGTTTTTAGAAATCAAATATCTATCCAACTGAGTCAGATGAACGCTACAAAGCTTAATCGTATCAGCCAGTCCTTCTTCGGATAATTCATTTGAATACCATACATACTGATCCATTTCCAACTCTTTGATTGCTGTATCAACTTCAGCGCCTGGTGTAAATGCAACCACAGGAAGTCCACAGGAAAATGATTCTAAAATTGTCTGCCCCAAAGGTTCGTATCGTGAGCACATTACAAAAATATCTGAAGATCGATAATAGTTCTCAACATCTCTGGTTGGCTTAACTATAGTAACTTTATCTTTAATTAAATTACTTTTAATCAATTCATGATAGGTATTTTTTTCAACCCCATCACCAACCATAACAAGATGAAAGCTATTTGGCATGAGCGCCATAGATTTAATCAACAAATCACAACCTTTTGCCTTAACAAATCGCCCCACAAATAAAATCAACGTTTTATCCAAAGGCAATCCTAGCTCTTTTCTAAGCGCGATGCGAACATCTTGTGAAGAAGGATTAAAGCGCTGCTTATCCACACCTGGTTTCGCTATAAAAAAATCAATTCTCTGAGAGCCTGATAGCTTTTTGCATTGCAGATACATCGTCTTACTAAAAACAAAGTTACGACAATTTCGAATAGCCAATCGTTGCCAATAAGAGTGCCACTTAATGAAAAGTTTTTCCCTCATTCTTAAAAAGATATTACCCCGCAGCGTCAATTCGATTGAAGACTGATTTGTAATAACAGATGGAATTAAGTAGCGCACATTTTTAAATCCAATAAATACAGCTATAACTGCACAAATATGAAATCTTGAGATTACTATGGTGTTTGGAAAAGACTCATACTCAACTTTTAAAATCTTATATAAATACCAACTTGATACAAATACATTTAGCCATTTTAAAAAACCAAAATTAATTGGGGCAATTGGGTAGCGAGTAACTTGAATGTTGTCAATAATTTCTGACATTCTTGATTTTGAGTATTGAGGCACTCCAATATCTCCAACTACCACCTTGACTCTATATCCTGCTTTTATCGATTCCAAAGCAAGATGACGAAGTGAATTTTCAACTCCACCAATTGAGGGCCAATAAGCATTGTTCAACAATAAAATATTTTTAGTCATCAAGTTGCCTTACATAATCTTTCTTGACATATTATTTGGCTGACAAAAAAATATCATATATAGTAAGGTCGATAGTCAACCCAAAATATCGCGAGCCATATTTTTAATTCTTGTTTTTTGGGGATACCCACTTTTAAAAAGCTTTAAAGCTCTAAAGATTCTTACAAATAATCCAGACTGGCGAAGATCAGCTCTTACTTGAGCAAATTTAATGTTCGATTGTCTTTCTTCAATCACGGCTTTAAGTTTAGGCCTTAAAGTTAAAGGTACTCTTGGCATAATTTCATGCAAACCATCTACAAAATATTGCATTTGTTGAATTTTATTTGCAAAATTTTCACTGCTTTTAGGTCTGAATGCTGACTTTATATTTTGCAAAAATACCGTCCTCTGATTAACCTTAGTCAAAGAATTTACAATAATCTGAGATTCATTATTACCATGCCTACGGTAATACTGTAAGACAGCTTTGTTAATCAACTTACCATCTATATCATCAGCAATTCCAACTAACCAATCATCATGAGATTTCAAATTAGCTGGGATAGGCATGACAATATCCAAAAACTCACGACGAATTAAACAACAACACCCCATAATGAAAGATGCATTCGATAATCCGGCAGACATAATTTGCCCATATTTAGTTAAATTAACTGATCTTAAATTCGCATCAGTCAATAATGCATCATTCATATAAATAAAATAATGTGGATTTTTTTCAGCGAATGAAATCATATGTTCGATTTTATTAGGAAACCAAACATCATCCTGATCACTTAAAAAAATTAAATCTCCGCTTGTTTTGGACAAAGCATTATTAAAGTTTTCTGAATAACCAAAATTTCTATTATTAACATGTATCTTAATTTCAAAGGGTGCAATTTTTGAGAATTCCCTAATTAATGCCACCGTATTGTCAATAGAACAGTCATCAGTAATAACTACCTCATCTGGCCGAGATGTTTGATCCATAAAGCTATTTAATTGCGCCAAAATATAATCAGCCCCATTATAAGTAGCCATAGCAATAGAAATTTTTTTCATTGCTGCATCTTATATAGATAGTCTAAAAATAATATCTGATTGGACTTAAAAAATTTCATAGGTATTTTCTTGATTTTAGGATTTTCTTGCCTGTATTACAAAGTATCTTGGCTCTAAGTATTTTGAAAGTCTACGTAATCTATATGAACTAATAGCCTCAGGCTTTAGAAATTTTTTTAAAATCTTATTAATTAATAAAATCTTTGAATATATAAAGTATCTTTGTCCAACTACATTTTCAATCTCAAAACCAAATTTCTCTAATAATTCAGCTAATTCATGGATTGTAAATTCTTGAGTATGAAATATATTTTCAGGCTTATCATGCAAAGACTTTGCATTTAAAGAAGTCATTTTTCTATTAGGCGAACTTATAAATAGCACTCCATTTTTTTTTAAAATTCTGTGATAATTTGCAATTACCTCATTATAAAAACTTACATGTTCAATAGTTTCAAATGAAATAACAACATCATAGATATCATTTTCTCCAAAATTTTGAGCATCACCTTTAAAATATTCTAAATTATTTTTTTATACTTTTTAATTGCATGGCATATTGCCTCATGAGATATATCTACACCAGTAACTTTTGAGTCAACTATATTTGAAAGTATTTCACTACCATAACCTTCACCACATGCTAAATCTAATATATTGAGACCCTTCTTTTTCTCAAGAAGTTTTAAGATATAGAAATATCTTTCTTTATGATCATTTTCGATTCTTTTTGTGGCGTTACCTGGAATCATTCTTTCGCCCGTAAACATCATAATTTTCTCCAAAGTTTATGTTTTATCAATTAAATATCTAACATAAATCAATCTAGATTACCTTTAAGAATGTTCAGCCATTCTTCTAAAATATTTATTTTTACTTAATAATTCCTGGTAAGTTCCTGTATCTGATACCTGACCGTTATTAATAAAAAATATTTGATCACATTTCTGCAGAGTTTTTAGCCGATGCGCAACCATAACTATGGTTTTTTGCCCTCTAAAAAGATGAATGGCTTCCATCATAATATGTTCAGTGACTCCATCAAGTGCGCTGGTGGCTTCATCAAATACCAATACATCTGGTTTATGGTAGAGGGCACGTGCAACACCGATACGTTGGCGCTGGCCGCCCGAGAGTTGCACACCTCGCTCTCCCACTTTGGTGTGGATACCTTGCTCTAAGCTTTGCACTAATTCGTTAAGGCATGCAAGTGTCAATACCTTATTCACTTCCTCATGATCTATTTGATCATGAGGAATCCCAAAAGCAATATTTTCGGCAATAGTACTCTCAGATAAAAAGATGCTTTGAGGTACAAAACCAATTGTATTTTGCCAAGCACGACGGTTTTGATTAGAAATTATTTCACCATCAATTTTGAATTGTCCAATTTGTGGCTGAATTAAACCCAACAAAATATCTATAAGAGTGGATTTACCTGAGCCAGATGTCCCAGCAATGCCAACAACACTATCGGCCTGGATGTTCATCGTTAACTTGTTGAGCGTAGGTTTAGACTTACCAGGATAGGTAAATATTATGTCTTGTAACTGAATATTGTTTTTTAATGGAAAACACTCTTTCATACAACTGGAAGGATGACTAGTTGCACTAGCTTTAACCTGGCTCAACATAAGGTCTTCTCGAATCGCTTCAAAGGAGGCGATATTACCTTTTACTAATGCAAGACTTGAATATATTTGCTGGAAAGCTGGTAACAACTTATATCCAGCAAATGCATAAAAAGTAAGCAGTGGCAATACTGTTGATAAATTTTGTGCCCTACTATTCAACATGTATAGAACTAACCCAATTATGGTACCAAAAGCAATGAGCTCCATAAAATACCTAGGCACCTGAGTTATTGCAGCATTACTTCCCCGTGCATGCGCAATAATTTTGCTCGTTCTTTCAAATCGATTAATATAGTTATCTTTACATCCAAGCAGCAGTATTTCTTTTATTCCACCAAAACCATCATTCATTAGCCTAAAACGGTCTATCATACTTACTGAAAAATTATGTCCATTTTTTTTCAACCTCTCTCTGAATATATTAAAAAGCAGAAAATAAGCGGTTCCAAAAATCAACAACCCCGACACTGCCACAAATGGGTTAATTAATATAATCGCTGAAAAAATAATGAGAACCAGCACTACCTTTGCATTCATTTGCATAAGTGGTTGAATAACTCGTTCGCTAATCCTATCCGCTTCTGTAGAAACTTTCTTGATTAACTCGGAACTACTCCCCCCAACATGAAAAAGCAGGTCCTGATTTATATAATATTTATACAGTCTATCTGCTATCTCAGTCCCTACTCTAGCGCTGAACAGAGACAATTGCCACATAGTGAACATAGAAATGAGCGCAGTTATTGTTAGTGTTGCAAGAACTAAAAGGCCAATAAAAAATAAAAAATCCTTATAACTAGTAGTTCCAGAAAAATTATAGAGTTGCTTAAATAATGGTTTTGACTCCATTAAATTTGGGTCTGAGACAATTGCCATAAATGGGGTAATTGAGGCAATGCCGATGAGCTCAAGAATGGCCATAATGACCACAAATAACTGTAGGATATAAAAGCGCTTTTTTTGACTGGGCGTCAGCAGTTTAAAAAGTTCTGTAATAGGTTTTAGCATAGTTTAATTTTGTGATGTATTGATTGGTTATTTTTTATTGACGCATTTGATGTTAATTAGTTTTCTTACCACCTAAAATTGTGTCTTTACTCTGAAATAGACTTAAGGCAAGCACCGAATCAATAAATCTAACTACTCCGGTAAACAATACTTTCAATCAATCACCCCCAAACAAATCTCGCGTGAAAACCCTATCTGCACAGTCTGCAATCTTGGATGTCATTCGATTGGCAATAATTAAATCCACCTTTTTTTTGAAGAAATCTAAATCATTTATAACTCGTGAGTTGCAATACTCTTCATCATGAAACGCTGGCTCATAAATAATCACCTCAATACCCTTGGCCTTAATGCGCTTCATAATTCCCTGAATACTCGAGGCACGGAAGTTATCTGAACCGGCTTTCATAATCAGACGATAAATACCAACCACCTTTGGATTTCTTCGAATAATTTCATCAGCAATAAAATCTTTACGAGTTGTATTTGATTCAACAATCGCATGAATAAGATTCTGCGGAACCTCACGATAATTAGCTAATAGTTGTTTTGTGTCTTTGGGTAAACAATAGCCCCCATAGCCAAAACTTGGATTGTTGTAGTGATTACCAATTCGAGGATCGAGACAGACACCATCAATGATCTGACGAGTATCTAAACCATGAGATGCAGCATAAGTATCCAACTCATTAAAGTAAGCTACACGCATGGCTAAGTAGGTATTGGCAAATAGCTTGATGGCTTCAGCCTCAGTACTATCAACAAAAAGAATCGGAACTTCTTGTTTAATGGCACCCTGAGCCAAAAGACCAGCAAACACTTCTGCTCGCTCTGATTTTTCTCCAACAATAATCCGGCTTGGGTGTAAGTTGTCATGAAGTGCCTTACCCTCACGCAAAAATTCTGGGCTAAAAATTAGATTATTCAACCCTAAGGATTCTTTGGTCTTAACGGTATAGCCTACTGGTACGGTTGACTTGATCACCATCACAGCACTTCGGTTTATGGCTGTAACATCTTTGATCACAGCCTCGATAGACCTGGTATCAAAATAATTAGTCTCAGGATCATAATCAGTCGGTGTTGCAATAATCACATACTGCGTGTCTTTATAGGCTTCAACCTTATCTAGAGTTGCTCTCAATTGAAGTGACTTATTAGATAAATAATCTTGTATGTCCGCATCTTCAATCGGAGATTTTTTCTGATTAATTAAATCTATTTTTTCAGGAACGACATCCAATAAAACAACTTCATTGTGTTGTGCCAATAAGATGGCATTGGATATGCCAACGTATCCGGCTCCGACTACCGCTATCTTCATGAAGCGAGCCTTTCTTGTTCGGTTTCTTTTTTTCTATTTACTTCAGCCTTCAATATCTCAATCTCATGCTTCAGCGTTTCATATTCAGCCACTTTTCTCGCCAAAAACTTTGACGTCAACTCAGCACGCTCCGCAATCCCTGTAGGCGTTAAGACATACACATACCCAAACTTATTCTTGGAGTGGATGAAGTTTTTCATCTTGACCCAACCTTTTTCCATTAGGGCCTTTAAGCAATAGTTCACACTGCCCACGCTCACCCCTAACTGCTCAGCTAATTCTCGTTGGGTGAGATCAGGATTTTCTTGAAGCAGGCGCATGACTCTCAGATAAGTCTCTTCGCGCATGGTTGTTGCAATATTTGTCACTGTGTTTTTTTCTTGATTCAAGAGATGTAATAGTTATTTTTGTTTTGGTGTAACGTTTTTAAATGACTTTGATCACTTTTCGTACTACTTTAAGAACGCTACCGCCCTACCCGTTTTCAGAGTATTAAATTACTGGGTAGTTGATAACCACCTTCATGCACCCCAAAATACTTAGGATGCTTTTTTAATCCAGTTCAGACCAAACTTCGCTTCAGTCATTTTGGTCAGTAAATTCAGAAGCAAGATGGCGCGCTTTTCACCATCGTAGGTTTTAAAGATGGCATCCATACCTCTAAAGGGTCCCTCGGTAATCGTCACCACATCGCCCTCTTTTAATTCAGGGGCGAGTTTCACAAGCTTGGCATGATCTTGCACCCAAGAGACCAAGTCTTGACTCACCTCCGCAAAACGATGCCCGAACTTCACTAACTGAGAAACACCCACGGTCGAGCGAATCGGCG
>Ga0222712_10007750_pt1 | contig 10303 bp, 11 predicted proteins | sample C33_657DmetaG_FD_165043 | JGI IMG/M metagenome (GOLD analysis project Ga0222712, IMG submission 165043) | Estuarine water microbial communities from San Francisco Bay, California, United States - C33_657D | ecosystem: Environmental > Aquatic > Marine > Unclassified | place: USA: California...
TCAGTGATAGATACTTTCATCTTTTGCCAGCCTGGTTGCGCAATGGTAAAACTCATTTTTAATATTGCTGAACTATTAGCAGTAACAGCGCATGAAGCAACAGCTCGTTGTGTTCCATTAATTTTTAATGTAACAGGAACATTATCTAAATCTTCTTCACCGCTATTATTTACACGCACCGCTAATTCAACCGTTTTGTTTAACTGCACAATCGGACTCTCAATCCAGCATGAATCGATATAAGCATTAGAAGAATTTTGTACGGGCAACTCAATAAAGTTAAGGTGGGCTAACGAATCAATTTTTATTTGATCAATATCTGCTGCTGACTTCTGAAAATCAGAAATGATAAATAATTCTTTCTCTTCATTCGCTTGAATGTTGAAAGCATCTAACTGACGCGCTACAATCTGCGACATTGTTTTAGAAACAGGAGATACTTTCACCCTGTCTACTTCATCAATAAATTCTTCTTTGGTAAGTAGTCGCTGGTGAACCGAAAGAAAATCATTCGTTAGCAATTGGAAACGCGCTGTTGATGGGTAAGCATTAGCAACTTCAATCGCTTTCTTTTTTGCTACCTCGAGCAAAGGACCGTCTTTACTAACCCCTTCCATGCTAAAAGAATTATCGACGAATACAGAAATATTTTTTTGATTCTTCAGCTTCTTCTCTGCCGTTAGAGGAATAACTGGTTTTGTAAATGCAAATACCAGGAACGCAATAGCAAGTAAACGACAAAGTAAAATCAGTAAATGCTTAAGCTTATTAAGCTTCGTAGTTTCTTCCTTTAGCTCACGAAGAAATCGCACATTGGTAAATTCGACCTTCTTGTATCTTCTGAAATTAAATAAATGAATAAGTATCGGTATCGCTAAAAAAATAAGTCCTGCAAAAAATCCGGGGGCGAGGAACTGTATTGATAGGGCTAGCATTTCAAGAGGCAAATTTAAGTAAAAGATGAATTAAAAGTATTAATTCACATTATTTCTTTTGATCTGCCTTTTTAGCACCGCTAGTATTTGGTGGAGGTGTCTTTTTCTTCTCCGCAGGCTTGGGCTGTTCAGTCTTTTTTGCGGCAGGCTTAACCTCTGTTTTAGGCTTTGCTGGTGCCGGCTTTTTTACTTCGGAAGAATCTGTTTTTACAACTACACTGGTATCCTTTACTGCTTTGAAAATGCTATCCTTTCGGATGATTGAATCATTTTTCAGGGCCTCCTGATTAATCGACTTTAGTGCATTGGCTCTTGACTCATTTGCTAATTCAGCGGAACGAATCATTGCCTGCGCAGCAGCTACAGAGTCGCGATGACGCTGTAAATCGGCTGCCTTTTCCTCTTCACTTACAGCACAAGCCGATAACAAAGAAATGATAAAACAGAAAAGTAGTAGTTGTAACTTGTTCATACCTCGAAAATATAAAAATTTGGCTTAATTGGATTTTATTTCAAAATCTTGAAAATCAAATCCAGGATTAACATGACAAGCGGCAAGGCAGAAATCATTTTCAGGCTTCACGCGCGAATAAAACCAAAGTCCTGCTTTCACTACATGCTGAAATACTTCTCCATTAGCTAAATCGGCACCCAAGCGAATGATTCGTTGATTGCCATTATCATCAATTTCAACGATTTCACAAGAAGATCCGTATTGATAAAACCATAGTTCATCACTCTTAATACGATGAGGCAAAGTTGATTGTCCGCCGAGCATCAGAAAATAAATAGCCGTCCCAAGATTTCTTTTACCATTAAACCCTTCAAAATCTCCTTCCATTTCACTTCGGTAGGTCTCCTTGTAATACCCACCTTCGGGATGTTCAATTAAGCCTAAATGATTAATAATATCTTGCGCTTTCATTCTTATTTTTTTTCAAAAATAAGATTTCCGAGGATAACAAGGAGCTATTTTAAAATAGTTCGGTTATACTGACTAAATTTGCGTCATGAATAAAGTCGGTTACCAACAATACAAAGCGCTGCTAATGAAGCTTGCATTACTATTGTTCATTTATTCATCACTCCGATTGCTGTTTTATTTGAACTATACTCAAACGGGCGGAAATAGCTTACTACTTGATTTTATTTACGGTTTGCGCTTCGACATTAGCGCTATCTGTTTATTAATGTCGCCGGTTTTACTTGTGGAAGCTGCCCCATTAAAGATTTACACTAATAAATTCTGGAGGACTATTGCCGATGGATATTTAATATTAGTAATTGGAATTAGCGCTCTTCTAAATTTAATCGATACAGCGTGGTTTGAATATACAGGCAAAAGAACTACCGCTGATTTTTTCAGTTTGATAAGCTTAGGCGACGATGTCAATAATAATCTTGGCAACTACCTACTTAACTATTGGTATTTACTTTTAGTATTAATCATTCTGATTATTGTTACCATAGTGATTATTAAAAAAATCAATCAGCGCTACAAAAAAACGAAGCAATTAGCGGAGCCTTCCATCTTACTCCGATTAATCATTTATATTTTTATTATTGGAACATCCTTTATTGGAATCAGAGGTGGATTACAAATGCGACCTATCAGTATTCAAAATGCCATCACAGGTGTTAATCCGAATGAAGTCCCTCTTATTTTAAACACTCCATTTACCATTTTAAAATCGTGGAGAGATGACCCCATTCCATCAGTAAAATATTTAGATGATCAGCAAGCAAAGGATATTTTCAATTATGAAAAAACGTATCGTGATAATGTTCCTTTTCAAAAACTAAATGTTGTTGTATTAGTAATGGAAAGCTTTTCAAAACATTTAATAGGAAGCTTTACGAATGGAGAAACCTACACTCCTTTTCTTGATTCATTAGCAAAAGAAAGTCTGATTTGTACCAATGCATTTGCCAATGGAAAACGCTCTATAGAAGGAATTCCAGCTATATTAAGTTCGATACCTCATTTAACCGATGAACCATTTATTACAGGAGCCTATAATGTGAACCGAATAAATTCATTTGCGTCGATACTTGGCAATTCGGGTTATAGCACTGCCTTCTTTCATGGCGGGCATAACGGCACGATGGGATTTGATAATTTCAGCAAGGTAGCTGGATATCAAAAATACTTTGGGAAGAATGAATACAAAGGCAAAGCAGAAGATGATGACGGACGATGGGGAATTTATGATGATTCGTTTTTGAATTTCATGAATGAAAAAGTTAGCGATATGAAAGAACCATTTCACTGCGCCTTCTTTTCACTTTCTTCTCACGACCCTTATGTAATACCTGCTAAATTCAAAAATAAATTCCCGAAAGGCAAAGAAAAATATCACGAAAGCGTACGCTATGCCGACTATGCGCTTGAATTGTTTTTCAAAAATGCCTCAACAAAAAAATGGTTTAACAATACCCTGTTTATCATCGTTGCTGATCATACGGGGCCTTCTAACGGCGACTACTATACGAATTCGGCAGGTCAATTTGCTATTCCGATTATTTATTTCTGTCCTGCGTTAAAATTAAAAGGCAATTACGAGGGCATTACGCAACAAACCGACATTTTACCTACCACTTTAAAAATGCTGCATTACTCAGGTAAGTTCAGTGCATTTGGAAATTCAATTAATGCTACAAATTCGTTTAACATGAATTACAGTAATGGCATCTGGCAACTTATCAGTGATAAAAAATTAGTGCAGTTTGATGGTGAGAAAACTACTGGTGTTTACGATTTATCGAACGATAGTTTACTAAAGAATAACTTGGTAAATAATAAAATAAAATTCAATAAAGAAGAATTGCTTTTAAAAGCCTACTTACAAGAATTCAGAAACGCAATGCTTACTAATACCATTTGTAAACCATGAACAAAGCGATCGTCATTTACAATCCTATTTCAGGAAAAGGGTTAGGACAACGAGCTGCTGATGCAATTAAAATTTCTAAGCTGAATGAGTTATTTCAATTAACGATTTGCCAAACAGAATATGGCGGACATGCGAAAGAAATTACTTCAAAAGGATTAGAAGATGGAGTTCGTTACTTCATAGCCGTTGGTGGCGATGGCACCATCAACGAAGTGGGTTCTGTTTTAAAAGGGAAAGATGCAGCATTAGGGATTATTCCTATGGGATCAGGTAATGGACTCGCCAAACATATTGGTATGAGTACCGATTACAACCAAGCCATACTTCAACTTTGCAACGCTAAAGAAAATAGTATTGACACGCTAACAATCAACAATCGATTTGCAGTTAACGTATCCGGATTTGGCTTTGATGGATATGTGGCATATCGCTTTAATCATCATGGCAAACGAGGACTTTCAACTTATACTAAAATCGGACTTACTGAGTACTTCAAATACCCGTTACAAGAATTTGAAATCTCTTTCGACAATCAGAAGAAGCAAGTAAAAAAACATATGCTAGTGATTGCTAATGCGAGTCAGTTTGGCAATGCGGCTATTATTGCTCCTACCGCAGATTTAACTGATGGAATAATTGAAATAGTGGCCGTTGAACTACCACCGGTATTAAATATTCCAGGCATTTTATATCGTTTGTTTACAGGAAAATTAAAAGACAACAAATACATTCAAACCTATAAATGCAAATCTTTTATAGCAAGATCAAACAAACCTATTCACTTGCATATTGATGGTGAATCGATGGAACCTATAAATGAAATTACTGTCAGCGTTGAACCTAAATCATTATCTATTTTAATTCCATCCAATGTTAAATAGCAATTATTGGCAAGAGCGATATGCCACGCAGCAAACAGGCTGGGATGCAGGAACGATTACGACTCCCATCAAAGAATACATCGATCAACTAACTGATAAGTCAATTAAGATATTGATTCCTGGTTGTGGCAACGCGCATGAAGCAGCCTACCTATGGCAACAAGGATTTACCAATGTGTTTTTACTGGATTATGTTGCTGAACCTTTGAATAATTTCAGCAAGCAATTTCCTGATTTCCCAAAAGACCATTTGATATTACTCGATTTTTTTAATCTGGAAGAAAAATTCGATTTAATCTTAGAACAAACCTTTTTCTGTGCTTTAGATCCTTCGTTGAGAAAATCCTACGTAGAGAAAATGCAGCGCCTCTTAAATCCAGATGGCAAATTAGTCGGGGTGTTATTTAATTGCGAATTTGAAAAACAAGGGCCACCCTTTGGAGGCACTAAAGACGAGTATTTGGCGTTATTTGATGATTATTTTGACATCAGAAAAATGGAAGAATGCTATAATTCCATTGCTCCACGAAAGGGGAATGAACTCTTCGTGGTTTTATCTCTGAAAAAATCAGTAAATAATGCTTAAATTTGCCCTGTGAAATCATTTAAAATTATCTTATTAGCACTTTTGTTTGCCTACCAAGGCGGATATGCTCAGGTATCCACTACGGATGCCTATGGAGATAGTTATTACTGCTACCAAAACGGATATTACTCTCAAGTTTTCGGATTTCAGGTTCCCGATAAATTTAATTCCCTTCTATACGATACCTTAGAAACATGGCTAGGCACACCCTATCGCTCTGCTGGCATGTCGCTAAACGGAGTTGATTGCTCAGGATTTGTTACCTGCATGTACAATGGTGTTTACGGTGTTAAGCTAAAAGGAAGAAGATGCTCCGAAATTTACAACGAAGTAGAAAAAATTAACAAATCAGAATTAAAGGAAGGCGATATTGTATTTTTCAAGATAAGACATTCAGAAGTTTCGCATGTAGGACTCTATTTAGGCAATGATAAATTCATTCACTCGAGCACATCAAACGGTGTTATCATCAGTGATCTGAAAGAAGAATACTATAAAAAATATTTCTGGGGTGGTGGCCGATTAAGAGAATTTCCAGCTATAACAGAATATCAAGAATAAGAAAATGAATCAACCTAGTTTAATACTCAACGCGGTTCAGATAAAACAACGAATCGACAGAATTGCTTATCAGATTTACGAGGATTCAAGCAATGAACAAGAGTTGATCATAGCAGGAATAAGTAATAGCGGGTATCGCTTTGCTGTGTTGTTAAACGAGGTATTGAAATCAATATGCCCTGTTCCTACACGACTCATTGAAATCAAATTGGATAAAGAAAATCCAACGAATTACCAGCTAAATCCGAATCACCAGATTGCCGAATTCAAAAACAAAACAATCATAATTGTTGATGATGTATTGAACTCTGGAAAGACGCTGATGTATAGCTTAAAGCCATTTTTAGAGGGAGATGTCAAAAAAATAAGAACTGCCTTATTGGTAAACAGAGATCATAAACGCTATCCCGTAGCTGCTGACTTTGTGGGAATCACACTAAGCACTACCCTGCAAGAACATATTCGTGTTGACCTTACTGAAGGAAGCGAAGCCGTTTACCTTGAATAATTAGCGTTAATGATTTGTTAATGGCTAATTTGTTTAATCTCAAATAATTTATTTTGCAAAAAATCTTTCAGATGTACCGGATTAAACTCAAACTGGGATTATTACTTTCTTTCATACTACTTAGTTGTTTCGGCTATGCACAAAATGCATTTCTATCTGCTACTGCTTCTAAGTCGACTGTGGGTGTAGGAGAACAATTTCAAGTAACTTTTACATTAAATTGCGATGGACAAAATTTTCGTTCGCCTGACTTAAGCAACTTTAATGTTTTAAGCGGACCAAACAAAAGTAACAATATTAGCATTGTCAATAATTCCTATACACAGTCATTATCATTCACCTTCTTTTTACAGCCTAAGTCGGAAGGTAATTTTAAAATCGGTCCAGCTTCTATTGAAGTACAAGGGAAACGTATTAATTCAAATATTGTCAATTTAACTGTTGTAAAAGGAAATCCTCAACAGGGTGGCAATCCAAATAACAGAGGACAAAATGGAAATCAATCAGAAGGAATAAGTGATAAAAATTTATTTGTAAGAGCGATAGTTAATAAGAGTTCTGTTTTTGAAGGAGAAGCATTGACAGTTACCTTTAAAATTTACACCAACATTGACGTTAATAGTTATTCTGTTTCGAAGGCGCCAGCTTTTAATGGATTCTGGAATCAAGATATTGAAATACCTAACCCACCTCCTACCAGTGTTGAAGTGATTGATGGAGTACGTTACACCACAGCCGTTATAAAGAAGGCTGTCCTTTTCCCGCAGCAATCAGGTGTTCTTACAATTGATCCGATGGAATTAGAATGTATTGCTCGAATAAGAGTAAGAAACCAGCGAATGATGGATCCTTTTGGAATGTTTAACGATCCGTTTTTTGCAGATGCCTTTGGAGGAGTTCAGCAAGTAAAATGTACTGCGAAGAGCATTCCTATAAAAATAAATGTAAAAGAATTACCAGGGACTGCACCTGCTACTTATAGTGGTGCCGTTGGTTCTTTATCGTTTGATGCAAGCTTAGATAAATCGGTAACTAAAGAAAATGAACCTGTCAACCTGAAATTTAAAATTACAGGTAATGGAAATTTGAAATTAGCTACTGCTCCTGATGTAAGCTTTCCAGAAGATTTAGAAACATATGATCCGAAAATTGGAGAGAATTACAAAGCAAGTGATGCAGGTGTTAATGGAAGTAAAACGATTGAGTATTTAATTATTCCGCGTCACGAAGGTGATTATGAAATTCCACCAGTAACATTTACTTATTTCGATTTAGTAAAACAACAATACGTATCGAAAACGGCAGGTCCATTTAAAATCAAAGTGGGTAAAGGAAGTGGATCATCATCCGCAAGCAGTTCAGGATCGAAGAGTGATGTACAAGTATTGGGAAGAGATATTCGTTACTTAAAAACCGATAAACAATTATTCCCTTCTGATGGAGGAAGATTTTTTGGATCATGGTTGTTTTATGTTTTATGTCTAGTGCCATTATTGGCTGCCGCTGGTGGCGTTTATTACAAGCGACAAACCGCATTCAACGCTGCGAATTCAGTTTTAGTGAGGAGTAAGAAAGCAACAGCCTATGCACAAAAGCGATTAGCATCTGCAGGTAAATTAATTAATGAAAACAAGAATGCTTTAGCGTTTGAAGAAATATCAAAAGCATTATGGGGTTATGCAAGTGATAAACTAACGATACCTGTATCCGAACTTTCAAAAGAAAACATCGCGGAGCAATTAAAAAGTAAGAATGTTAGTGAGCAATCCATTCAACAATTCACGAATTGTATTGCCACATGTGAGATGGCTCAATATGGCGGACTAGATGTTACGGCACAATCGAACAAACTTTATCAAGATGCTATCCAGATTATAACCGATATCGAAGGAGGAATGAAGTCATGAGAAATTATTTTTTAATACTACTATGCATCCTTTTATCATGCTTTGCTGTTTCAGCTGCAAATAATCCTACTGCAGAACAACAGTATGAAAAAGCAAGTAAGCTTTACAAATCGGGTAATTATGCGGAGGCGAGCATGCAATATCAAAACCTGGTAAATGACGGGAAGAAAAGTACAGCATTGTTTTTCAATCTTGGTAATTGCTATTACAAAACAGGCGATTATGCAAAAGCGATTTTAAATTATGAACGAGCTAAAAAGATTGCTCCTGCTGATGAAGACATTGAGTATAATTTAAAACTGGCAAATGCGAAAGCATCTGATAAAATTGATCCTATTCCGCAATTATTTTACGAAAAATGGTGGAGTATTTTTATTACCACCTTCTCTCCTACTGAATGGTCGGCATTTGCAATTATAACGCTATGGATAGCCGCAGGAATATTTTTAATCTATTTGTTTGCTAAAACAGTAGAGAAGAAAAAGAAAAGTTTTTATGCTGCAACAATTATTTTCGGATTATCACTTTGCTTGTTTATCGTTGCAAGATCAGCGAATCGATTAATTTACAACTATAGCTTTGCTATTATAATGGATAGCAGCGCTTATGCTAAAAGTGCTCCTGATGCAAAGGGAACCAATTTATTTTTGTTGCACAATGGCACCAAGGTAGAAATCGTGGAAGAGCAAGAAGGCTGGAAGAAAATCAAAATTGCCAATGGCAATACCGGCTGGATGTCGAACGAAGCATTGGAGAATATTTAAGGATGAAGAAAGTCCTTTTATTATCCGATACGCATGGCTACCTAGATGATGCTATTCTATCGCACGTTGCTAATGCGGATGAAGTATGGCATGCAGGTGATATCGGCACAATTGAATTAACTGATCGCATTGCTAAATTAAAACCGTTAAGGGCTGTTTATGGCAATATCGACGGACATGTATTACGTTCGGCTTTTCCGTTGGATTTGTTTTTTACTTGTGAAGGATTAAAAGTTTTTATCACGCATATTGGCGGATATCCTACCCGTTATTCCAAGGGCATTAAAGAAAAACTGATTATGAACAGACCTGATTTATTTATCTGCGGACATAGCCATATTTTAAAAGTTGTCCGTGATCAGCAATTAGGGATTTTACATATGAATCCGGGTGCAGCAGGCGTACATGGATTTCATAAAATGAGGACCATGATACGCTTTGAAATAAACGCAGGTAAAATGCAGAATGCAGAAGTGATTGAACTCGGATTAAGAGGCTCCTTAGCGTAAACGATCAGCTGAACGGACTAGCTCATCATCTTTTTTAATTCCACGAAGTGCAAGCACGATAAACAGCGGAACAAGCACTACAATTGCCGTGAAAGGATAAAGTTTAAACTGATACCCTGCTCCTGATAATACACGAAGCGTATTTATACCTGATAGGAAAAATCCTACCCATGCTAGTGAGCATAACAACATGATTTTACAAATCGTCATTTGCTTTTTTCTTGATTTATACATCCAGGCTGTGATTAAGGACAAGAATCCAACAAATAATAGAATCAAACCAAGATATGGGGCATTAGAGATTACTGTTTCCTGAGCTTTATCGGTACCAGTAATTTTCCAGACCGTAGCTGTATAAGAAATGGTGCTTTTAGCCGTTTCTCCAGGGGTTAACTCGTACAATTTCACAGAGGCAACCGTGAAGCAAATAGCAGCAATAATGGCAAGATATAAGGTTTGAATGCGTTGTATCATGGGGGCTAAATTATCTAAAAATCAATAAATGCCCTACATAGTGAATATAGCCTTGTTAATAAAATATGGAGATTTTGAATAGAAGTCTTGACATTATATGTTAAAAAGCCGTATTATTGTAAGGTAATTGCCTGTCTGGCGATTTTTGTTCTGCTTAATCTTCGAATTGTCGAAGAAATCACAACTCCCAACTTATCTCATTTAAAAATTGTAACGCTCAAGAGCGTATATGTTTTTACAAACCTTTAAAGAAATATTATGTTTGACATCATTCAGTTGAATGA
>Ga0222712_10007751_pt1 | contig 10302 bp, 11 predicted proteins | sample C33_657DmetaG_FD_165043 | JGI IMG/M metagenome (GOLD analysis project Ga0222712, IMG submission 165043) | Estuarine water microbial communities from San Francisco Bay, California, United States - C33_657D | ecosystem: Environmental > Aquatic > Marine > Unclassified | place: USA: California...
GGGCTCGAGGCGGCGTTCGTGTTTCCGCTCGCGTCGTTCTTGGCGGCGGGAATCATCGCAGGGGTAGTGGTGAAAAAGTCTAAGAGGCTACGAGCCGAGAACGCCAGCGCATACCCACCAACCGGGCCAATCTCTTCAATCGACGCCTGATTCCGGCCGCGCCAAAACCTCAGCGCGACGGCGGGTCGCCTAGCGGTAGTTGGTGAATTGAACGTCGATTGGCAGGTCGCTCGACTTGAGCAGCGCAATCACGTCTTGTAGGTCGTCGCGGCTCTTGCTGCTCACGCGCAGCTCGTCGCCCTGAATCTGCGACTTGATGCTCTTCGGGCCCTCTTCGCGAATGATCTTGCTTATCTTTTTCGCGTTTTCTTGGTCGATGCCATTTTTGAGGGTGGCCTCGATGCGGTACTCCTTGCCCGAGGCAAACGGAGTGCCAGCATCCAAGCTCTTTAGTGAAATGCCGCGCTTGACCAGCTTCGACTGAAACACATCGAGCACCGCCTTGACGCGCTCTTCGCTGCTGGCCTTCATGAGTAGCTTTTCGCCAGACCAGTCGATCTCGGCGCCTACGCCCTTGAAGTCGTAGCGCTGCTCGATCTCTTTTTGTGCTTGGTGGAGGGCGTTGTCGGCCTCCATCTTGTCGACCTTAGAAACGATGTCAAATGAGGAATCAGCCATAGGTGAAAGTTTATCGCTTGGCAAACTTGGCGGTGCTGGCGCGAACCACCAACTTCACCGGCCACTCTTTCTTGTCTTCGACATTGTCATGGTCTTCGGGGTTTGGCATCGAGAGGATGTCTAGCAAGGTGTTGACCGCTGCACGACCCTGATCGGCTGGCTTCTGGGCGATGGTGCTGAGGCCATAGAACTCGCTGAGGCTGTGGTCATCGATGCCGACCACCGACAGGTCTTTCGGCACTTCGAGACCTAAGTCTTTGGCGGCCATGATTGCACCGAAGGCCATCTCATCTGACGCGCAGAACACCGCACTCGGTGCATCGCGCACGTCGGTGAACAGTTGCTTGGCAACCACGTATGCCCCAGGAATCGTGAAGTCGCATTCGGCGACCCAGTTTTCGTTGATTTTGAGGCCCGCCTTTTTCATAGCCTCGGCATAGCCGTAGTAGCGAAGGCTCGGCTGCCCGAATTCCTCGTCGGCGTTCGGCAAGCCGCGAATCATTCCGATGCGGGTGTGGCCGAGCGAGAGCAAGTGCTCGGTGGCCAGTTTGCCCGCGGCAACGTCATCCATGGTGATTGAACGAGCACCCTTGATCGGCCCACCGATTCCCACGATTGGTTTGTGCATGCGGTTGAGGTTTGCCAACTCTGATTCGGTTGGGTTCACTGCGATTGCCAGCACGCCGTCAACGCGCTTGCGCAGCAGCAGTTCGTCGAAAATCTTTTTGCGCTGCTTCTCACCACCGCTCAGGTTATAAAGGGTGAGGTCGTAGCCGTGATCGATGAGTTCGGTTTCGATCGCCTCGAGAATCACCGAGAAGAACCAGCGGTCAATGTAAGGCAACACTACGCCGATGTTTTGGGTGCGACCGGTGGCCAGGGTTGCGGCCGATGAAGATGCAACATAGCCGAGTTCGCGGGCAGCATCCTCGACTTTCGCCTGAGCCTTGGCGCTCACGTGGTCTTTGCCGCGCAGGGCGCGAGAGACGGTGGCCGTAGAAACACCGGCTAGGGCTGCAACTTCTTCAATGCCGACCATGTAAAAAACCTGTAAATTTCTCTAGCGTTTCAGTTTTTACAAATCTACTTGCAGAATCGGATGCTCACAACCGCCGGTTAGCGCTCAGGCACAAGTTCTTGTATCCTTTACTAGTTCGCTTAGCTTGCAAAAGTTTGCGGCAAGGCTAGTTACCCAAGCGGCCAAAGGGATCTGACTGTAAATCAGCCGGCTCAGCCTTCGGGGGTTCGAATCCCTCACTAGCCACGAAACCCCAGCCCTCCACGGCTGGGGTTTTTTCTTTGCAAAAATCAGGTTGCTAGCGTCAGCCCTGCTTGGGGAGTAGCAGAGCAAGATCTTCACGGATGCTCAATTTGAGTTGCTCGAAATCACTTTCTTGGTTCAGCCACTGTACGGCTCGCCCCTCAACTATTGCCATTGCGGTCCCGGCAAAAGGCTCAAAGCCCCAGATTGAAAACTGTCGTTTCACGGTTTCAAAGAGATGGCTCTGATCTTGGGCGACCATCGGCTGAAGACCCTCGATGTTGCGAGCCTCAAGAAGTCGCTCGTACAACACGGCCAAGCGGTGTCTGTTTTGAAAATCCGTCGGCACAAACAACTCGATTAGGTAGTCGCCAACCTGCTCATGATTTGGAGTTGCAACCACGTTGATTCGAGAACGCCTCTCGATCTCGGCCTCAAGAATGTTTCGCATCACCTCGTTGATGAGTTCTGGTTTGTCTTTGAAGTGATAGGTCGTGCTTCCAAGTGGAACCCCCGCCATATTCGCCACCGAACGGTGAGTAATGGCGCTAAAGCTGTGGGCGATCAGAATCTCTTCTGCAGCGCGCAAGATTTTCTCGCGGGTAGTAACCGTTTTGTCGGTTGTGCTCAACTGTGGCTCGCGCCTGTCAGGTTGAGCAAAATGACGCCGGCGATGATTAGGCCGATGGCAAAAATTCGACTGAGCGACCAAGGGTCATTGAAAAACAACATGCCCAGCATCGCGGTTCCAGCAGCGCCGATACCCGTCCAGATGGCATAAGCGGTGCCGATAGGAAGTGTTTTAAGTGACCAGCTAAGAAGGAAGAAGCTAACACCGGCACACACCAAGAAGCCGATAGAAGGAAGTAGGCGGGTGAACCCATTCGAAAACTTCAAAAAGGTGGCAAAACCGATTTCAAACACCCCAGCGAGGATTACAGCTAGATATGCCATTACGAACTCCTAAAGACTTGTACATGTGTACAATAATCTTATCCCACAAAGACCAGAAAGTTTTTCAATGACCATGAATGCGACAGAGGCCCCGGCAGATAATGCCACTTTCGAGGGGTGGAAAAAGCGCGTATCCGTGTTTCTGGTCGGTCAGACCATTACGACTCTCGGTTCGGCTCTAGTTCAGTACGCCATCATGTGGCACCTGACCCTCACCACTAAGTCGGGGCTGATTTTGGCCCTGGCGGCAGTTTTCGGATTCTTGCCACAGGCAATCGTCTCGGTCTTCGCCGGTGTCTGGGCCGACCGCGTCAATCGCAAAATTATGATCATCATCTCGGACTCGGCTATCGCGCTCGCGACCTTAGGCCTCGCCTTTTTGATGCTCTCGGGCGTCAATGACCTCTGGCTGATTTTCTTGGTGATGGCGGTTCGCTCTGTTGGTGCCGGTGTTCAAATGCCAGCCATCTCGGCGCTGCTGCCGCAGATCGTGCCGACCGACAAGTTGATGCGAGTAAACGGCATCAACAGCAGCGTGCAATCTTCACTCACCTTGATCGCGCCACTAGCCGCAGCCGCAATCTACGCAAACATGTCGCTGGTTGGCATTTTGTTTATCGACTTCGTAACCGCGGTCATAGGGCTTTCGCTGCTTGCCACCGTTTCCGTGCCGACGTTGGCTCGAGCATCCAGCGCTGACAAGCCTTCGTACTTCGCCGACCTCAAAGAGGGAATCAGCTACACCTTCACCCACGAGCTGGTTCGTTGGGTCATGGTCGTTTTTGGCGTGGTCTTCTTGCTGATCGTGGCTCCGTCAAACCTCTCGCCACTGATGCTGGTTCGAAACTGGGGTAGCGATGTCTGGCTGCTCACCGTGCTCGAACTCTCGTTCGGTATCGGCATGGTGATCGGCGGTGGTTTGATGGCGCTGTTCGCCAACAAGCTGGATCGAATCACAACAATCATTGCGACATCCGTGGCATTCGGCATCTTGGCCGTCGTCATGGGATTCTCAACCAACCTGATTTTGTTCTTCAGCCTGTTCTTCTTTATCGGCGTGATCGTGCCGGCATTCTCGACATCGGCCATGACCCTGCTTCAAGAAACTGTCGAGCCAGAGCGCCAGGGTCGCGTGTTCGGCTTCGTCGGAATCGTGATGGCCGTGGCAATGCCACTAGGTATGGCGGTCTTGGGGCCGCTAGCCGACGTGGTTTCGGTTGAATCGATTCTTATCGGCACGGGTACAACCACTGTGGTGATTGCTGCCTTTGCCGCTCTATCGCCTTCTGGCAAACGCGCTTGGGCTGCGGCCCACGCCTCAACCGGGCCTAGCGCTGAGTCGAACTAGTTTTTAAACCACTCGGCTGAGCGGTAAATGAACTTATTGGTTTTGGTTGCTTGAATCCGGCTGGCTCTGCTATAGTGCGATTGAGTCGGGGTGACTAGTAAAACATATTGGGGGTTCAAATGAAATTATTTAGATTTGCTACATCTGTTTTGCTAGCTCTCGGGCTAGCGGTGAGCTCCAGCCTGAGCGCTAGTGCCGCGGCCAACGTAACAGTGTGCGAAGAGGCGTCGTACTACTGCGTGAATACTGGTGTGTCTGGCGTCACTGGGTATTCAGGTTCGGACGGGTCTAGCTCCTACAACTACGACAAAGATAGCCAGGGCAACCCCATCCCACACAATTGCACGTCTTATGTGGCGTATCGGTTTTTTAAAGTTATGGGCTACGCAGACTTGAAATATGGGCAGCTCGGTGACGCGAGCCAGTGGGACACGACCGCAATCACGAAAATTCCGGGGGCTGTTTTATACCCGCAGCCTTACAAGGGGGACATCGCTCAGTGGAATTACGGGCACGTCGCATGGATTGACTACGTCAAATACACTGCCGCCGGCAACGTTGATTACATAGTTGTGTCGGAAGATACCTTCAACCTCGGTGTAACGCGTCAGAGAAGACTGTACAAATCCAACTTATCGGCATGGCCTGACAACTTTATCGGACTGCCAATCTACGGTGGCGGTGGAGGTGGGCACATGGTCGCGATGAGCATGCCGGTGCTGCCATGAGGTTGATTGCATCGGTTTCGGTTGGTCTCGTAATGGCAACGCTGCTCGCAGCTCCTGCTCTGGCATCAAGCGACAGTGCGGTGAGCGTTATCGGTGAGCAAAATTGGTCAACAGTGCCTACCTTGCCAAACAAGCTGGAGTGGAGTCAAGAGGCTCACGATAACGCTCGTCAAGCCATAGATGCGCAAGTCAAAATTCTTGAGGGCACTCTAGAAGATTTTAGAGATGCTCGCGCGACAGCGGTTGTTGTGAAGAGAACCATTCCTGAACGAACAAGGTTTTGGAAGCAGACTACAAAAAACGCGTTCAAGAGCATGAATATTCTTGGTTTGGATTCCAAGGGTATCCAAGTCACCAGCTCGGGGTACCTGCCTTTGAACAATGTTTTTTTTGCCAGCACTCTGATTCGGCTTGCCTCTGACACCTGCTCATTGCGTGCTTTTGATCTGTGGGATTGGTCTACCTGGTTTGAAACTCGCTGCGAAATAGTTGAACCTACTACACAACAACTACTCGACGCGCACTACAAGGATTTGGTGGGTCAGGGCGTGGGTGACCGCCGTGAGATCTTGGCTTGGGAACGAACAAAACTCACTTACGTTCTTGAGAACAGGTTCGCATACCGGATTGTTGGCAACAAACTTATTTGCCCCCAGCTCAAAGGACTGAGTGCCGGTACCGATCGGGTCTGGCTGACCAACTTTGACTATGTGTGGGACTACAAGATCTCTATTGACCGGGCCCACTGGTCGGCAAAAGTCGAATACCTTGGTCCTAGACCCAAAATGTTCGCAAAGAACTTTGAAGGCGACTTGATGGATTACTTGGACACACCTAACACTGACTCTTAGTTGAACCACTCGGTTGGCGAACCGAGAGCAAGCAAGAAGCTGAACACCGCGGTTAGCGCTACCAGCAGCGTGAGAATCAAGACGAGCGGGCGAGCGATGAACCAGCGAAAAAGTCGGTCGAACCAGTGCGCATCACGCGGGTCGGTGCCAGCGCTCACGCGCCAAGGTCCATCGAGCGAAGCATCCTTGTTCAATTTGATTTCAAACGGGATGGTCGCAAACGGCACGATCGCAAGGGCAACGGCCAGCATGGTCTTACCAAGCGCCCAGCGCTGGTTGACGGCCACGAGGGCGGCGGTAACCGCGTAGCCCAAGAACACCGCACCGTGCACGCCACCGGCGGCTGTGACCACGAGCGGGTCGACACCTAGTCCGCGGGCGACGAGCGCACCGATCAGCAGAGTCCAGGTGACCGCCTCGGCTCGTGCGAAGGTGTTGAAGAGTTTCTTGGGGGTCATGCGAGCCTTTCGAGCGAATCGTTTCGGTTACATTTTCGCAGGTTCGCGCCCCGCACCTGACCCGCCCCGCTAGGTTGTAGAGGTGAGCGAAATCGATGCGGCACCCACAGCGCCCCGCGAAAAGAACGTGGCCAAGGGTCTTGGTCTCGGTCTCACCGCCTATTTCATCTGGGGCTCGTTTCCGCTAATCATCGCCGGCCTCGCCACCTTCGCCAACCCGTGGGAAATCGTCGTCTGGCGCATCGTCTTTGGCTTCGCCACCGCCGTGCTGCTCATCTCGGTCACTCGTTCGTGGCGATCGCTCGCCGCCGTGTTCAAAAACAAGCGGATGCTCGGCTGGATCGCCCTCTGCTCGTTCTTCATCATGATCAACTGGCAGGTTTATGTGATCGGCATCTCGGCCGGTCGAGTGGTCGAAACCTCGCTCGGCTATTTCATCAATCCGCTGGTGACGGTGCTGCTTGCCGTGGTGTTCTTGCGCGAAAAGCTCAACGCCATTCAGTGGTCAGCCGTCGGCCTCGGCGCAGTCGCCGTAACCGTTCTCACCATCGACTACGGCCACCTGCCCTGGATCGCCCTCACCCTGGCCGGCTCGTTCGGCATCTACGGTCTAGCCAAAAACAAACTCGGCGGCAAGGTTAGCGCGCTCAACTCTTATGCCATCGAATCGGGCGCACTGATGCCGGTCGCCATCATCCAAGGCGCGATCGTTGCCAGCCTGGCGCCAGGGCTTCAAATCGCAGAACACGGCTGGCAGGGCGTGGCCGGTTTGGCCTTCTTCGGCATCATGACTGCGGTTCCGCTGATTTTGTTCGGCACCGCGGCCGAAAACCTACCGCTGAGCTGGGTTGGTTTTATGCAGTTCATGACGCCGAGCATCCAGTTTGTTCTTGCACTAACGGTGTTTCAAGAGCAGATGCCGCCAGCTCGCTGGGTCGGGTTCATTCTTGTCTGGGTTGCTTTGCTGACCCTCACCACGGATGCTCTGCGCCGCAATCGCGCAAACCGCCGCCTGCGCACCCAGGGTTGACCCTCGGCGGCAGTGTTTTGCCGCATAAGGTTCCGTTACCAAACCTTTTCCCAGTCGAAACACGATTGTTACGTCACAACTGGTTTTCGACTTGCGCTGTTTACTAGGCTGAACGCAAGCGTGTCAGACCCCTGACGCGTGCGTTTGCCAACGACGGTTGGCGAACAACCATTGAAACGGAGAAACAATGAATTCAAAGCTCAAGAGAGGTTTTGCCGCACTTGCAGTTACTGCATCTAGCGCCATGATTCTTTCGTCGTGTGCTGCACCTTCATTCGATGCAGCTAACTGCACCGATGCAGCACTAAGCGTAGGAAGCCTACTTCCAACCACCGGTAACCTCGCGTTCCTCGGTGCCCCAGAAATCGCTGGTGTTGACCTCGCAGTTAAAGAGATCAACGAAGCCGGCGGTGTAGCTGGTAAGTGTGTATCGGTCTCGCACAAAGACTCAGGTGACACCACCACCGACATCGCAACTCAGTCGGCAACTGCTCTTATCAACGACGGCGTTGACGCCATCGTCGGTGCAGCATCGTCGGGTGTATCGCTAAGCGTTATCGACCAGATCACCGGTGCCGGTGTTCTACAGATCTCGCCTGCTAACACCGCTCCTGACCTAAGCACCTACGCAGATGGTGGACTGTACTTCCGTACCGCTCCTTCTGACGTGCTACAGGGCCGTGTACTAGGTAACTTGATTGTTGGAGACGGTGCAAGCAACGTTGCATTCCTAACCCTTCAGGACCCATACGGTACCGGTCTATTCGAGAACGCCAAGATTGCCGTTGAGGCTGCTGGTGGAACCGTGGTTGCTAACGAAGAGTTCGCACCTGGAACCAAGAACTTCTCGAGCCAGATCGACAAGGTTCTAGCTGCAAAGCCAGACGCCATTGCCGTTATCTCGTTTGATGAGGTCAAGTCGATTCTTCCTGAGCTAGTCAAGGTAAAGGGTTGGGACCCAACCAAGCTTTACCTAGTTGACGGAAACACCGGAAACTTCGATGCTGACTTCACTGACTTCAACATCGCCGGTGCACAGGGAACCATTCCTGGTGTTATCGCTTCGGACGACTTCAAGACTCGCCTAGCTGCTGTAAACGCCGAACTAACCGTTTGGGCTTACGCTGCTGAGTCTTACGACGCCACCATGCTTGTTGCTTTGGCTGCTGCCACTGCTGCAAAGGCTGGCGAAGAAGTCACCGGTGCAAACATCTCGAAGTACATGGCTGCTGTTTCGTCAGGTGGCGAGAAGGTTGACTTCTCACAGCCAGGCGCATTCAAGAAGGCTATGGACTTGATCAACGCTGGTACTGACATCGACTTCGAAGGTGTCTCTGGCCCGATCTCGTTCGACGCCAACGGTGACCCAACCGAAGCCTACGTAGGTATCTACCTGTACGACGACAAGAACATCAACACTGGTGTTGACGTCGAGTACGGCAAGTTGGACTAGTTCTAACTAAGTACCTCAAGTAGCACGAAACCCCCGGGCCGAAAGGCTCGGGGGTTTTGCTTTAACTTGAGTTGGCGTTAGACGTTACGAAACGGTTCGAAAGCGGATGGTCGCCGCGATGTTTAGAGGTCGGCTAGGTTGCCCAGGTAGAGCTCGATCATCTTCGGGTCGTTTAGCAGGTCTCGGCCGGTGCCGGTGTGTGCATCCTTGCCCTGATCAAGCACGTAGGCCCGGTCACAGATTTGTAGGCAGCGACGGGCGTTCTGCTCAACCATGATCACGGTTACGCCGGCCTGGTTGACTTCTTTGACTCGCAAGAAGGCTTCGTCTTGGCGAACCGGCGATAGACCGGCCGATGGCTCGTCGAGCAGCAGAACCGATGGGTTCACCATCAGTGCGCGACCCATTGCCACCATCTGACGCTCACCGCCCGAGAGCGAACCCGCACGCTGTGCGCGTCGCTTGACTAGGTCGGGGAACAGCTCGCCAACAAACTCAAAGCGCTCTTTGAAGGTCTTTGGGTTCTGAAAAACACCCATCTCGAGGTTTTCTTCGATGGTGAGGCTTGGGAACACGTTGTTGGTCTGAGGAACGAAGGCTACGCCCTTAGAAACGAGCTTGTTTGCCTTGAGCCCGGTGATTTCTTCGCCCTGCAGAAAAACCTGCCCCGAGCGAATGTTTACCTGACCAAAGATGGCCTTCAACAGGGTCGATTTGCCGGCACCGTTAGGGCCGATGATGCCAATGAGTTCGCCCTGACGAGCAACCAAAGAGCAGTCGTTCAGAATGTTTACGCCCGGCAGATAACCGGCAACCAGGTTTTTGGCTTCGACTACTACGTCGTTCATGCGTTGTCTTTCTTCGTGCTGGTTGCGCCCAGATCTGAGTCGTGGTGAGCGCCAAGGTAGGCGTCGATAACGGCAGGGTTTTTCATAACCTCGGCCGGTGGGCCTTCGGCAACAATCTTTCCTTCGGCCATAACAATGACCCAGTCACTGATGTGGCGAACCATGTGCATGTCGTGCTCAACGAACAGCACGGTCATCCCCTCGGCTTTTAGGCCTTTGATGTGGTCGAGCAGCGACTGAGTAAGGGCGGGGTTCACACCGGCCATCGGCTCGTCGAGCATCACCAAGGTTGGCTTGGTCATTAGCGCGCGAGCCATTTCGAGCAACTTGCGCTGACCACCCGAGAGGCTGGCAGCAAAGTCTTCGCTCTTGTCAACCAACTTGAAGCGGGTGAGCAATTCGGTTGCAATATCGGTGACCTGGTTCTCTTGCTTGCGCCAGATCCAGCGGAACATGGCGGCTAGCGGATTCTCACCAGTCTGGTTCTGGTAGCCCAGACGCATGTTCTCCATCACGGTGAGCAGCGACAGCGCTTTGGTCAGCTGGAAGGTGCGCACCATACCCATGCGAGCCACCTTGTAAGACGCAACGCCGGCAAGGTTCTTACCGTCGAAGATCCAGGTTCCGGTGTTTGGCTTGTCGAAACCGGTTAACAGGTTGAAGAAGGTGGTCTTACCGGCACCGTTAGGGCCG
>Ga0222712_10007752_pt1 | contig 10301 bp, 28 predicted proteins | sample C33_657DmetaG_FD_165043 | JGI IMG/M metagenome (GOLD analysis project Ga0222712, IMG submission 165043) | Estuarine water microbial communities from San Francisco Bay, California, United States - C33_657D | ecosystem: Environmental > Aquatic > Marine > Unclassified | place: USA: California...
TGCAAGATTGTATATTATAGTCTATACTATTGGTATGGAAAACACTACTTACCAAGTTATCGTCAAGCGTGGAAATGTCTCTTATGGCAAATTTTTCAAGGCATTGTCTGATGCTAAATCCTACTTCTATGATGAGTTCGCTGGCGGTACTTGTACTATCTACAGAATTCAAAACAATAAATCTCAAGTAGTAGCTGGCTACTCACACTAAATGAAGGGGATTTATTCTCCTTTATTTTCTTGACAAGTATATAAAGAATGATATAATTAAGACATGAATAAAGATACAAAAGTAGAACTAGAGTTTTCCACCAATCGTTTCTGGGAACTCTCCATGTCCAACCTTGGTTATACCGAAGGTATGACAGAAGAAGAATTCAATGCAAAGATTGCAGACTTCATCAACTCTGACGACTTTGAAACCAGGTACATATCTGAAACCAATGAACTGAAAGTCTACGCAGAGTAGACTTATCATATCTCTTGACGAAAGTCAAGAGATATTTATTTAATTTATTTTTTGTTGTTTATCTTTAGGCACGGTATTTACCGTGCCTATAAAATTTTGTCAAATTTATTTTTACTACCACAGTCCAGACCCGTTGTCAAGAAAATAATTGTTTTTATTTAATAACTAAATAAGTATTGCAATGTGCTATAACTTGCTGTAATATGTAGTCATGGAAAACACTACTATGCAACTTTGGGAAATCCAAGGCTTTGAATCGTCATCTGTTAGAACCCTTTTCGTAGGTAAGACCGCTAACGGTCAGGATTGTATTGGATGCGCTTGGGACGCATACACAACCTACATCTTTGCTTATGAAGGCATCATTGACACTTTCATGTACTATATGGAACGGTACAATTCTGTTGGCAAGGCTATGGCATTCACCAAGTTGAAGGATGGTATGGAGGATGGTTTCTACATCAAACCTTATACCACTGGTATGAAACAGCAGGTGCACAACCAACTCTATCGTATGAGCCGATATGAGATGAAAAGTGCTATGACCGCTAACATCGTGGTACACCAAGACCTGTGGAATGAGACACCTGAGTTTGCTGTCAAGTGCTTGGTGAACGATGAGGTCCTGTCAGGTGAAACAAGTTACTTTGTAACCTGTATGACTAATAGGGTGACAGCATAGCCCTTACCATATTCCTTGACTTCTGTCAAGGAATATTTTTATTTAATTTATTTTTTTTGCACTTTAAACTTAGGCATGGTATTACCATGCCTATAAAATTTTATCAAAATAAATATATCCCTTGACATTTGTCAAGGGATATGATAGTGATTAGCCTCTTGAAACAACAACTATAATGCTGTGATATTCTTCGTTATATCCTGTAGTAGTACACTTAACACCTAAACGCTTAGAAATTTCTGCTACGATGTTTTCTACTGTAATATCTTCAGAGCAGAAAAAACCAGCAGTGTAAGTGCCAAAAAGAGCTGAGCCATGGTCAACGATTACTGTAGTGTCTTTGTTCATGTCAATATAATACACTATATATATCTTCTGTGCAAGATATTTTTTTATTGACAGATATAAACAATATGATATAATTATCTTGTAAGCAAGGTACATCATGCAAAAACCAAAATACTGGGTTTATAATCCAAAAAACAATTCGTGCAGGGAAATATTTTACAATAAAGATTATTTTATAGTGTTGTTCGGTAAAGAAATCTTTGCTGATGGTGTGTTTCCTTCAAGTGATGGTGAGTCATATTTAATAAAATATTCCTATAGTGATATAAAAGGTGAATGGGATTTTTATGTTTATGAATGGAAAACTGACCAAGAAGAAAGAAATTTGATTTGGAATCCAAAAAAAATCTTGATTGGTTTTGTCAAGGATGTAGAAATCCCAAAAAGAATTAAAAATAAAATCCTGTCTAAATTCAATTAGATGGGATTTTTTGAGTTTTACTATTAGGGATGGTATATACCATCCCTAAAAAATTTTGTCAAATTTTTTATTTATTACCATAGATATTTCAGTTTGTCAAGAAAATAATATTGTGCAATTAATAACTAAATAGGTATTGCAATGTGTTATATATTGATGTAATATATAGGCATGGAAAACACTATGCACCTCTGGAAAATCAAGAATTTCCAATCATCGTCGGTCAAGTCTTTGTTTGTAGGACGCACAGCCAACGGTCAGGATTGTATTGCCTGTGCTTGGAATTCAAGTGAACTGTATGTCTTTGCATATGAAGGCATTGTTGATACTTTCCTTTGGGCATTAGAAACCTTCAAGTCTGTCGGACAGGCAATGGCATATGCTAAACTGCGGAATGACTTTGAAGACCGACGCTATGGTGTTCCATACAGTGTAACAATGGAACAGCGTACCCATAATCAACTCTATATGTTCCAACTAGAATACCTTCACATTTATGAAGATACACTTAAGATTCATTCTAACTTGTGCGATGATACGCCAGAAAACGCAATCAAGAACCTAATCTCAAGAGGTGACATTGAAGCAGAAAACAGTAAACTGGTTAACGTTCTGCGCAATCGGGAAGTGTGTGCATAACTCCTACCATATCCCTTGACATTTGTCAAGGGATTTTTATTTAATTTATTTTTTTGCACTTTATACTTAGGGATGGTACATACCATCCCTAAAATTTTTTATCAAATATTTATTTTTTCTTGACATCTATATACTATATGATATATTAGTGTTATGGAAATCAAAACTACAAGATATGGTCTCTGCTTGGTCGAGTTGGGCACACACATGAACAATGGCAACCTTTATGTAAGCCTTGTGCATGAATGTGGTGAACCTATTGCTGATATTTCAAAAAATATCATTCCACTTATTGCCAAAGATGAGTTTTGTGCTAATATTTTCAATATTAGTCCAGCACTTTGGAATGATATCATGGCATCTGGTTACTTTGAATCAACAGGTGAAAATGTTGCGTCTGGGTATTGTGACTACCCAATCTACAAGCTGGTCAAACAAGTAGCATAATCATATAAAAGATAAATCTCAAGTTTTTTGGGATTTATCTTTTAGGCATGGTAATACCATGCCTAAAAATTTTTATCAAATATTTTTATTTATTTGACAGGTATATACAATATGATATACTGATGCTGTAAGGGAGTTAGGGAAATGGATTACACAACCTTCGTCGGTCAGACTGATAATGCAAAGACAATCTTTGTCGCAGGTGTTTTTTCTGCACTTACTGTAGAAACTGCAAGCGACAAGTTGAAGATTGAATGGATTGAAAAAGAACTTAAGCAACTACATGACGAGTTGCAGAAGATTAACAAAGCGTATGATGATGCTCTTGAAGCAGAAGGACTTTTAGACCCGTTTGAAGGCTTGGAGGTAAAGTAATGGCAGTAGAAGTGGTTGGTTATTGGAACTCGTCTTATATCTTTGATGCTATTGACTTGGAAGCAGAAGACCAAGAACAGTTTATGGAACAGTTTACCACGGGCGATGATAAAACAGACTTGACATTGGTATCTAGCCCTAAGTTCATGAGAATGCTTTCCGAGTTTCTTAATGGGCTTGAAAACAAAGACCCGCTTGAAGAGTTTCAATATGTTAAACATTGGTATCCTGAAGCCAAGTATGTAAACATTGAAGGCTAGCTACCACATCCCTTGACAAGAGTCAAGGGATATTTTTTTGCTTTTTATCATTAGGTTTGGTAGACACCAAACCTAAAAAATTTTATCAAATTTATTTTTTTATTTGACACCTTATAATCAATGTGTTATACTTCTCTTGTAAGGAAAAAGGTATGGAAACAAAAACAGTAATGTTGCGTGGTATTGTCATGGTGAACTTTGAACTGGAAATCACCCCTGAACAGTTTGCTGAAGTGTGCAAGGAAAATGATTTAAACCCAGACAATGTAGAAAATTTTACATTTGATAACTGGCTTGCAATTCGTGATTCTTTGGGTAGCATTGTAAGCGACAGCGAGAACGACTTGGACTATCCTAGTATCTATGACCATAATACCATTTCAGTTGATGAATGCTGTGTCCAAAAGGATGATATTATCACTTGTCTATATGAACAAGGTGATGCAGTTCATTCTGTTGAAATTTCATAGTCAGCTCCAACTACCATATCCCTTGACATTAGTCAAGGGATATTTTTTTGTGCATTTTATATTTAGGGATGGTAAATACCATCCCTAAAAAATTTTGTCAAATTTTATCTTCCTTACCACAGATCCGATATATTGTCAAGAAAAAACATTTTTAAAAATAGTATTGCAAGGTGATATATGTTTTGGTATACTTATGTCGTAAGGAACAAAGCAATGGTAAGATATCTGAATCAGAGTGGTACTAGAATCGTAACGGATGAGAAGATTCTCGTTAAAGGCATCTATAATGGCAAGACCTATCATAGAATGCGCAAGCCCATGTTTTGGGAACAACTCGGCAACTTTGCTATCGCTTATGTTCGGGTTGGAACCAGTGTATTCTCTGGATTCCCAGACAACAACGAGCATGGTGTGGCAACGTTGGATATCATGAAGTGTAGGAAGGTAAAGTAATGTCAAAGTGGACTAAGGTTTTGTTTTCTGTTGCTATTATTGCACAATTCTTAATGGTTCTTGTGCTACTTGATTGCAAGCATGGTAATGCATATTATATAACAGAAACTGACTGGTTTTTGTTGGCACTATGTTCATGCTGTTCTGTCGTGTATGTGTTTGCTGGATTAATGTCTCATAAAAACGATGCTGTACTAGCTAGTTTTTAATAATTATTAAATGATAAATCCCAAGTTTTTTGGGATTTATCATTTAGGCATGGTATTACCATGCCTAAAATTATTTATCAAATTTCTTGCATTTATAATATGTGTGATATAATCTTTGTATGGAAAACACTACCTATCTCATCAAGAACGTCAATGTCGTTGCAGAAGACCCTCAGACCATCAATGTCAAGAAGCCCAACAATAAAATAGAGCCTGTATCTTGGGAAAAGTTACATGAAATCGTAGAAATGTACTTTAATGAAATCCAAAAAATTTATGGAGTTTTTGGTTTCAAGAAAATGGTTGTAACATTAGAATACGTTGATGTTAACGAGCCAAATCATATTAGAGCGATTGATTTTGGTTTTGACAAAGAAGGCGACGTTTACTGTAGCTAAATAAATAAAGATAAATCTCAAGTTTTTTTGAGATTTATCTTTAGGCATGGTTATACCATGCCTAAAAAAATAATGCAATTATTTTTGCATTATTTTTTTAAAAGTCTAATGGTCTTGCTTCAATAACCATTTGCATATCTTCAATAGTTCCTGAAGGTTTGAATGTGCAATAATTTTTTCCACATTCACAAAGTGGTGCCCAGGCGTTCCAACCTTTGCAAGATTGAATACAAGCTGGACTATCAAATTTATGCCATCTCTCTTCAGCCATAATTGATGACCAAAGAGAGAGGAATTTTTTCCTGTAATTTGTCATCTGTTCACGCCTCTTTGGGTGTAGAACTTGTCCCCATCTTGGAGAATCCATTCTGTTGCATACTTAGATGCATAAAACTCACCCAAATCAACCGGGTCACGTCCAGATGCAAGCAAAAGCCCGTTGTAGTGTGCAGTGTAGAGCATTTTGGGCGTACGGCTCTTGAACTTTATGATAACCTTGTCTGTAGTGTTCATAGCATCAGTATATCATCTAGTGTATAGTATGCAAATTTATTTTTTTATTGAAATTTATTCTTAGGCATGGTAGTACCATGCCTAAAAGAAAATCCCAAGAAAATTCTTGGGATTAGTTGATTAGGAAATCTTTTCTCTGAGTACTGACTCTTTTGGTGCTTTCCAGTCAATTTTATCAGTCTCAGTCCAATATTGTGGAGTATTTGATTCTACAAAATATGCAAAATCAACTGATTCAGGATAATCATCATCCCAGTTGATTGCAACTTCGTAATAAGTTCCACCATCAGTTAGATTTCCTTTAATTGAGAAATAAGATTGCTCTGGTTTGTTGATAAAAATTTCATCAAGCATAATAGCAAATCTTTTACATTCAGCTCTATGCCCATCTTTACCCATAGGAATGCAATCTTCACAGCATGGAACATTGCCAAGACACATATAATCTCTCATTGCTAACTCCTTACATGAATAGTATAACACATATTGTATATAGTGCAAATAAAAAAATAAATTTGATAAAAAAATTTAGGGATGGTAAAAACCATCCCTAAAGATAATAAACAAAAAAAATGGGGAGCTAGTCCCCATCATTGTCATCACTATCCTTGAATCTGTCGTTGATACAATCTTGACAACCTACAATCCATTTGTCATTATAGTTCCAGACTTTTCCCATACCGGCTGGAACAACTACTTTACACCAACAACACTTTTTAGCATATAAATTTATCATCTCAACCTCCACAAATAATATATCACTTTGGTTATAACTTGTCAAATAAAAAAATCCCCATATTTCAGGGGATTTAGTTTAGTCCATGATATTTGCTAGTCGGTCTTCTTTGGATTTGATTTGACCAGAGAACCAACTTGATTTTTTAGGCTCAATACTTTCTGCCAGCTTGACAAGAGTGAGTTGATGCTTATATACTTCTTCTAGTGCGGAAATCTGTTGTGCAATCTGATTAGCCAACTTAATATCTGTGTCAATTATATCAATCTGAATATCTTTCATTGACACAATCTGATGGCGAGTGGATGTCATGATATCACGCAGACGAGCAGAATTTTTATTTTTCATATTAACCTCTTGATAGAAGTATATCAAAATGTATATGATGTGTCAAGTAAATTTTTAACATGATATAATACAGGCATGATAGGAACAGTTAGATTTGAGTTTGGCATGATGAACTTGTATGTCAATGGTGTTTGTGTTGTTTCCACTAATACGATGGCTGGAATAAAACACGCTATGAAAAGATATAATTTACAAGGTTATACGATGGTCGCAGCAGAGTGAGAACTCTGCTTTTTTTTGACAAATTTTTTTAGGTATGATCTAATCATACCTAAATATTAAAAGCAAAAATCCTCCAATTTTATTTGGAGGGTAAACATTACAATTCTGCACTTTCTTCACGGAGTTTTGCTTTATGTCTCCATACTGTTGAAAGTGAACATCCAATTGTATTTGCTATCTTTTGACCAGTCATGCCTTTTTCAAATCCTTCTGCAACAAAACTAGTATCTGCACGGACAGGTTTTTTTCTGCCAATTTGTTTGACAGATGTATTAGATGCTCTATCAATTAGTAAATCTAATACTTCTTGCAAACTTAAGTCTCTATCTAATTGAAATGAAAATTTACGCTTGATAGTATTAAGTTTATCAATGTCAATTTCTAAGTTATGCTTCATTGTTTCCGGCTTTCTTGTGTTTGGTTTTTCTTGAGTACTTTGATTTGTCCTTGAAACTTGTAGGACGCATCTGGCTAGCTCGCATCATTTCTGTGCCTGATGCGATAGCCAATTCTTCAACAAACTTCTTGAATTTTTTCATCTTGTTTTACCCTTTTCTCGTTCTTGATAAATTGTTGATAAATATAATCTTTTTCAACATCTTGTTTGTATCTATGAGCATTTTCTCTGATTACTGAGCCATGCTTAACAGCCTTCATATTTTTACCGATTCGCATTGCTTTCATCACGCTACCTCAATCTTTCCATTATTGTCCGCTTGATAATTGAATTTTTCTACCAGTGTTTTGTATTCATCTTCATATATGGACTACTTAATGCGGAACATTCTGTGATATTTAGTATCACTTAATCGTTTTGCCATATACTTGACAGATTCAGAACATAGACTTTGTTTCAGACTGAAACCTGTAATATCCTCAATCAATAATTCATAATGATGATGATTAAACCATCGCTCTGTATTATTCCAAAGTACAGTTCTCATAGCACTAATATATCAAATAATATATATGTGTGCAAATATATTTTCAGATAAAATAATTTTGAAAATAACTTTTAGGGATGGTAAATACCATCCCTAAAAAATAAATGCAAAAAAAAGAGGGGTTTTCACCCCTCTACAACCTCTACATGGTCTTTTAATTTAAACACTGGATATTCACAAAATCCTGAAAAATTTGTTTTTCCTGTGTCTTCAAAATGTCCAGACTTTAGTACGTCTTCTTTCATAGAACCAGCATCATTACTATTGAAATGAAATTCTCTAGGTTCTAAAACAGTGTCGATAAGATTAGCTGAAATTTTAGCTAGAGGACAGCCATCTTGGAATAATTGAATCCCAAGATGACCATTTGAATATCTACCTATTCTTGCACTAGCCCATCCATATTTGGTATTAATCTCGATTTTTTGCATTATGCCTCTTCTTTAACTTCAAGCGCACGGATGATATATTTGAGTTGGTCTACTTCTGCTTTGGTACGTGATTCATTAGCACGGGCAAGTTCCAAAAGATATTCTGCTTCACGCTTTGCAAGAATCAAATCTTGTGTTTGCTCGGAAATCTTAGCACTTCGGACTTCTGCATTACTACCAAGTTCCTTAAGGTCAGAAACTCGATAAATGGTGTTCACCGCATCTTCAAGAGCATAAACTGCTTGCTTATACTTAATGTTATGATTTGCTGTGGAATCAATAGCCTTTGTGTAAAAATGCACCGCTTTCATGAACGATGTGATGGCTTCGTGTTTATTCATATCTAACTCCTTGGTTTGATGTCTTATTATATCAACTAGTATATGGATTGCAAGAAAAAATAAAATATTTGACAAAATAATTTAGGCATGATAAGATCATGCCTAAAAGAAAAACTCCAAGATTTCTCCTGGAGCTTTTAGCCTTATTGATACATATATGCCTTTTGAGGATACTTGTCATAGTCCACCAATTGCTCATATCCTTTGTAGTACTTGTTGTTTTGAAGCTCCATATTATGCATTGCGTTATACTCATAAACTGTCTTGACACAACCATCAGTTGTCATAACTAGCAATATCTTCTTACCTTCTTTAGATACCAAAAACATGAGAGTTTGTCCCACTTTACCTTTGAACTTTGCTTTGACTGGAAGAAACTCAAAAAATGGTAGTCTTCTCTCTAGTGTTCTCTCAATAGCATGATTAGTGTATACGAGTTTTTTATCAAACCAATGAATAGGTTTGATAATTTCTGGCCCCATGTTAGCCTCCTTGTGTAAATCTTAAATATATACTACCATATACATACCAATTTTTCAATTTTATATTTAGGGATATACTTTATATCCCTAAAAGTTATTTAAACAAAAAAGACCCCATTTGGGGTCTTTTCTTAAGCTTGTAACCGTAATACTTGTAACTTCTCTAATAGTTCTTCTGGATATAGTTCTAAGATTGTAGATAATTTAATTAAGTTCTCTGCGTTGGGAATTCTTTTGCCTGATAACCAATTGCTTACTTGTGGCTGTTTTACTCCCATCATTTTTGCTATCTCTGTTTGTGTAAGTTCCCTCGTCAAATCATTTCTCGTTTCTGTCATCTTTTTATCTCCATAATAATTGCAATAAAATTGTGCATCAAAACTGTTCCACTTTGGTCTAAATCAAAGCAAAATGTTTTTATCACAATTTCATTTGACAATCTCTAGTATACTACAGAAACTATATTTGCACAACAAAGAATGTTACAAAAAAATCCCTCTTTTGGAGGGATTTTTTCTTAGTTTGTTAGTCTTTCATTTCCAACTGGTATAATGAATTTTGCACCATGTTCATCTGTTTCAATATTATATTGAACAGCATAAGCAGGAGTGTTTTCTTTCTTGGATTCACGATAAGCAACTTGATAAGCCGCTTGTTTGTTTGTACCATACCATAAGATTGAAGATGAATTCTTCTTCTTGCTAATTACGTAATATGTGGTCACGCCTTCTACTGAAAGATAACGTGAGATTTGAATGTGATTTCCCATGCCTATATATTATCGTATGTATATAATCTATGCAAGTTTTTTGACAAAATATTTTAGGCATGGTATTACCATGCCTAAAAGAAAATCCCCATAATTTGGGGATTTATTTTAGAACTCGTTTTGAACTTCAATGCCGTTTTGTTGGCAATATTCATACAATTCATGTTTGCGGTTTTCATTCCTGACCATGACTACTTGCATACAGGAATCCAATAGAAAGTATCTGTCTTTCTTCTTTTTCACAAACCAGATAACAATAGGAAAATCATCAAGAAACATATCAACCTCCGAGAATCATTATATCATAAAGATATAATTATGCATCTTCTTCATCATCATCTTGT